>Ga0209308_10000113_pt1 | contig 77808 bp, 74 predicted proteins | sample COGITO_mtgs_1204_3_FD_184806 | JGI IMG/M metagenome (GOLD analysis project Ga0209308, IMG submission 184806) | Pelagic marine microbial communities from North Sea - COGITO_mtgs_120405 (SPAdes) (version 2) | ecosystem: Environmental > Aquatic > Marine > Epipelagic ... | reverse complement strand
TGTAAAAAAAAAGACCACATGGTCTTTATTTTTTATTTTTTATTTTTTATTTTTTATTTTTTATTTTTTATTTAGTACGAACTATCTTTACACGGCGCTCTTGTTCAAAAAGGTGCTTGTTCTCTTCCTTGAACCTTAAAACATCATCAGGAACTGATATTGTTTTAATGGTCCGATAATACACGTTACGCTTAGTGGTTAGTGAGGTTTGGTAGTCGCATGTTTTGGATATTTTTATAGAAGCATACAATCCGTTATTTTTTTTATTTTGACAACATTTCCGGATATTGTCTACAAAGCGTTCTAATTCTACTGTTTGGCAATGACAATGTGCACACGGCAAGGAGTTTGTGCCAGTGATTTTTTTAAATACCTTTATTAACTTTTTATCAGACATTTCCATAACTTCAGAAATGGAATAGCGTGTCTTTACTTCATCTTCCAAATCCATTTGCAATTCATTCTCTGTTTCTGTTTCTGTTTCTGTTTCTGTTTCTGTTTCTGTTTCTGTTTCTCTTTCATCTAACTTCTCCTGCTTTTGGTCCTGGGTCTTTATTCCACACAGAAGCTCCCGTTTTTCAAAATCTGCAATTTTTAACTGTAGATTTTGAATTATTTCAGCTAATGTTTTTTTCTTCTGAAGTTTCTTCCATGTATGCGTTGCCTTACACATTGACTCGCATTCTTTCCAACCGTTTGCAGACGGAGACCGTTCAGGGCGTTCTGCTTTATAGTGGGCAACTGCAAAGGCCGTCAAGGAACTATAGCACCGACTACCATGCGCGGTTTTAATTACATCTTTTTTTTTGTCATACACTCCCTCCCATATTGTTTTTTTTAATTTCTCTATATGTCTCACCTGTTGCCCGTGTTGCAAATACTCATGCATCATACGTTTCGTCGCCATAACTGTAATATAAAATGCTTAGCTTATTTAAATTAAAATAGATTTTGAGCCGGTTATTTTGTTTGTTATAGTTCTATTAGAGGAGAGAAAGCATTTCAATTTAAATAAGCTACCCAAAAAAACATTACGATTTAATTTCAAATAAGCTTCCTGGTAAAATAAGTAACAAGAGTATATAAAATACCACCCCATACAGTATCAAGGACAATCGCATAAGGTGACCATTTTTTTATTATTGCATAATTAGTCGTTTCATAAACACCATATATAATCACTCCTAAAATGAACGCATCTGTTAATGTTGTTTTGGACTGATTTAAAATAAAATAATTAATTCCATAAATTAAAAATAAATAGGCAAATAGGGCACCTACAATATTAAATTTTATTTTCTCTCCTTGTATGCTTTTTATAAGATTATTATAAAAATTACTAAACGTAGTTAAATAAACAAAGTCTAATAATAACATAATTATTCCTGATACGATAACCTTCTTAGGATCCATTGTAAACTTCATTTATATTATATAAATATTTTATAATTTTATAATTTTATAATTTTATATTTCAGGATTTCGTAAAAAAAAGATTTGAATCTCCCAAACATTTTGGCGATTTGGACAAAAATAAATGTCCAAAATGGGGAATTGTTTGAGAGATTTAAATGAAAAAAACGTGAAAAACGTGTTTAGAGCATAATGCTCTCATTTCCATTTTTTAATAAAATATTTGTGATTGTAACTTTTTTTAGAAATTATAAAATTTACAATTAAAAGGATTTAGGCGTTTTTTTTATATTATAATATAATATAAATGAATATAAATAAAACGCAAAAAAACGCCAAGGAATTTATATGTGATAATTGTTTATTTGTTTGTAGTAAACAAAGTGACTGGAATAGACACATTCTACGGAATAAACACCTAAATAATATAAATAATATAAATAAAACGCCCAAAAACGCGTATATATGTGATTGTGGTAAATTATATAAATATTATTCAGGACTATGGAATCATAAAAAAAAATGTATTATAAATAACGATATCCCCAATGATAACCCCAATAATAACCCCAATAATAACCCTACTGATACTCATCCCAATGATATTAAAGCATTAACGAATTTAGTTTTGGAATTGGTAAAAAGTAATCATGATTTACAAAGTAAAATGATTGATGTATGTAAAAATAGTAATAGCACTAATAATAATAATAATAGTAGTATTAACAATAGCCATAACAAAACCTTTAATTTACAGGTGTTTTTAAACGAAGATTGTAAAGATGCCATGAATTTATCCGAGTTTGTTAACTCGCTCCAACTCCAATTATCCGATTTGGATAATATGGGTAAATTGGGTTATACCGAAGGCATTTCTAAAATTATCCTGACCGAAATGAATGATCTTGAACAAACCAAACGACCGGTGCATTGCAGTGATATTAAAAGAGAGACCTTATATGTGAAGGATGAAGATAAATGGGAAAAAGAACAACCGGATCATCCCAAATTAAATAAGGCTATCCGCAAAATAGAACAAAAGAATTTCGGTTTAATGGGTGAGTGGCAGGCTGAACACCCGACTTACAAGGAAAGCACGTCCGAAGAAAATAATGAATTTTTAAAATTAATCTCTCAAACGGTGAATGGCACCCCCGATAATATAAATAAAGTGATTAAAAAAATAGCTAAGGAAGTGGTTATTGATAAATAGAGAAATAATCATTAGGGCGACAATACTATATATAATGACAATACTATATATAGCGATAATACCATAAATAATAATAATATATTACAGTAATAATATATTATGATTCATTTATTAGCATCCCCTCCACTGTGGTTACTAATTTATTTTATATTATTTTTATTAATTCTATATATATTTATTAGAACATATATAAAAATAAAATATAAATTTTGGTATTTACAGCCAGTATATCATGTGTATGATATATTTAATTGGGTAACACCAAGTGGCATAATAGACCCCGAAATACCCAAATTTAATAAGTATACAAATTTAATAAATATAAAAACATATGACATTACAGAGATAAATGAAGTTTTATTAGACCGGTCTTGTAATTTTATAAATTCTTATTATGTTCAGTCACCCAATGCCGCATATAATCCGCAAAAATATAATATTGTAGAATATTTAAAACATTCTAATCAGAAATCATATATTACCCTATATAACGAACCCAAAATAGTATTTGAACAAAATGGAGGGCACAACGAAGGGCACAACGAAGGGCACAACGAAGGGCACAACGAAGGGCAAAATAGTATCATGTATGATGAAATTATTTCTATTATAACAGGCCGTCCTCTTCATATTACTTTAAGAAAAAATCCTACATTTGAGATTTATTATGTAGATAATTTATGCGTTCATCCGCTTTATAGAAATAAAGGAATTGCGCCCGAAATGATACAAACCCATTATTATAATATGCGCAATAAAAATAAAAACATACAAACGTGTTTATTTAAACGTGAAGGAAAGTTAAATATGATTGTCCCGTTGGTTGCTTACAACACCTATTTATTTAATATAACTAATATAACTAATATGGTTCTTAATAATGCAATTAATAATGTGATTGAAATTAATACTGACCAATTGTTTTTGTTTAATGATTTTATTTCATTACAGAAAAAAGACAACCAATTTGAATGTATAATTATGCCGGATATGAGTAACATTATTAATTTATTAAAAAGCCAAAATATATTTATTTATGGAATTATTAATAAAGGAGAGCTAATGGCCGTATATATTTTTCGTCGTCCGAATCTTTTTTATAATAAGGAAGAATCGGTTGAATGCTTTTTAACTTTATATAATAAAAAAATAAGCGATGTTCAATTATTTATTAACGGATTTATAGTGTCACTACATAAACTGAAACAAAAAATCAATAATAGCTATTTATTAATAGAAGAATTATGTGATAATGATATTATTATTGATCATTTTATTCATAATAAAAATATCATATTAGACTTTACAAGTCCAACTGCCTTTTTTTTATACAATTATTGTTCGTATACCGTCAACAGTAAAAAATCAATTATTTTTTATTAAATATTTAATAATAATTTATTCTCTAAAAAAATAATTGATATAATTTTATATTTTTATCTCACATATTTTGCTGCACGAGCAAAAGAATCAATTACAAAAATGATAAATATTCCTAAAAAGGAGTATAATATAATTTCTTCACCAACAACACCTGTTTTACTGTCCTGTTGTTCTTCGAGTAAATGAATCATATAATTCAATTTTTCCAATAGTTCTTCATTTTTAATAACATTTTCATTTTTCTTTTCTTTTGAAATAAAAGACGCCGGTGATGAAAATTGTTTAACATAATTATTATTATTATCCAAAGTATTATTTAATCTGTTTTCTAATTTATCTAAATTATAATCTAAGGTATCATATTTGTCAGGATGAACTGTTGCATCGTTTTCATCATCTTCATCATTATTTATGCTATTATTATTTATGCTATTATTATTTATGCTATTATTATTTATGCTATTATTATTATTATTATTCTTGGATCTTGTTAATGTCGGTTTCGCTGGCGGATTAAATGGTTTATAATCAGCCAATAATTCTTCATTACCATTAAATGGTTGATACTGGGCAGGTGTTTTCGTAGCCGTATTAATCTTTTTTTTCATCATATTTAAATTTGAGTTGGGTTGGGATTTAGTATCATTTATATTTTTATTACGTGGTGCTTGACGTGATAAATTATTATTTTTATTACTATTACTAATTTCACCAACGGTTGGCATTTCGTTTAATGGGGTATATGCTAAACTACTACTCATACTTTTATCTATATGAAATTAAGATATTATTATTTTCATATACAACACAATTAAAATGATATATTGTTGATTTTGTTGATTTTGTTGATTTGTTGATTTGTTGATTTGTTGATTTGTTGATTTTGTTTACCATAAACTAATATTTAGTTATTATTTTAGAATTTACATATACCAATTATATTTATTGGCTATTTTGACTAAATAATAAGCAGATAACCACCCAACTATAGTACCAACGGTATCTCCAATATTATTTATAATAGAATCCGGTTTGGGTTTTCCTCCTGGCCAAAATTTTATATACTTATTAATAATATTCATACCTATTTTGGTATTTTCCATAAATTCAAAAATGGTATGTAAACCAATCCAATTTATTAATGAAATATTCCAAAAGTATACTACAATACCTACTGCAAAATGTAGATAGGTATATTGGTCAAATAAACGATAGCCCATTATATATTATACAATATTATTAAATATTTATTACACCATTGGACATTTTAAATGTCCAATGTAATGTTGCCTTTGTGACCGATAACTCGCCCACCAGTCGGCGTTTTAAATGTCCAAAGGTGTAAAAACCAAAACAAAATTAAAATTATATACTTAATAATATAGTATAATATACTTATATACCTAAATACCTATAGTTTAACTATCGTTATTTAGATAGATTAATAGTTAGATAATGAGTAATTATATAGTTACCGAATGTCCGCATTGTGATGGAATGGTGCAAATTTTTGAAAATGAGTTTAATTGTAAAATTTTTAGACATGGTTATTATAAGAAAACGTTCAAACAAATTGATCCCCATTTAAATAAACTTGAATGCGATGATCTTGTCAAGAATAATTTAATTTATGGATGCGGAAAACCTTCAAGATTAATAAAGAAGGAAACGAATTATATTTTAGAAATATGCGATTATATATAATTAAAACTAAAAAACTAAAAAACTAAAAATAAAATATAATTGTAATATAATAATATGTTATTTGGTCTTAATTTGGATTTTTTAAAAAACATTAATGAAAGTAAATTATTTCTTGGCATTATTATGCTAATATTAAATATTGGTTCTCGTTATATTAATATTGGATTTAGTAAAACGCAAGAACAATTCTTACGCGATTTATTAATTAGAGAGGTTTTAATTTTTGCAGTTGCATTTACTGCTACGCGTGATATTATTATGGCGACCATAACAACTGCTTCATTTGTTATATTAGCCGATGTTTTTTTTCATGAAAAAAGTAATTATTGCGTTGTTCCTGATAGAATGAATAAAATTCAAGCTGCCATTGATGTAAATAATGATAAAATCATCTCTCCGCAAGAAGAATTAAATGCGATTACATTATTAAAAAATGCGGAAAAACAAAAAAAAAGACAGATGCAAAGTGAGTTTATGGATAAATTAAATATAAATTCTTCATCCTTGCTGTTGAATTAATCCATACGGTGCTTGCTGATCCAGTAAATCTGATGCTTTATTCTGGTCCTCTACCATATTAATTTAAACATATTCTATAAAATACGGTATTTATTGCCGTTTTACTTGGTCTGATAATTTTACAAATTTGATCAGGACGTAATCCAATGGCCTGTGCAACTGGACTAAATCGTGAGATATCGGGTAATTGGACTTGAGGATTTGTAATAAAATATTTTTGTTTCATTTCGTGTTCTTCGATACTGGTTAATACTGTATGTGGCGGAACTAATTCGTGATTTAATACATTATATTGCAAACGCTCAATCCCAAATACAGTAATAAATATTTTATCTTGCTCCCAAATCGTTTGTAAAACCTTTATTAAAGAATCATTTGGATGATCTTTTGTAATAATGACTAAATTATCTTTTTTTGATAAAATTTCTTCTAAATTAAATAAATCTTCAATAATTTCATATATATTTTGTGGTCTTAAGGTATTGCTGTTTGGTCCTAAATGATATTTTACATATGTTTTATTGTTACTTACTGTATTTGTAAATAACATGTCTAATTGTTTTGATTGATATATTGAATGAACTTCATGAATACTAAAATTATCATAATTGCTTACATCATACCCCTGATTTTTTAAAAACTCAATTATAGTTTTTCGTGATTTATATAATTGATTATTGTTATTATGTCCATTTTGTCCAATTGATGATTTTGACGACATTATATTATATATATTATCTATTGATTAATTATCCAATACTTATAATGTAAATTTATATTTATATTTATTTTTATATTTTAATTAATAATTAATCAATTTTATGGTTTAATCAATTTTATGGTTTAATCAATTTTATATTATTATTTTTTTAATAATGTTATCACTATTTGAATTCGTTCCGTGATTGTCATCATTAAGCTCATTATTGTCATCGCCTGTCCCGTTGATATTATTACTCTCATTACCCTCGATATTAGTTAATAAAGATAAGTTGGAGGCATCGTATGCGATTGGTGCGGGTGTTTGTATTTGTTCATCGGTTGTAGTTATCGCGTCCTCGTGTATCGTAATAGACCCTCCGCCAGTCGTCAGTTGTTCGTCAGTCGTCGGTTGTTCGCCAGTCGTCGGTTGTTCGTCAGTCGTTGATGTTAGTAAATTACCAATATTAGAAACAGTATTATTCAGAGCTTCAGTAAAATTCGTTATTAATGATGGTTGTTTTGCAGGATTATTTTTCCAATTAAGTGTATCCTCTGTATTTATAATTGATAAAGGATAATTTTGTAACCATTTGTTAATTTGGGCCTTTGCTATAGTATTATAATTAATATTATGAAAATGGTCGTTGTATAATGTGCTCATTTCATTTAAAAATAATACTTGCTGGTCGTCATGTATTAATTTCGTTGCTTCTAATATTTCTTTATCTATAGATGCATAATCACGAGGGTTAAATAACGGCGGTCCATCCATCGGGGATAATCCAGATGAATATATATTCATTCGTTCAAGTAATTGATTTTTCATATTTATATCAATTCCCCTGAATTTTTTGCCTACAATATATACTTCTGAATTTGCAGGACGACTTGTGACAGGCTTAACTATATAGGTTTCATCAAAAAGCAAGGAGACAAGTGCAATTAATGAACGATTAAATGGCGTGCTAAAGGTATATTGTTTTGTAACCATATGACCTCCAACCGCAAGACTAAATAATGCTGTAATTATTTGTCCATAATTTATTAAGGCCGTGTCTTTTTCTTGATTTGAATAATCACCAGATACATCAATACCAGCGTCACTTGTTGCAATTGTCGCGCCGTTGGTTGTATTAAATCGTGTATGTATTGCGGTTGATAACAAATCAATGACGTTTGAATCAGTTACATCTCCCGTAATATCGGGCGCATTTTCGTGCATTGCATTCGGACGCGGACCCATTAACCAATTGGTACGGTTATTTTTGTAAAACCCATAGGTATCGCCTATAATAGTCGTATCGCCTTCTTTTGCCGCTGCTTCTGGATAATAAGAACTACCCACCCAATCAAAACTGGTTGACGCTGTTGTGTTTGCACAGATGGTTTTAACATAATGATTTATTGTTACAATAAAAGCACCAGGTAATTCGGCATTGCAAAATGCTTTTATAGGGCTTGAACAATCAATTAAATTCATTTCTTGGATTAATTCATACATTTTAAACGATGCATTGGTTGCAAAAGGAAATCCTTTTTCATTAAATTTTGTTTTTAACCCAGCATATAAGTTAAGACTACTGGATAATTTAATAAAATCCTTATCGGGTATATTGTCTAATTTTTCTTTATAACTATTTACCTTTTTATGGATATCCATAAATTCATTATCTAATTCTATACTCGATTGGATTTCGGTAGTTGGTGTATTTATCGGCAATATAGTAGGCTCGGTTATAGTAAATGCCGGCACTTTAAATTTAATAAATCCCGATGATATTAATTTATTGGGCTTGGGTGTATTGCTTTTATTTTTTGTAGTGGATTTGTTACTCGTTTCATCTTGCTCGAGTTGTAATTTATTTATTAATTCCGTCATCTTACCGCTTAATTTATTATTTTCCATCACTTTTTCTTTATTTAAAAATGTCATATTTGCAATTTGGTCTATATTATCATCGGTTATAATTCGCAATTGAACATTCATTGATTGCAGTTCTTGAATCAGTAATTTAAATGAATATGGAATACGGATAATACTAAAGGTTCGTCCATATTTAGTTATTTTTTTAATATTCATTTTATCATCATCTAATAAATTATTATATTTAATAGGACCATCGGCCGATGGACTCATAAATAAGTCACGGCTATTATTATATATTGCGATCATTCCGGTAGTATTGCAGACCGCCATATAATAATCATCACCACGCACCAACATGGATTCTTTTAAGAATTTACTTATTCCATGGGCGATTAATCCATCGCGTTCCATTTCACCAATTCTCAGCCCACCGTCATTTGCTCGGCCCTGAACTGTTTGACGCGTTAATGCTGTTCTTGGTCCTAATGCACGATAATTAATTTTATCTTTGACCATATGTTTTAAACGCATGTAATAGGTAGGTCCAATAAAAATATCACTTTGAAGTTGTTCTCCCGTTTGTCCATTATATAATATTTCTGAACCGCTTGAATGAAATCCTTCGCGTGTTAATATATCTCCAAATACTTTATGTTTTGTTCCACTATTTACAAATGCGGTGCAGTCACCAAAGGCGCCATAAGTAGCGCAAGCTTTGCCCATGATCGTTTCAATTAACTGCCCAATTGTCATTCGTGATGGAATCGCATGAGGATTTATAATTATATCGGGTCTTAATCCATTTTCGGTAAAAGGCATATCTTCTTCGGGAATAACTAACCCGACTGTTCCTTTTTGTCCGCATCTACTGCAAAATTTATCACCAATCGCAGGAATTCTTTGATCGCGTAATCTTACTTTGGCGATACGAAACCCTTCCTCGCCTTCGGTAATAAATGTTTTATCGACATACCCGAGCTGACCTTTTTTTGGAAAAGTTGAATCATCGATACTTACCTCAGGATTTTCGGGATTGGAAACAAGTTTACCAATAAGTGCTTTTTTATCATCAATCAATGTATTTTCTTTTATTATACCATAATCATCCAATTCGGAATATTCGTATCCGGGTTTAAGACCAATCACCGACGATTGTTCGATATTTGCAAAACGCGAGTCGGTTTGACTATTTCCAACCTTGGAACTTTCTTCGCGACTCTCATAAGTAGTATAATACGTTGTACGAAAAAGACCACGCTTAAGAGATGCTTCATTAAAAAGAATAGAATCTTCAACATTATAACCATTCCATGCCATGATTGCAACAATTGTATTCTCTCCGCAGGGGTGTTCTTCTTGATTAATATATTTTAAATATCTACTTTTTACTATTGGTAATTGTCCATTATTTAATACAACGCTCATTTTGTCCATCCGATTATGAAAATTTGTATGGTATAAAGAAACGGCTTGTTTTGCTTGACCGCATGCAAATAAATCTCTCGGCAATTGGTTGTTTTCAGGAAATACAATTTGATTCCCCATCACGCCAAGCATTAACGATGGATCAATCTCAATATGAGTATAGTACATTTTATTCTTTTTAGTCTGTTCCTCAATATCTTTAAGATGGTCACCCGTCATCGCAATAAGTGCAGATTCTGTTTCGGATGTATCTATATAATCAATTATTGCAGAAGATGATTCTACATCTTTGATTGTTGTTGCATTATATAATTCAGAAACCGAATAATAAACTTTATATGATTTAATTGAAAAATTTTTATCTTTCTTTTCAGCAAATCCAGTAATTAGATTATTCCATGAAAATTTATTATTACTAATATTTTCTAATATTGCTTTATTTGCGTAACTTGGTTTGCCCTTATTTATATAATAGATTGGGCGACATAACCGCCCACTATCCGTATAAATAAAAAGAGTATTGGATGAAACATCCCAATCAATACTTATAAATATAGGAATAAGAGAGATTCTTCGCTGTTTTTTCATTAGAGTCGCAACACCTTTGGGATCATGAATTACCCCAATCCAGCTACCATTTACAATAACCTTACATAAATTAGAAATATAAGATGGAATACATTCTGACAATATGATTAAATCATTATTCATTAACCATTTAATAATTGGTAAAGCTGAACTTCCGGTAGTAATATGGGTAGTAATTGCTAAATGTTTATGGAGCCCTGCATTTCCGCCATCAGGTGTGTCAACAGGGTCAATAATACCCCATTGGGAGGTATGTGCTAATCGCGGTCCTACTACTTTTGCGCTTGCATCAAGAGGTAAAGTGATTTTTCTTAATTGAGAGATATATGAGTTATAACTCAGTCTGTTTAAATCCTGCACGACGCCGACACGCTTTGTATGTGTTTGGGAACCCCAATTTCCTTTAAATGCTTTTCTAAATCCTTTTTCAACGCTTCTATCTGAAAATATCATTTTTGCATTATTAGTTATTAAATTAATAAACCCCTCTTTATTGTTATAAAGACCCTGATTTTCATAATAGGTTTGATCAATATTAAGATAGATCTGTCGTTGCTGAACTTTATAATATTCTTTAAATAAATCATACAATAGATGACCGGTTAATTCTACTCTTTTAAATTTAAAATTGTCTCTATCAGTTGCCTTTGTTTCTTTCATATAAACCGATAAAAGTCGTTTTACCATATATCCAATAAAATAGGCTTTGTCCTTAAAGTTCATCTCGCCAATATGGGGTAATAAATAATTTGTTAATATTTCTAATGCATGAGGTATGGTATGTCCTTTGGTAAAAGAGGCTATATACTGAATTGCTCCTTCTTGGGTAAATATACGTCCTGCGTCGTGTATAGATGGAATAAATAAATCCACATATGAACTGTGTTTTTCCATATCTAATAAACAATATTGAATTATTTCTTTATCAGATTCAACACCTAAAGCACGCATTAGTATAAATAAAGGAACTGGTTTTCTTACATTGGGAACATTTACAACAATTTGATTATTAGTGTAACTTGGGGTAGGTGTTGTTATTTTTATTGAAAGAGTACGGATTGGCTTTGAAGAATCTTCAGATACCGAGCGTATTTCTGCCGAATGAGAGTAGGTGTCGTCCGCTTTATCACGTATATATAACATGTTATTTGCAAATGTTTCTTGTGGTATGATTGCTTTTTCTTTACCATCAATAATAAAATAACCTCCATAATCATTTTTACATTCCCCCATTTCAAAACGAACCTTTTTATCTAACCCATTTAAAATACATAAATTTGACATTAACATAATTGGAAATCTTCCTAAAAATATTTTTTCTAATGTTATTACCTTTATTTCTTGATTTGGATTAGACGACTCTTCTGAGTCTGAATCCTCTGTATCTGAATCCAGGCCTAATTTAGATTTAGATGATTTTGCTGATTTAGCTTTTGATGTCGATTCACTACCATCGCCACCGTCATTATTTGAAAAAATAAATTCTACATCTACATCATAATGAATAGTAATACCATAGGTCATATTTCTTAAACGTGCTTCGTTTGGATACATGTAATGTTCACGATTAGGATCATATATCATTGGTTTTCCATAATATATTTTATCTCCATTTTTACCTCCTAAATATAAATTGCATCGTAATTGAAATTCATTTGTTTTGCTATCTTGTTCTTTCATAATCCTAATTGGATTATTATCTTTAAAAATTTGTTGTATTCCTTCATTAAAAAAATAATTATATGATTCGGTATGATGAGATATGAATGATTCAGGATTATCATTAAAATATTTGTCTATAATAGACCACGTAATTTCTTTATTCATTTATATACTATTAACAAAGTATTTTTTTAGACCATAACTTATTTTAATCTATTTTTAATAATTTTATTATTTAAAAAAAATTATTATTTTTATACATCACACACACAAATTAATATAAACCATATCGTGACGATGCTGCCATTATTTCGGGAGGATAAGGTCCGGTGGATGACACAGTTTTAGGCGGGTAAGGTCCATGTGACGGCGTATCGGTGTTTTTTGCGTAAGAACCCTGAGCGTACTCACCTGGCATATAAGACATATTCAATTTAAATCCGGTAAATTTAATTAAATATAAAACAAAAATAAACCATACAAACGGGGCTAAAACAAACATCCAGGAGATTGTTTTATATCCTGCTTGGCAAAGATAGTTTAGAAACCAAGTCCAAAAAGAAATAGTTAAAGCCTTGGCGATAAATACCATACCAGTATTGTATACTTTGCATTTAAAAAACGATCCAACGCAATAAGTATCTGTATTTCCTATATTTTGAAACATAATAACGATCATTAAAATAGTTGAAAATACTAAATAAACATAAGCAGGCTTACACAAAGTCTTAATTACCTCCATTATATATATATATATATGCAATATTTTAATATTAGAATAATTTCTTTCATCTAAATCAAAGAAATTAAAATTGAAATAATATTATATTTATATTACACAAATATTACACAAATATTACACAAATAATAGTATACAATGAGTATTCAAATTAATGAACTTATTCAAGAACAACATAATATATTTAATAAAAAATATACTATAAAAATAAAAGAAGCCTATCAATGTTATATTCAAGAAGAACTAAAAGAAATATTTGATAATTATACAAATAACCTCATGTATGATACTATTATTTATGAACCCGATTTATTTATAATCTCTTGTACGTTTGAACGAGAATACCCGGATTTATGTCAAAATAAAAAATTTAAAATGAACTGGAATGCATTTCAACGCGTAATAGTAAATCTTTGTAATTTGTAATAAATAAATAAAATTAAATAATTAAATTAAATATTTTTAATTTAATTATTTAATTAACGGCTAATTCTTTTAATTTAAGTTTAAAGATGCAATATTTTCTACTAAAATTCTATTTTCTTCTTTTAATGTCATATTTTCTTCTTTTAATTTTTTAATTAAATGACCAGATTTATCTACATATAAATCAGGAACAGGAACTGGGCGTGTTGGTGGAGAACTACGCATATATTCTTTTTTTTCTACTACCACTGGTTCTTCTAATACTGGTTCTTCCAATACTGTATCATCATTCTTAGTGTCACAATCCTGATAAATATAACAATCGGTATCAGCATAACAATGACATTGGGCACACCCATCCCAAATATTTCCACAATTACCACATTTTACTAAATCATTTTCTTTTAAATAATTAATTTCTTCTTTTTCAGTTCTTGTATGACTTATTTCATCGCTCATTATTATTGATGCTTTATATTATTGATGCTTTATATTATTGATGCTTTATATTATTGATGCTTTATATTCTTGATGCTTTATATTCTTGATGCTTTATCGTATATAATTTAATTTATTTCAATTTACTATTAAATAAGTATCATAATTTATTTAATGAAACTAATCCAGCTAATAATAATTTTTCAATAACATTAACTGTCATTGAGTTGCCTATCTTTTTTTTCATTTGATGGTCAGAAATTGTTTGTTTAACATTTGTAGGAAAACCTTGTAACATTAAATATTCTTTAACTGATGCTTTTCGTTGCATCGGCACACACCACATATTTGCCTGGGCGGTAATACATGGAGCCCATTTATCAGAATTAGGATATTTTGCTTTTCTAAACCCAATATCAATAAAAACCGAATTTTTGGGTATATTTTTAAATAATTCTTTATTGCTCTCTTTTATTTCTTTTTTAGTTACATTTTCAGTATCAATAAAATCGGTTAAATTTTTCATTTTTATTTCTTTGGGAAAAGAAAAATCTTGTTGTTTGGCTTTATTTTTGTTTATTCCTATTATATATAATCTCTCTCTGCATTGTGGAATACCATAATCTTTTGTATTTAATACTTTCCAGTGTATATTGTATCTATTTATATCTTCCAATTGTTTTAAAATTTTATTAAAATAAGATCCATTATCTAAGGTTACCAGTGTTTTTACATTTTCTAATATAAATAAGTCAGGGTTACTATTTTTTATTACATCTACACAATTTTTAAATAGATTTAATCTTGGATCAACATCAGTTTTAAATTTATTTGCTCTTGAAAAAGGTTGGCAAGGAAATCCTGCTACATATATATCCAATTTTGGAAGTTCTTTTGTATTCCTTTTTTGCATATCATTATACAAAATTTCAGGATTATGATTATCTTTAATATAAGTTATTGCATATTCATCTATTTCCGAAGAAAAAACATGTTTATAATTTAATTTCGGATATGCTTTACATATTTTTTTTATTGCTTCAATTGGTGCTTCTATGCCACTACAATCTGTTCCTATTCTTAATGTCATTATAAAAAAAATATTTACTTATTTTAAAGGAGTATATTATTTTATATATATATATATATATATATAACCTTGAAAATAAATTAGCAAATATGACGAGTTAATGTGGCAAGCTCGCCATTTGCTTCTGCTAACTTTAGCAATTCCCATATTAAGTAATGCATATTTCCTGTATTAGGAACCTTTCATTTTTCTTTTAAATATTTTTGTGATAATATTATAATATTATAATATACTATAAATGAATATTACTATAGAAGAAATCGTAAAAAAAATAAATGATGGAACTTTGAAATATAGATTGGTTAGTGATACCGACGAATCTGCACGTGGTAAGGTAGATTTGCGTAATAGAACATTCGAAAATACACCAAATTTAATTGATTGTTCATTAGATAATGCTGATTTAGAAAATAGTACTTTTAAAATTGATATGCATGGCGTTAGCTTTGAGAATGCAAGTTTACAAAAATGTATTTTTTTTAATGTGGAGATTAATTCGGCATTCTTTCTCGGAGCCAATTTATCTATGGCTACAGGAGAGGGAGTAGGTTTTGTAAGTTCAACCTTCAATGATACCAGGTTTAATGATTGCAAATTTACAAGTAGTAATTTTACTGAATGTGAAATTATTAAATGTAATATGAATAATATTACCTTTGAGGGCAGCGAGGGCGAGGGCAGCGAAATTAATCTTTCCAGGTTCATTGGGTGTATTATAGAAAATGCCATATTTAGAAATACAAATTTTGAACGAACGCTTTTTTTCAAAAAATATGAGAATGACGACGAAGAACCGTATCCCCTATTTAAAAATTCATCTTTTATAGATTCAAGTATAAATGGGTGCGATTTTATACAATTATTATTGGAAGAAATCGAGTTCATTCGTGTTGAGGTAAGTTATACGACATTCGATCAATCTATTTTTGACAATTTTTATATATCCGAATGTACATTCAAAGATATTCGTTTTGGAGAAACATTATTTAAAAATCAACATAGAAGACAATCAGGCAATAATACTCTACAAGATAGTGACACAAGTACTATTAAATTTGAAGGAGATATAGAATTGGAAGATATATTTATTATCGGAGATGACGGCCACTTTATAAGCGCCGAAGAGGCGGCGGAAGCGGCGGAAGATGAAAATATAAGCATATATAATCCATATCAAAATATTGGTTTATACGATCGAGATGAACCGGAGGAAGTGGAAGATGAGGAAGATGAATATGAAGATTATGACGAAGCACCCGAAGGTTTATCAAATAAAGATAAATGTTTTTGGCCGTTTGGACCTTATGATATCAAAATTACAGACTATTTAACAAATCCAAATCATTTTTTAATTCAATCTCCAGGAAGTAGTGATAATTATGAATGTGCATCATTAAGTGATATGAAAAAAACCGCAAATTTAAAAGAGGAATTTAATTTAAGAGAAAACGATTATAAAGGATTTTATGAATGTAGTCAAGCAATTATGGATAAAGTCCGTGAGTCAGGGACAGTACCATTAGCTTTTAGACCCGGAGTGGATTTTAATGATTCAGTTGAATATGTTCAATTCGGAACAGCATCGAGATATTATGTTCGGAAACCCGAATGGTTATGGGATGGACCTATACCTGAGCCAAAGAAATTCAAATTAGTTCAAGAAGATAGTACTGCTTTAAAATATTTTGTCAGTAAATCAATTGTGAAATATAACGGAAATGTGGTGAGTGATACCCATTGTGATTTGGGGGATAATGGATATGTTTACCGTTTAGAACCTATTTTGGAAGGTGGAAAACGAGTTAAAAAAACGAATAAGAAAACGGTTAAAAGAGCAAAGAAAAATAAGAAAACAAATAAGAATAAGAAAACGGTTAAAAAAGCAAAGAAAAATAAGAAAACGAATAAAAAAACGAATAAAAAAACGAATAAAAAAGCCATTAGAAAAAATAATAATAAAAAAACGAATAAAAAAGCCATTAAGAAAGATATTAGAAAAAGGATGTACTGAATCACTCTATGGAAAAAAGGAAAAGGTATTATTAAAATAGTTCCACAAGAAGAAAAATGTAAAACAATGCAAATTGATAAATCATGTATTAAAACACGTGAAATACTTCAATAAATTATTTATGCTTTCTTAGTAAATATTTTATTAACCGATTCTTCTCTGTTTTATGGGTTTTATTTTTTCGTTTCGTGCGTTTCGTCCGTTTAGTCCGGTTCGTCTTAACTTTTCGTCCTCCTGATAATTTATTTATTTGATTTATATCAATATATGATAAATTATAATCTTGTCTTGGAAAATTTATTAAAATATTAGTATTAACATATTCTGTTATATTTGTACATATCCCTTTTATATATAGTATTATATTAGGCGTTAATTCTTTACTAATCTCACTAAGAGATAAATTGTTTCTCATATTAATTAATATAGTATGAATTGGAAAAAATAGTTGATTTATATTTGTAGAATATAGGTCACGTAGTTCTTTAGTTATATTAAAATTATAATCGGTTAATTCATATGTTGCTATAAATAATCCAATAGGAGTTACTATATAATTGGTTTGATTAACACTATTATATATAGGATAAGTTATATCTTCATAAGAAGGATAATAATTCACTTCCTGTTTGTGAACTGAAATTCTTTTGGGATGTGTATGTCCCATAATTTTTCTATATCCGTGTGAATGCGTACAATTATTTGGATTGGATGAATATGTTCCATTATCCCAATTATCATTGGTGTTATTATAATATAAACAAACTTCATTTGGATTATCCAATAATGGAACTATATATTTTTTAATAGATTTTAATGATGGATACATATATATATATATATTATATTTATATATGCATTTAATAAAATAAAAATATTCTATTAAATTTAATTATCTAATAATAAAAAATTCCAAATTCTGCTTTTCAGTTGTTATTAATTGCGATGTAACACTACTATACGCGCACCATAATGAATCTTTATTATTAATTAATTAATTTATGATACCTCAATCATAAAATTTGCTTTAATACAATACAATAATTTATACAATAATTTAATATTTATTTTATAAATATATATATATATATATATATGTATATAATACAATATTAAATAATAAATAATACATTTTTAACTATTAAATTATTAAAAAATGACAAAACTATATTCAGTTAATGAAATTAAAAAATTAATAAATAAAAAATTACCTACTATTAAGCATAGATATAAAAATAGAATACTATATTTAATTACATTATTGGTACTCATAATTAGTTTATATTATATTTATAAATATTTTGTTAATAATTACTTTAATATCGCTTTTGATAAAAGTTCAAAAGCCGAAACTGTAAAGAGACCTTTTTTAAATTTACAAGCAGTGAAAAAAGATGGGAGTGAAGTTAAAACTAATATAATCTTTATAACTCATAGTTTTTACAGAGATGATTGTGAAATGAATTACAATGACTATAAAAATAAAGGTTATCGTTTTCTTGGTTTAAGCAGTTATAGTGAATTTCCTGGACCAATTAGTAATAAAAGTGACCCACTTCACGACCCTAAACATAAATGTTATACATACGATTATTTTGATTTAACCAAAGGTTGGTGCAGTGTTTTTAGAGAGGAAAATAATAAAAAATGGATGAAAGAAGGATTTCCACGTATTCAATTAGCCGAAAGCGATTTTGCAAATTACGAACAGCATTTACCTGACCCTAAGGTTAAAAAAGAATACGATTTTATTTACATTTGTTTAAAAGATGGTGATAAAAAAGAAGGCGATAAAGATTGTCCTTCTGGCTGGCAATCACACATTCGTAGATTTGACATTGCAAAGAAATTAATAGACGTGATGTGTAAAAAATATAAATTAAAAGGTCTTTTAGTTGGACGTATTAATTGTGAAATACCTCAAACGTGTCACCAATTAATGGAACAAACTGATAAAATGAACTATAGTAAATTTATTAAGAGTTTTAATAAATGTAAATTTATTTTAACCTGTAGCGAGGTTGATGCCTCTCCCCGAACCGTTAGTGAAGCAATGTGTTTTAATCTTCCAATATTAATGAATAAAAAAATACTTGGTGGTTGGCATTATGTCTCAGAACAAACTGGCGAGTTTTTTGACCCCGATACAATTGATACCGAGTTTGAACCTGTTCTTGATAAATTTATGAAAAAATTAAATAATAACGAATATACTCCACGTGAATGGTTTATACAAAATTATGGTAAATATAACAGTGGTAAAAGACTTTTTAATTTTGTAAAAACATTGTTTAAAGAAAATGAATTAAATGTTAAATATAATGAAATAGAGTATATGAAACCTGCTATATAATTTATAATGACCAAACTAAATAGGTGATATCATATCAAATATATATTGATAACGAATAAATAATATTTTAAAAATATTCTTCATTCTTTTACAAATAATAAATTCATATTTTTAATTTCCGGTTTATCTTTTTCATGGTTAAATAATTTTAAAATAAGATCATCATCCCGAAAACGAATACTATAATCCTGTTGCATTTTATTCCGACCAACCCGTCCCATCGCCTGAATACATTTTTCTTGACTCATTGATTCTAAATCTTTACTAATATACCCGTGACAAAATTGATAATTTGTTCCATAAATATAATCCGTTGAAGCAATTATCATATATAATTTTTGTTCTTGAGCAAGAGTTTTCATTAGTTCAGTATACCTATCACTTTTATGGGTCGCAAATACGCCAATACCCATCAGTAATAATAATTTCCACATATCACTAATATCATCTACCAGCATAATTTGTTCCACCATATGTTCAGAAATATCACAACTAAATTGTCTTTTTTCATTTTTATCATTATCATTTTCATTCATCTCGTCAATATTATTAAAATAATTCTCTTGCAAAGAAGGTTTCATATATTTTTTAATATGTTCTTTTGTATTCGGAATATATTTTGGATTAAGAAAAACACTTTTAACACCTAATCGGGTTTGTTCAATTTTAAGCATTAACTTTTTCATTTCCGGATCGACACGTCCTTCCGTCATTTTTTTCTCTTTATTTTCATCTTTTTTAGTTCCATCTTCTAAATCTTTTTCCATTACCATGATTTTATTATTTAATTTAGTGTTTGCATCAATCTGCGTCATAATTTCTTTTAGAATGCTATCAGAAATATTTGCGGATTGTATATAAAACAGTGCAACCTTTTCAATATTATTGGCTAAAAATATAGTTGGTCCATCCGTAAGAGTATAAGCATCTGTTGTAACAATATTTATATTCGAATCCATTTTTTTGGTACGCATTTTGATTAATTCTTTAGACAGTTTTGGCCACGCTTCTTTTTTAATATTGCCTAATAAATCTAAATAATATTCTTTGATTGACGACATATTAACCGATGAAAATGTTGAAAAATTATTTTCTAATTTGTATCGGTTAGATTTAAAATAGACATTATCAATTTTATCTTTGCTATCACTGTCACTATCACTATCACTATCACTATCACTGTCGCTATCACTGTCGCTATCGCTATTGTTTAGAGATTTGTTTGCACACATAATAAATTTAATTGCTTCAGCAAGGTCAATGTATCTCAACAACGTTTTATTTTTTTTACAATGTGCAACTACATTTAAAACATTATCATATTGGGTTTCATTATATAAATAATGCGGCATTTCTACATAGCCATTTTTATTAATTATAGGAATTGTTTTTTTACTATCATGGCTAATGATTTCATAACATTCCGACTCCTCAAAGTTGGTTTTAAAATCAATAATAACATCTTGTAATTCTTGTTTGTGAGGTAACGTTGCGGACGATAAGACTACGTTTGGGATTAAATTATTACTCCAATTTTTTTTAATAATATCGTGAAATTCGTGTGTATCATAATCCATCGTAATAGTGGGTTCATCCCAAAACATAATAATTTTCTCTTTGGGGTTAAATGCAAGCATATAATACATTGCTGGTAAATAGGATTTAATATCGCAAATCATTATTTCAACATTATCTCCAACCGAATTATCCACTTTACTAATACCGCCTGTTTTTTTATTTCTTGTATATTCTTTTGCGGCCGAATAATGCAACCGAATATCGTCTGTGTCAGAACATCCAAATGCAAATGCGATGCGTTTATTAGATGATACCGCAAATTTTGCTAATGCAAGCCCAACATGTCTTGCAGCACATACAAAAATCACGCGATGGGATTCGGATAGTCCAATTGGCGATAAAGTTTTACCCGTTCCTGTTGGCGCAATATATAAAATTAATTTTGGAGATGAATTTTTACATAGCGTAAATAATTTTTTTTGATGGTCATATAGCGTTTCATCTGAATATTTAAGAATATTTTCATTTAATTCTATTAATTCATGTCCATTTTCTACTAACATTTTTGGGGTAACCTCATTATCTAATTCATTTAATAATTTAACAATATATGTTTTAAATAATTCATTACAACTTTCAATTGTGTATGAAAATAATGTTTTTAAAGTATAATAATAAAATACCCATTTTTGATTTTTAGATTGATTTTGATTTTTAGATTGATTTTGATTTTTAGATTGATTTTGATTTTTAGATTGATTTTGATTTTTAGATTGATTTTGATTTTTAGATTCATATAATTTATTTAATAATTCTAATACAATAAATTCAAAGATAGTTTGTTTATGTTCATTTAATTGTTTATCCGTGTTTTGAAACCGTATAATATCTGCCTTTTTCATTAATTTATTTGTTCCGTCAACCACATTAATTTGTAATTTATGTTTTTTGGCAAGAGTTAATAATAATGGTTGAACATATTGGGTATAAATATATTTATCAATCGCATTTGATGATTTTACTTTCATATATTTAATTAATGTTTGTGTATAATTTTTACGAATGTTTACATCATGATAACCTGCTTTAATTAAATCAATAACTTTTAATTCTTTGTCTGCTACAGGAATTTCAATATTATTCCATTCTGACTTTAATAATTTTCTTTGCACAAGATCCATTTTGGATTTGTTTATTGTATTATTGTAAGAAGAAGTATGTATTACAATTATTCACATTTAATATTTAATTCAATTTAAATATATATTATATATTTGTATATTTAAATTTGTTATTTTATTTTTTTTTTTATTTTATTTATTTTATTTTTTATTTATTTTATTTTTTTTATTTTTTATTCATAATCGTCATTTTCTTATGGGTTTTAGATTTCTTATGGGTTTTAGATTTCTTATGGGTTTTAGATTTCTTATGGGTTTTAGATTTCTTATGGGTTTTAGATTTCTTGCCACCATTCTTAGACTTCTTTTTAGGAGAACCCATAGGGACTAATGGAAGATGTGCATATTCTTCATTAAATTGGTTATTCCAAAAGCTTATCCAAGCTTTTTCGTATTTCTTTATCTGTGCTATATGTTCCGGAGTATACTTAACAGTAGGAGGAAGAGGAGGAGGTGTCGGCGGATTTCCACCATATCGACTTCTGGTTTTACGCATTATAATATAATATAATATATAATATAAAATAATATAATATGATTTTATTATAATCAATAAAGAGAATAAAATAAAACATTAATTATATAAAGGTAAAGGGCGCGGGTTTAAATCTTCAATGCTGTAAACAAATATATTGTTTTATGGGTTCTAAATTACCAAAGGTATTTATGACTTAATATTTTTGGCGTATAATAACCATCACTTTTTTTAATTTCTTTAGTAATTGCGGTTTTACGGTTTTTAGTCCCTGAATGCCTTGAATAATAATTTTGTAATCTTTTTCGTGTATTATGGTTTTTCTTTTTATATAATTGTAATTTTGTTCTATCTTTGTATTGTTCGTATCTACTATCACCAAAATGTAATTTTCTTTGTTTTTTAGTTTTTTTATGTTCTACATAGGCTGTATACTTTTTTGGAAAAGGTCCTTTTTCTATTTTGATAATAGTTTCTTTCATATATTATATTATAGTATGTTATAAAATATAATATTTGTATTTTAAATATAGAAATTACATAAAAAATACAAATATTATATTTTATAATACAGAATTAATCCGTCCTGGTATTTTAAATGTTCAAAGGTTTAAAAGATGCGTTGCATTATTAAAAAGGATAATTATATAGGGGATGCATTATGATTAGGCGATAATACTGCTTCATAATTTGCCTTAGTAGGCTCGTCGATAAAAACAGGAGGCGCCATCTTAGTAATGACTTCTTCCTCTAATGTTATCGGTAAATCATTTAATGTTAAAATCTCTTCACTGACTTTTGGTTTTTTGTTATTCATTTTATTCTTAATATTCATTTTTTTCTTTAAAGAATTAAATTTGTTTTTTATCTTTTTATAAGATGGCGGCGTCCCATTAAACGTATAAAAATAATGACCGAACATTGCGATCACCATTAATAATACTAAAGTATACAATTTATTTGTTTTTATTAAATTTAATAATGAATTAAAACTACGAATACCAAACATTTTATATATATATCATATTCATATATTATTATTTATTCAAAGAAGGTAAAATTGTTAATTTATTAAATTGTTAAATTGTTAAATAAATATAATATAAATATAAAATTAAAATAAATATATTATTACATCATTTATATCATATTAGGATACCAAATAAACAACCCATAAAATCTCTATACGACAATGCAAAATAAAGAATTACTAAATGATTCTAAACCAAAACCATTGACACAAGTATCCTCTTATTTGGGACAAAAAGGATATTCAATTTATAAAGAATGCATGGATTTAAAAGAACAAACCGCTATTAAAGAAGAATTATTTGTTCGTCCCTACATTCCTAAATCTCCAATCCAACCACCTTCGTTTCCGATTTACCGCGAATCCCCAAATAAATTATATATTCCAAGACATTTTGGAATGGATACTTATGGCGAACCCGATGAAATACGTTTAGCAAAAGGGGATGATATTCATATTCCTTTTGATGGCGAGTTGAGAGATTATCAAACGAATATCGTAAATATATTTATGAAAACAGCAACAAAAATAAATGATAATGGTGTTGCTTATGGCGGCGGTGGATTATTAGAAGTCCCATGTGGACGTGGTAAAACGGTTATTGCCTGTAAAATTATTTCTGAATTAAAAAAAAAGACACTGGTTATTGTTCATAAAAGTTTTTTAGCCGATCAATGGATTGAACGAATCGCACAATTTTTACCATCCGCCAAAGTTGGACGGATTCAAGGGAAAATCGTTGATATTGAAAATAAAGATATTGTTATCGGCATGCTTCAATCGCTTTCAATGAAAGAGTATCCCGACAATATGTTCTTAAGTTTTGGTATTACTATTGTCGACGAATGTCATCATATCTCATCCGAAGTATTTAGTCGGTCTTTACAAAAAATCAGCACATTTTATACTTTAGGCTTAAGTGCAACCATGCAACGAAAAGACGGTCTTACTAAAGTATTTAAAATGTTTTTAGGTGATATTATTTACCATGAAAAAAGAGAAGGCGATGACTCGGTTTTAGTAAAAGCAATTGAATTTATTACCAATAATGACGAGTTTAATAAAACGGATTATGATTATAGGGGGAATCCGGCATATAGCACAATGATTTCTAAATTATGCACATTTAATCATAGAAGCGAGTTCATCTTAAAAGTAATAGAAAATGAATTAAAAGAAAAAAAGGATCAACAGATTATGATTCTTGCCCATAATAAAAATGTATTAGAATATTTGCATGATGCGATTAAAGATAGAAAGATTGAAACGGTTGGCTATTATGTCGGCGGTATGAAAGATGCCGAATTAAAAAAAACCGAATTGTGTAAAATTATTATTGCCACTTATGCGATGGCGGCGGAAGCATTAGATATTAAAACGTTAACCACTCTTATTTTAGCGACACCCCGAACCGATATTACACAAGCCGTTGGACGGATTTTACGCGTTAAACATGAACGCCCATTGGTGATTGATATCATAGATACGCATAATGTATTTCGTCAACAATGGCTAAAGCGAAAGAAATATTACGTTAGTAATAAATATAAAATTGTTCATACAAATAGTAACTTATATGAACAGAATAAATGGGATACACTCTCATCAACGAGTAAAAACGAAAAAAATGATGAAGGTGCTTTAAAAGGAAAATGTTTAATTAAAATAAAAAGCTGAATAATATGAATAATAATATGAATAATAATATGAATAATAATATGAATAATAATATGAATATGAATAATAATAGAGGAATTAAACTAATTTAATTAAGTGGGTTACAATTACGAATCGTTCGGGTTAAAGGTGTGGGTAACGCCAACATACTTTCATCGGGAGATAATTTAGTATTAAATTCTTGGATAAACATGGGCGTTGAATTACCCCCACGGTAACTACGGCGCTTTTTAAAATTCAATTTAATTTTTTTAGTTTTATTTTTAATACCTTTGGTATAATTGGATATTTTGCGTTGTAAATTAAATCTTTTTGATTTCATACTCTTTTTCATGCTTTTATACTTCATGCTTTTACCCTTCATACTTTTACGCTTCATGCTTTTACGCTTCATACTTTTACGCTTCATACTTTTACGCCCCGCGCCTTTATACTTCTTCATGCTCTTACGCTTTGAACTCATGCGTTTCTTCATATTTTTAAAGGTTCGGCGGCTACGTCTTTTGGATTTACCACCTACCTTATTTGTAGAATCAGATACTGTATAAGGAGTACTATGATTACCTGTTTTAATTATACCATGACCTGCGCTCGTTCCAGTAATAGGGTTAACAGTACCTTCCTGATAATAATAACCACCCGACTGTTTAGGTTGAGGAGTAAGTTCAGACTTAGGAATAATCATGGATTGAACCGGGCCAGCTTTAACAAATTTATCAGCACCTGTTGCCGAACAATAATCTCTTACAGACGGAACAGCTGACGATGAATATAATCCTACATTTTGTACATTATTTGTCTCATGCATAGGTATCTGACCTTTATTTTCTAAACCTGACGAAGCATAATTATCCATTATATATAATAATATTATATTATAATATTATTATAATTATTTTTTTGATTTGTTTTTATTTAATTCTTTTGATTCTTTTAATAAAATTTGTGTAATTCCTTTTGTGTAATTAATTTAATTTTATTTACATATTTTTCATTAATTTCTTCAATCGGCTCCCATTTTTTAAATCGTCTATTATAAACACAACGCATAGTAATAATTTTATTAATATCCACAAATTTATCTATATTAATATTTTCAAATTCTTCTTCGTTATCGCTTTCTTCTAATAAATCCAAATTTTTATTTTCTTTAATATTTCTAAATATATTATTCATTAATACGCTCTTTTTATATGTAGATATTAAGGCTACACCACATGGGTCATTGTATGAACACGAACTATCATAACAATATAATTCATAATTATCCTCACTTATACCAGCCTTTACTTTAAAAAATCCTTCAATTATATTTCCTTTTTTATGAATATGTTTGGCAGGCACAAGCGGAGCAGGCACAAGCGGAGCAGGCACAAGCGGAGCAGGCACAAGCGGAGCAGGCACAGGCACAAGCGCAAGCGGAGCAGGTACAGGCACAAGCGGAGCAGGCACAAAAGCAGGCGCATTGGTATTTAAATAATTAATATACACACTTGGTAAATTTTCTTTATCCTTTAATGGATTTATTAGTTTAATACCATACACCGGATAGGGTAGGGCTTTTAAAATAGAAACAACCGCATTGTATGAATAGTTATTTATAATAGGAAGCCCAATAATAAAATGTGGGTTTGTATAAGATTTTTGTTTAATTTCATTATTTTTAAATAAATTACCCAATAATAATAATTTATTGGTCATACCATATTTTCTTGATACAGCTGTTCCTTTATAATAAAAAATATTTTCACAACTAAAATTATTAATTATATTTTCTTTATTGTTATTATTATTATTTGTAGTGTTATTTGTAGTGTTATTTATAGTGTTATTTGTAACGGTAAATAATGTTCCATATACAATTGTTTGTAAAGATAGTTCAGATGAAAAACACGCTGATTGGATATTGATTTTATTAATATTTATTTGGGTATTATTTGAAGTTAAAGGCAGGGATATACATACAGGTTTATTATTCCAATACGTAAACCATAAAAAGGCTTTTCCGCCTTTTGGAATAATCATGTAAATATTATTATTATTATTATTATTATTATTATTAAATGATGGACTGGATTCTTGTAATTTATTAGTATTAATAAAAACTTTCTTATAACTTATATCTTTATCATAAGAAAGTTCAACAAAAGGAAATGATTCCGCAATAAGGTGCTTATCGAGATATGATAAATTATTCATTGTTAATTATTTAATTGGATTATATTAAATAATTATTGTTATGTAGTATAAATATATTAATAATTTACCTTTAACTATTTTAGAAATTATATTTATATTTATCTTTTTCTTTATCAGATAATGGAGGAGTATTAAATGATGGATACTATAGCCGATACAGCATATATAATCGTCGTTATTGTAGTTGTAGTTATATCAAGTGTTAAATAAGAAGAAATACATACAAATAATCCGAATAATAAAGAAATTAAATTAATATTACAATTAAATACCTTTTTAATATCATTAAAATTGTTATAAAGTGGTGTATATGTAAATAGTAATATGTATTGAATTGTTTGTATAAAAGGAATTACATTTAAAATCGGCCAAATGTATAATAAGAATATCCCAAAGAAACTCCATAATATACTTGTTTCGAACGCACTCAAAAATGTAATTAAAAACCCAACCATAAATACGATAGGAAAACACGCTAAGGTGAATGGACCAATGATACCCATTTTTATAAAATTATGAAATCCTGACGTCATACTTATCCAATTACTTAATAATTTACGATATCTTATAAACGATGTTGCAGTTAATTTTGCAATCCAATTTTTAAAACTCTGAATAAATCCGGGTATTATTTTATCTTTATACATGCTGTAGGGCCAATTTGAACCTAATCCAGGAATTTTAAAAGAACCAGGATTTATATTACAAACCGAAGACTCACCTCCTCCTTTAGCAGGTTTGTAAAATCCACCCAATTCTTCATTTTGCATTTTTGTTGGTATTAATTTCTCTTTTAATTCAGGTGTTAAATTCGTTAAAAATATATAATTTGCACCTACAGCACTCATAAGAATAGATGCAATTAAACTTAAAAAAACATATATTGAAAATGATTTCCAATCGTTTGTTGTTTTTTTCCCATGTTTTTTATTATTTCTTTCATTTTTAATTTTATCAATTAATGTCATTCTTATATATTTCTATATAAAATATTATTATTATATTTAATAATAATTACTTATTTAATAAATTTTACTAAACTACATATTATTATTATTATTATTATTATTTAATTTAACAAGTATTTATTTAGCAATAATATTATTTAGAATATTTGCGTTTATAAATATTTACCTTTTTTTTTAATTATTTCGTATAATTTTGTTGATGTTTTTTATACGTTTAGAACATTTAGACCATTTATATAATTCTTATAGTTTAGGAAATTTAGTGATTTTGACTAATTAACTATATTTTTAATTTAATTTTCAAAATAAAATTTTATATTATTGTTATATATATATATATATAAATGTCGGTCACACGAAAACGTTCTTCCCGCGTCAAGCGTTCTGCCTCCAAGCGTTCTGCCTCCAAGCGTTCTGCCTCCAAGCGTTCTGCCTCCAAGCGTTCTGCCTCCAAGCGTTCTGCCTCCAAGCGTTCTGCCTCCAAGCGCAGATCTTCCAAGCGTAAATCATCCAAGCGTAAATCATCCAAGCGTAAATCATCCAAGCGCAAGTCATCCAAGCGCAAGTCATCCAAGCGCAGATCTTCCAAGCGCAAGACTGGTGGCGGATATTCAAGTAGTATGATGTCTGCTGACAAGGCAATGTTTTAAATTTTATAATTCTTATATTTATAATTCTTATATTTGTAAGAATTATATTTATAAGAATTATATTTATAAGAATTATAGTTTAGGAAATTTAGGGATTTAGAACAATTAAATATATATTTTAATTTACTCTCAAAATAAAATTTTTATATATGTTATATATATAAATGTCTGTCACACAAAAACGTTCATCCCGCGTCAAGCGTTCTGCCTCCAAGCGTTCTGCCTCCAAGCGTTCCTCCAAGCGCACTGCCGCTAAGCGCACCGCCTCTAAGCGCAAGTCGTCCAAGCGCAGATCTTCCAAGCGCAAGGCCGCCAAGCGGTCGTAAATAATTCATTTTATTTATATTTATATTATAATTATGTTAAGTTGTATAACAACTAAATCATCATAATTAAATATCATATCTTAATAATATACATTTATTATATAAAATATGATATTTAAGCATTTATCGTTCAAGTATTTTTTTATTAGTGTTATTGTTGGATTATTATATTTATATTTTAATAAACCACTTACTTCGGAAATAATTGTATATCCAACACCCGACAACGCAGCCCAAACTGAATATAAAGATAAAGCATCTAATTGTTTTCATTATGTTCCAGTAAATGTGAATTGTCCTTCAAATCAAAAATTAATTAAAACAATTCCAATCCAAGTTTAATATTATAATTATAATATAAGATTCATATTACTAATAATATCATTGTATAATATCATTGTATAATATCATTGTTGAATGTTTTTAAATATCATAAAATCCATATACACACCTACGGGTAAAATATTAATATCAGTTATTTTAGGTTTAGGTTTTGCAAGCCTATTTAGAAAAAACTGTAAAAATAACGATGATTGCATTGATTTTAAGGGTCCGCCAATAGATGAAATATCTAAAAACACCTATAAGCACAATAATCAATGTTATCAATTTAAACATAAAGCAATAACTTGCAGCAAGGCAAATGAAAAAAAAAATAAAAAAATAGTTTCTTTTGCGTAAGTTATTTAGGATATAAATCAAACTATTATATTAATAATCATGGATAACAACGGAACAACCAGTATAGACAGTTTGCCTATGTCGTCTCAATCACCCAATGCTCAACCATTACAACAATCACAACAACAATCACCACCACAAATGCAGCCACAACAACAACAACAACAACAAATGCAGCCACAACAACAACAACAACAACAACAAATGCAACCACACCAACAACAGCAAATGCAGCCACAACAACAACAACAACAGCAAATGCAAACATCAACGAAATTTGATCAATCGGGTGTAAAAGAATTAATGTCGGGACTAAAATCTGCAGAGGGTATGACTAAGTTATCAATACGCGATGTTCCACAAAATCAAGAACAGCATGTAATGGATAAAAGATCACAACCTAATTATATTCCTACTCAGGAAAATGTAAATGAAAAAGACCAAGGGGATCAAGATTATATTTTTAATCATCAAACAAGTGAAGATATTATTCAAGAAAATGCACGAAAACAACAAAAAACAGATTCTTTAGATACACTATACAATGAATTACAAATACCTATTTTGATTTCAGTATTATATTTTATTTTTCAATTACCTATTTTTCATAAAACCCTATTTAGATATTTACCCTCTTTGTTTAACAGTGACGGTAATCATAGTTTAGCAGGATTTATTTTTAATAGCGCTATATTTGGCGGTATATATTATTTAATGACAAAAAGTATTCAAAATTTGGGTATTTAATTTTTAATTTCATTATACAATTCATATACCTTATTCTTTATACATTATAACCCAATATTTTTGATATTACTATTAATTAAATAGAAATATCAAACATTTTTTAAATAAAATTAAACTCTTAATTATTTTTTTAATTCTTATTTATAAACAATAAATTAAAATTATTAATGACGACGACGATTACAGATGAAAATATAAACCAAATCAATAACACTTCTCTTATGCAAGAATACATAAAAGCTTTAATACAAAATATAGAACAATCGCAAATCCCAAAAATCTTAAATCTCATATTTGATGGTGGTGTATTTAATTGTGGTTTTGCTGCTGGTGTTGCTTTATACATCAAAGAATTAAGTAATAAAAATATTATAAAAATTAACCAAATATCAGGTTGTAGTGCAGGCGCTCTTATTGCATTATGGTATATCTGTGGATGCAACGTTTCAATATTAAATTATCTTGAAAAAAGTATGCAAACATTTAAACAAAATTTATCATTTGGGCATATACACACTACTATTTATGATATAGTAAACGAACTTTTTCCAGAAAATAATAATGAAAATGGTGAAAATGGTGAAAATGGTGAGTCTTCATCATCGCAACAAATTCGTCACACACTAAACAATAAATTATTTATTAATTATTACGATACACGTAAGAATAAACAAAAAGTTGTTTCAAACTTTAAAAATAAAGCACATTTAATTAAATGTTTAATGCGAACCATACATATTCCTTATATTATTGATGGACACCCAAGATGCAATAAATGGTATATTGACGGCATTATTCCTTATGTGTTTAAAAATTCATCCGATTCTTTACTTATCAAATTAATTACCTTTAAAAAATGCTCCAAAGCTTTTATTTTAAAATCGGAAAAAAACATACACTATCGATTATTGTCTGGCGTTGCGGACGCAAATGATTTTTTTACCAATGGACGGTCTGATATGTGTATTTATATTTCAAAACGATCTTATTTGGATATTTTATTATTTAGAGGAAGAGAGACTATGAGTGTTTTTTTATTCACATTAATTGAATATTTAATTATTTTAAAAAACTATATTCCTTTATCTATTAGACAGTCATTAATTTATAATGGAATTATGAATTCCATTTATGGGTTTTTATACGATATTGCCGAATGCATAATAGTATAATAAAGCAATATATGAATCATTGTATTGCTTTATTAAGTAAGTCATATAGCTCAGTTGGTTAGAGCGCCGTTCTAATAAAGCGGATGTCGTGGGTTCAAGTCCCATTATGACTATTTAAATATGAATAAGCATATTTTTTTTATAATTTATTATACATAACTGACTTTAATATTACTTAAATCATCAGATAGGTCAGATTGGTCAGATAATAATTCTTCAAAAGATGAGTTTGATGTAGAAATTACCATAGGACGTGAATTTGAACGATATACATCAGCATTCATATAATTATTTATTTTTTTTTCTCTCATCAATATCGATTTTTCTAATTCATGTAAATAATTTATTTTATTAATTATATTATTTAAATAATCCGTATTGTTTGTATTTATATCATTAGGCACAATATGATGCACCACATATGGAACAGTATCATTTAATTGTGGTGGTGGTGGTGTTCGTGGTGGTGGTGGTGATGGTGTTCGTGGTGGTGGCTGATACGGTGACTGTGGTGGTGGCGGTGGCGGCGGCGATGATGCATTTTGTAATACTGATGTTTCATTTACATTTCTATATAATGTTGGAACCGTATCTAAATTTAATTTTTTTAAAATAATATTTAATTCTTGTCCTTGTTTTTTATTTTCTTTATAACTAAATGAAGATAATTGCAATAAAGCTAAACTTAAACAAGATACACTTCCTGAAACAAAACTTAATGTATCATCGTGATAATAACCGGCTGAAAAACTAAGAATACCACCTGCTGCTACCATTGTTTTAGAAACAGTTTCTAATACAATCCCTATTTTACGCCATAATTGTTTTCCTTTAATTGTATTTGAAATAAATTTAGTATAATAGGGCTCTATTATCGTATCAATAATTGATTGTTTTGTTACATCCCCTATTTCTATTCTTTCATTTTCTTCTTTCATTCACGCTATACCTTATATCTTATAATATTAGATATAAATCTAATTAAATATAAATCTAATTAAATATTGATAAAAGCCAATTTTGTTTTTTAGTTTTATTTTTGCGTTTGCTTGTGCTACTGCGTTTGCTTGTGCTACTGCGTTTGCTTGTGCTACTGCGTTTGCTTGTGCTACTGCGTTTGCTTGTGCTACTGCGTTTGCATGCTTTTGCGTTTTGGCGTTTTTGTGTGCTTTTATCTCCTGGTGTATATTTTAAAAAATATTCATCATATTTCTTGCTTCCTTTATTTCGTAGCGGTTTTAATTCTTTAAATTTTTTCGCTCTATTCTCTCTAATTGTTTGTATTGTCGTTTCGGTTCCATAACATGTTTTTGTAAACCGTTTTAATAATCCTTTTTGTTTTAAGCGGTTTTTGGACTGAATCATAAATAAATAGTCTGACATACACAATATACGTTCTTTGTCATAATAAGGACGGTCGGCATAAACAAACGCTAAAAATAAATTAATCATCGTATCTATTGTTGCAATTTTAATGGTTTGTTTATCTATTGTTATCGTGTTATAACTATGACACCCTAATGGTTTATAAATAAAACACACCGAGTCGCCATCCACAGCAATCTCATAATGAGGAGCTATAATCTCTCCAACCCCTGCTTTTTTATATACTTTTACATTCTTAATTCCTTTTTTTTCTAATCGTTCTTTAATCAGACGTGCCGACTTTTCGGGATTTTCCGATAAAGCATCAAAATCGGGAATTTTCATAGTATTCTTTTTGTCACCTATTCTTTTTTGTCTTACAGTCGTATCTCCTTTAATTGGTAAATACTGTTTAAATAAACTGGAGGCAAATCCACCAAAAAACACTAATTTTTGGTCAATAATTGAATTTTTTACTTCCTTATATAAGGTGTCGCCTAATTCAGTATCGCCTTCAAACTCGCGCATAAATTGAATCGCATCGCATTTTTTGTTTTTAATCGGATAATATTTATTTAATAAAAGCAACCGTTTATATATTTTTTCCCAACGATCAACTTGTCCATCCGGACGCGACAATTCCTTATACACATTTAGCCGCAGAAAATTCGCAGGCGCATAAAGAATACCGTTTTTTTTTATTGCTTCTTTTTTAACTACATCAAATAATTTTTGTTCCATTTGGGTAATATCTGCAAGAGGAATAAAATGCACAAAGACTTTAAATGTGCCGACATGCATTCCAGCTCGGGCTTCTACATCATCATACCCCATTTTCAAATAAATATCGGCTAATTCTTTGGCATCCTCTAAAGCATTTGAAGAATAAAAATCATAGTCCGGTACTTCAATCTCTTTATTATAAAATTGGTCTTTCTTCGGTAATATATTATTTAACGCAGTCCCGCCATAACAAATTAATTCTTTTTTTTTTAAAAAATCTTCTAAAATAGCAATTAGTTTAGCCAAATCAGGCGATTGCGCAATTTTCTTTTTCGTAGATGTTTCGATATCGTTCACCGATTCCCGCAATAGTTCTAATTCCCGTTCTTGAAATGTTTGATTTGCTATTTTAGATGGTGTCGTCATTATATAATATATATAATAAATAAATAAATAAATAAATAAATAAATAAATATACAAATAATTAATTGGTTAATTGGTTAAATAAATAATTATAATAATATACAAATATACAAATATAAAGTATATATTATAATATATAAAATGTCTAATGTAAGGAAAGAAATAGAGACAATAGCTGCGACTCCTCATATATTAACAGCAGTTGATTCTGGAAAAGTTTTTATGCTTAATTATAATACAGCGCTTGCAATAACACTTCCTGCGCCTACTACTGCTGGTCTTATATTCAAATTTATAGCAATAGATAGAACCGGGGTTACAACAATATCATCTACTTCTACTAATATATCCGGTGTTATATGTCAACTAAATTCCACCACATCCAATAGTGTAGTAGCAGTTTCAACAGCGACAAATATATTATTCGGTACTAATGCAGAATTAGGTGATACTGTTGAATTAATTAGTGATGGTACAAATTATTATGTAACGGGATTTTCAAGGATCAACGGTGCTATTACTGCATCTTAATATATTACTTGATTTTGTTAACTATAATAATATAAATATTATAGTTAATTTAAAATAGTTATGCTTCATTGCGAATAGTTATGCTTCATTAAAAATGAAAGAATAAATGAATAATACTTTATATTTTAAATGAATAATAATCAGATTCAACTTTTCGCTCCTTGTAAGAATATTCGGGAGGAGGAGGGTCCGGAATAGGAACAGTCACTGGAATGTAGCGTAATAATTCGGGTTTCAATACAAAAGCCGCACCGGCTTCATCAAAAAATTGGTCATAAAATTCCATATTCGTATCAAAATTTTGGAAACACATTCCAACCATTTGGCACCCAGTTTTCACGGCAATTGCGGCTGACGGATTTGTTGATTTTTTTGATAAATCAGGAAGACATATCGACATATTTTTTTTATTAAATTCAATGAGTTCCTGCATATCAGGGGTATATTTCACATCATGCATATGTAATGCGCGCATAAAAATAGAATTCGATGCCATATTCACATACTCGTCTAATTTCGTATTTTCAAATAACGCATTTGTTTTATCAACAATAAGTATGACTTTACCCATCAAATCTTTTAAAGGCATTAACCCTAAATTTTTGCCGTTATTTTCATAACTATGTTCTCGTCCTAATAATCGGTGTTCTAAATAATGGTAGAGGACATCCGCCATTTTATCATAAATCGCTTTATTCTTACTCATGACGCGTAGATGAATAATCAGCGGGTCTTCTTTATTTGGACACGTGCTTCCTGAAAAAGCATAGTCAGTAATTATTTCAATCACATCCGCAAATTCAAGACTGTTATAGGACTCTTTAATCGTAAAATCTTTTTGGGATGATACAGCAACTACGGGCGTATCATTTATTGAAAAAACTTGGAAATCAAGACACCTGGCACCTTGTCTAATACAGTCTTTTAGTGCACATACATTAACAAAATCATTCTTAAAATCTCCAGCTGCACAGCAATTAAACGCCGTTTTAATATAATAATCACGGAGATTATGACTAAACTGTTCATTGATAGGATTAATGGAACGTATTATCGGAAATTCCTTATAAAGCTTATTCATATTAGCACAATTTGTATGATTAAGCCGAAGTTTGGTGTAGATCCAATAGATAATAAAAAACACGATTAATACAGTAATTGCAATTCCAGTTATTTTAATTATACTCCCTTTTTGGGGCATATTTTTCATATTTATTATACCAGCCATTATTGTATATTATAAATATTGTATTTTGGTTAGTTGTAGTAGTATATTAATAGGATATAATAAAATATGAATAAAAAATAACAACTATAAAAAAATAACAACTATGAAAAAATAACAACTATGAAAAAAAACAAATATACAAATGAATATATATTAATAATAAATAAGGTTAAATAATTTATTATAATAATAATATAATAATAATATATTAATTAATAAAGTATGGGAGGTGGCTTATTAAATTTAATAGCTTATGGAAATCAAAATATTATATTAAATGGAAATCCAACAAAAACGATGTTTAGTTGTGTTTATGCTAAATACACTAATTTCGGATTACAAAAATTCCAGATTCATCCTGATGGAAATCATATCTTAAAGCAGAGTGAACCGACGACTTTTAATTTCAAAGTTCCACGTAATGGTGATTTGTTAATGGATACCTATTTAGTTGTAACCTTACCCGATATTTGGAGTCCAATTCATCCTCCAAGCTTGGGTGTAAACGGTGGAAAATGGAGAGCGTATGAGTTTAAATGGATTAAAAATTTAGGAACGCAAATGATTAAAAAAGTTAAAATACTTGTAGGAGGACAAATCCTACAAGAATTTTCGGGGCAATATTTACATAATATGGTAGAAAGAGATTTTAATGAATCTAAAAAAAATGTATTTTATAATATGACAGGACATGTTACCGAATTAAATGATCCTAAAAATGGTAAATTAAGTGTTGCAAATAAATACCCGAGTGCCTATAAATTAAATACAGATAATGATCCTGACCCTTCTATTACTGGAAGAAAAATATATATTCCTTTAAATGCGTGGTTTTCGCTTTCATCTAAAATGGCGTTTCCATTAACCAGTATGCAATACAATGAATTACATATTCAAATTGAAATACGCCCAATAAAAGAATTATTTGTTGTAAAAGATGTGAGCACCGATATTGATGCTGACTATGAAAAATATATAAAACCCACCAATGACACTTTATTTGATTTTAAACGATTTTTATATGTGCCTGTACAACCAACACAAAATGGTGCTAATACAGTTTGGGAATTAGATTATTCAGGCGCTCAATTTTCAAATGATAAATGGGGTGATGGCGACATTCATTTAATAAGCACTTATGCGTTTCTATCGGAAGATGAAGTTCGGCAATTTGCATTAAATGAACAGAAATATTTAATCAAACAGGTTTATGAACATATTAATGTTTCAGATGCTTTTACCGGCTATAAAAAACTTGAACTAAAATCATCAGGATTGGTTGCGAATTGGATGTGGTATTTACAGCGTGATGATGTAAACGATCGTAACGAATGGTCTAATTATACAAATTGGAAATATGCGGATACTATACCTGTGAATACATTAACCGATATTGCCGCGAATGTTGCAGATATTGGTTATGCTGGTACTACAAATAATAACCCCTCAACTCACCCTGTTGGAGGAGTATTAAATACTGGTTACGAAATAATGAATACTTCGTCAAATGCAAATACAAAAAATATTATGGTGGATATGGGTATTTGGTTAGATGGAAAAGTTCGTGAGAATACATTAGATGCAGGTATTTATAATTATATTGAAAAATATTTTAAATCAAAAGGTAACTCTCAGGATGGACTCTATTCATATACGTTTAGTCTAACGACGGACCCTTATGATTGTCAACCAAGCGGCGCAATAAATTTAAGTAAATTCAATAAAATAGAATTTGAATTAAATACAATAACACTTCGTCCTGTGGGGGAAACGTATAAATATAAATTATTTGTATTCGAAGAACGATACAATATTCTTCATTTTATGTCAGGAAATGCTGGATTAGTCTATCATTTCGGATAAACTAAACTAAACTAACTGTTTAGGCCACAAAATGAACAATTTCGGTTTTTTTACTTCCGGGCATTAAATACTCTATTTGTTCTAAACTATAAGGTTGGGCGATAAATGTATTATTTAATTTAGTATCTATTATATCCCGATAAACATAGTTTAAACGGGCAATTTTCGTTTCAAGAGGTATTATATTATTTATATAATTTTCGCTTACATCGGTTAAAAATTGTTCTTTATTTTCCAAATCATACAATTTTTTGGTTTCTTTATTGATATTAATATGTGACTGTAATTCGATATTATATTGAATTAATTCATTTTCTTTTGATTTATTATTAAAAATATCTGTATATTTTTTCATAATAGCCATTTGCACAACGGATACATTTTTTAAATAGGCGCGTAATTTTTCAAATTTTTCTAAAGATTCTTCTTCATCCGTAAAATTGAAAAGATAATTTAATTTTGTTTGTATTATTTGTGTTTTAATATCTTCAATATATTTATTATAATCGGTATTTAATTCGCGTATATCTTTATACTCGCCTTTTTTTATTTCAATATTAAGTTTACAAGGAGACTGGGTATTACCGCATTTAGCACTAAGAACTCTATTTTCGTTTAAAAAAATAGTCCCTCCTTCTTTTTTGCAATTAATGCAGGTTGATTTTAATTGTAAAAATCGTCGCCGTTTATCTTTTTTAGATAATTCTTTATTTTTCAGTATAACTGCTTTTTTACTATTTATTACATCTTCGTATCGGGATTTTAATTTATAATACTCATTTATAGATTCTATCACTGTTTCATTCATTGCAAAAGAAGAAACACTCATTATTGTATATAGTAAAATAATATTAAAATTTATTTATTTATATATATATATATAATGAAAAAATCAATCAAAAAATCAATCAAAAAATCAATCAAAAAGAAAAAATCAATCAAAAAATCAATGAACCAAACCGGATTAATAAAAAAGGGTGGAGCACCAGGAGACATTAAATTTAATTTTGCTTATGTTCCTTATATTATTACACTTCAAGATTTAACGAATATGCCTGAAGCTTTCCGTAGTAATTTTAATGCATATATTCGTGGGAAAGATGACAAATGTACATGTAAATCATTAAATACAACTCCTTGCAATAGTACTGATGTTACTATACCAATTATTAATGAAAATCAAGAACTTGTTCTTTTTTTGAAATATAGCGATATCCTAAATATAGAAACCTTTAATAATTTTGATAATATTCTTGGACACGTAATATTAGATTATAGTTTATTACAAACAAAAAATATTATAGGTATTTTTAATGTCTGTTTAGAAAAAACAGAAAAAACAGGCTATGGTTCAATCATGTTTAATTTAGTGTTAACCTATTTAGAATTAAAATATCCGTTGGAGATAAATCCAATATTATGGCTTGGTATATTAGTTGATAATGTAGAATTTGACAAGATTTCATATATATATACATCTGCTGGATTTGAACTTCCATTTATAACTTTAAAAACTCCTTTTGGTATTTATCCATTTGAAATTGTTTCTTTAGTAAAAAATTTAAGAAATTTTATAGCTGATGAATTAAGTTCCGTCATTTCATATCATAAAACCCTTTCAATGAGATACAAATATGTATCAAAAAGAACCAATCCTGATTTTATATATACATTTTCATTTAAATTTGATAAGTCATTTATGCATAAAGCAAGATTATTACCTTATTTAGATATTAAAGGAGAAATAAGTGGAGCAAGCAGTGATCCAAATCTTGAATTATTTAGAGAATATGGTGGTTCTTTAAAAATATACAATTCAGAAATAGTTAATTCTGATATTATTTATAAATTATCTTTTGAAACGGTGATTGCTGGTAATATTGATCTAACTGTTGGAGAGACATTAAGCGTACGAATCCCTGATACATCATTTACTTATCATACACACCCGATTGGAGGATATAGATTTTTAAATATATTGATTGCTCCTCCTTCTGGTCCAGATATGTTCTCCTTTATGTTAGATGCATTTAACCAAAATCAAACCCAAATCCCCACTCTAAATCATATGGTTATAACATTGGAAGGCATATATATTACATCTTTACATTCTGATGTAATAAAAAATTACGATAAGGTCAAAGTGTATATTATAAATCAATTACAACAGGACTATGGAAAAAACCAAAATTATTTTAATCAAATATATGATTATCCACTCAAAGATAGAGAATTTATCTGGGGTTCTACATCTGTGTTAGGTGATGATAAAAATATAATTACTCAATCAATTCAAAAATATATGGATTGGTTTAATATACAAAATAAAATATTTTTAGGTGGTGTAGAATTTTTTGATAATATATTTGTTAGTTGGTCACAATTAAATAAAAATAAGTTTTTTAACGTAAATATACTTCCTGTATATGGTTCATGTATTGTACCTTATGAGGAAGGTGCAATTATTTCGCAACTATTAGGTCCACAATATAATGATTTTAATATATCACCAATTCCTTCATAAAAATATTAAAATGAAGGAATGTATTTAATTAAAAAAAAAAGGTAACTGCGAGATTTGAACTCGCGATCTTCGGTTTACAAGACCGACGCCTTACCACTTGGCCAAGTCACCGTAATGTATTTAGTTTGTTAACTTAAATTACATTATATTACATTATATTAATAATCCCAATGAGGTAAATCTGTAATCATTGATTTATTCGTTTCTTGTTTTTCTTGTTGTTTTTTATGAAAATTTAGTTGCTGTAATTTAGATAATATGTATTCTTGTTTTTGATTGTTCTTTATTTTTTGTTCATTTAGTGTGAGTTTTCCTTTATATTTATATATTAAAAATACAGAAACAATAGTTAAAAATAAAGCTGTCATTGCGACATTAAAAATAACATTTACATATGTTTTTTTAAAGGAAGAACATTCTTTTAGCGTCCCGCCTATAAAATATTTAACACCTGGTTCTATTAATGTAGGGTCATTTGTATAATTATTTGTATAATTCATTATTTATTATAATTTATTTATTATAATTTATATATTATAATTTATTTATTAATAAATACAACTATTTTAAAAAATAAAATTATACATATATCTATATACAAATATCTATATACATTAAGTAACTATCTATAATGAATAGCAATGATATAACGTCAACCGATACACAAAATGACAATTCTAATACCGTAACACCTCCATCATCGTCTTCACCTTCATCCTCCTCTTCTGCACCAACCCCAACCTCATCCATTGGAGTATTTGTTATTATTACAAGTATTTACTTTGTTTTTAAATATAATACAACTCCCTCAAACTATACCATTTATTTTGGCATTTATTCCTTAATATTGATTATTACTCAATTTATCGTTAATATGTCATTAACAAAATCAATTTGCGGGACGAAACAATTACCCATTTGTTTATACATAACCCTTGTGCCGTGGTTATTGGTTTTTATGGTTTTGAAAATAATGCTGGGTATTTTTCCAGGGTGGTTATCTCCGTTTTCAAATACTTTTGGGTATGGTGTTACACGTCTGTTTGGTATTGGTGATTTATTTAACACCATTTTTAAACCTAAATTAACGAAAGAGGAAATGAAAAATGAAAATATTGGCGCTATGAGTGAAGCTTTAGAACATATTTATTCTGATAAATCATTGCTTTTAAATGAAATTACTCCTTCTAATTTTAATGTATTTTGGGAAGATATGTCGCCCATGTTTAACGGCGGTGTAAAAAATAATGCTGATTTAAAACAAAAATTATACAATTTTATCCGCTTAAAAGATATTGTCTCTGAATATATTTGGTATATGCTATCAGGTGTATTAGTGACATCAATTGGTTATAATTATTTAATCAATAACGGATGTTCACAAAATATAAAAGAAATGAAAAAAAGACACAATGATTATTTAGAAAATGAAAAATTAATTGCGCAAAATAATGCAACTAAGAAGCAACGGGTCTATACCATGCAAGAATAAATTTTAAATAATATAGACTTTAAGCATTTCGGAAATTGGCATAATAAAATATAAAAAAATAGGCCATAATTGATAATAAAATGGCTAAAAGCCATACTGGAAGAATTGTTTTTTTACTAAATCCTATGCCAAAATCTCTTAAACTTCCATTTTTATTATATAGAAATGAAGGTTTCAATGACAAAATTCCTACATAAAAAATTATAAATAATAAAATAGAGTATAAGGGTATATTGTTTTGAATCAAATCACGTATCATCATTTTATTATAATATATATTATAATATTTATTATAATATTTATTATTTACCAATAATTGCTTTTTTACCTTTTTACTTTTTTATCTTTTTACCTTTTTACCTTTTTACCTTTTTACTAATAATTACATTTATAATATCCATACTATTTATAATAAATAATGTATGCATTACAATGGTCAAATAATTATACAACAATAATATTTATACTATTTTTATATGTTGCATATAATTATTATATTAAAAAGAATCAACGAAAATTAAATAATAAACAAGAGGATAACAACCGAATTAAATTAATAGATGCAAATGTTTATTATGGCACTCCAGGGTTTAATCGTAACTAACTAACTAATGAAATGAACTTTATTTGGGTTATTATTTATAATTAATAGGTTATGAAAAGGATACTTCATTTGAATAATTTTGTGAACTATTAGGAACAGCAATATCTCGTGTATTTCCTGAAATATATTGACTATTTTTAGAAGGAATCATATTTTCAAAATATTCTTGTGTTAATAGCGACGAATTAATAATAAGTTCATCCTCTTGTATATCGTAATTTATCTCATTAAATGTAATAAATGCTTTTGATTGAAAAATAAATGATTTAATACGATTGTATCTTAATATTTCATCTGCAATTTTTCCATAATAAAATTCGATATTATTACTTCCATTAATAAGATTTTTTAACGGTATAACTAATCTGCAGTTATTGTTAGCACCACTATCGTTAGCACCACTATCGTTAGCACCACTATTGTCATTTGTGGGTTGGTATTTACAAAATAAATTTGAACTGCATTTTTCTTTTTCATTTAAATTATAACATGTGCCAATATGAGATAATTCATTTAATTCTTTATTTGAATATTCTTTAAACATAACTGCGTTTTCATCGTTCATTAATTTTTGTAATAACTCAATAATTGCTGATAATTTATTTAAATATAATAACGAAGATGATGATTTCATTATTGTTTGGATTTCCTTTTTTACATTTCTATTTTGGAATTTATTAATTAAAATACGAACTGTATTTCTAAAAGCATTATAGAATTTTCCTTCTAACTTAAATGTATGAATATTATTTAATTCCGATAGCATACCCTTGCTATAAACAACATCGGCATCTACTTTAAAATAGTTAATGGACTCTATCGTTTTTATTGGATCATCTATATCTTCTTCCTCATAGGGCGCTTTAACATCAATAAATTGATTAGTTTCGGTAACGACGCCAATTACATAACGTTTACCCGGGATTAGTTCTTGAACGATTTTATATAAAGGACTACACAAAATTAAATTATTACTATCTTTCTTTACTTTATTCAGAAATTTAATGGTATCTTTATAAGTATTTAAATATTTGGTATCATTTATCCAGGTATAGTCAGTATTAAAACTTAATAAAGGTCCTGATGGATAACAGGGTATAAAGCCTGCAATCAATGATTTGGTTGTTTTTGCTTCTTGGGCAATTACACCTATTATTTTACCATCATAATTCATAACATGTGAATTGGTAATATAATCATTTTCTTCTAATAAGGATATCAAGTTCTGTAAGGATATATTTTTTTTAAATTTATATAGAGTTGGAGGGATACTTGGAAAAACGCCACATTTTTTATTCATTGAATTTTTTATTAATTCTAATGAATCTTTTAAATCAATATCATCTATATTAAATGGACCACGTATTGTTTTATATAAAGTATATCTAAATAATGGTTCATAATAATTTTTTTTCTTAATAATAATGATAGTTTCCAACGCTTCATTAAACAAAACATCTGAATAGTGGTTCGTCGGGCAAATAATTTGTATTTTATCATTTACATCATCATCAATCATATCAAGTATAACCATATTTACACCATTCGGAAATAATTCTTTGTTAGGTTTACATATTAAATCCCATAAATATGTATAATCTATTTCTTCGTCTTTATTATCAGGATTTAAAAATAATTTAAAATTTTCATATGCTGATACTATTTTATTAAATAATTGTTTTTTTTTATCATCAACTACAAATTTATTTTTTTTATAAATATTTTTATATAAAAACGATTTTTTATATTCATTTTTAATATCTCCCATATCTCCCATATCTCCCATAGCATCACTCATCGTGTCATTCTGTTTTGAAGCGTTGTTATAAAATAAATCAATCAAAGACCCATTTTGTAAATTCATGAAAATATCAAGAGTTAAAGCTTTTATCAATTTTTTTTTGGTCTCATCAATCGATAACGGTTTATTGTTATTAAAATGCCGTCCGTACAAATTACCAATCGATGCAATAAATGATTGATTTTTACTATTTTCAACACCATGGCGTAAAATACACGGATAGTCGGGTTTAAGATTTGTATTTAGTTCATTCACTTGGCATTTTTTATTATCAATCCCTAAAAATAGCTGTAATGAAAGAGGCAAATATCCATATTTTGTAGATTCCAGTGGAAATTTACCCGAATTCATAATATATTCATCTTTAATCACACTTAACGAGTCATCCACCGTTGTTGAAGGAGTAATATCAGTTGATGATTGAGGTGACATACATTTATTTCTTAAAATTTTTTGTTTAGGAGATTCCTTTTTTGAAAAACAACAAGGAATACATTTATTGTTAGGATGTTTTGATGGGTCACTAAAACCAGGATTTTGTTCTTTAAAATCTTTATTGTCAACGCCCTCGCCATAATCAATAATTGCGCCACCAGGGGGTATTGTTTTATTAGTCAATGGTATAACATCTCCATATTTCCCTGATTTTACCTCAGCTTCAGTTAAGCTTATATTATCTTTTAAACTCCAATACCTTGGACATATATACCAATATTTTTTATTTGGATTTGTGCCATATTGAATTGCTCTGTCGTAAGATTCAGAATGATTTTTATCTATATATTCTTTTTCTTTATTTGTTAATAAAATTGGCTGTCTTCTTACATTTGGACTCCAAACACATGTACGTGAGTATGAATTAAACTTACCTTCATTTTCGGTTAAAAATAAACTTGGTTCATATTTTTTTAATTTTTTTAATATAGGATTCGGGTTATTTAAACTTTGCCCAACAATATTTTCTTTTATTTCAAGCTCATCTTCATCACCTGCATCCGCATCATCCGCGTCAGCCGCATCCGCGTCAGCCGCATCCGCATCAGCATCAGCATCAGCCGCATCCACATCAACAACGGAAAGCATAGATGATATTTTTTGTTCATAGGCGTCACCTGCTTCTTTTTGTGTATTATAACATCCTACAAATATTAATTTTTTTTTATATAAAAATTGTGCACACCATTTTTGTTTAAATTTATTAAAATAAACACCTTTTATTTTAACCTTTTTCTCTCCATCATCGTTATCCCCATCCAAATTCATTTGTTTAACTAACCCTTTTTTATCCGAACCACCAATAACAATTGAGGAATATTGTGTGTCGCCATCATTGTCGCCATCGTTGTCACCATCGTTGTCACCATTGTCGTCACTATCATTACCAAACCCTAACATCATAGAAAGTAACGTATCATCACCGCCATCATCTAACTCTGGCACATCATCATAGACAAGTTCTTCATTAACAATATTCATTTGTTTATTATCAGAAAATGGCAATTCAGTTGTAGCTATAATTTCAGGAATTACCATTTCATCATCATTTTCTTTAGCATCCGCTTGTTGTTGTTTTTTGCTTTGCTTCACACATAATTTATTAATTAAATCTATAGGGATATTTGTTTTTAAAGGGGATTTTATAATTCTTATTAATGAATCAATATAAATTGGTATTGTAGTTAAATAATAAATATTATTAATACCATTTACTGTAATAAGATGTATATTTGTAGTTTGTTCTTTTGTAATCGTTGTTGAAAAGCCAGGATTATTTTTGATTTCTATTTTTTTACTATTAAATGTATTTTGCACTGTTTGCATAGATGTTATAAATTCGGCATATTTAATAGTCGCATCATCTAATGAAACATTAAAATTATTTGAAAAATCTTGTATAATATCCTTTTCACTGTAATTCAAATTGATTTTATCAACTATAAATGCATCTTGACTATTCATATCATTATAATTTGAAACTCTTTTAAAACGCATGATGATGCCCTTATTAATGTTGGATTCAATGACATTAAACACACTTGATATACAAGAACCTATTTTTTCTAATTTCAACGATATATCAATTGGAATATTCATTACATAATTAATATTTATAATTTCTATATTTGCCTGATAAATGTCTTTAAAATTATTAATATTATACCCATTTTGGGATATATAGTCTTTTACTACATTTATAGTATCATTCACCGAAGTGGTGATAATACCATTTAATTTTTCTATATTAATTGCATTTGTAAATACGGATTTAATTATAATTCCTCCATTATTTGCAAACTCACAAATAAAAGTATATTTTTGTTCTTCTATAAAGGATTCTATATATACAAATATTCCTGCATGATTTCCAATATTTCTTATTAATTTAAATATATCAGCTTTATTTAAATAAGGTATTTTTCTTCCGTCAACTGTTTTTTTATCCGAATAAATTCTAATCATTTTTTCTTGTCCTTTACCCAAATTATATTTTATAAAAGGAACATTTTTTGATGCGTGTAATAAGGATTTAAATATAATATCCAAGGGTAAATAAAATGTATATTCAGGGTGAATGACAAATTCAATTTCTTTAATACCTGATTCAATAAATGGCATATCTTTTTTATTTTCGCGTTCATTATAAACGCTGTAAAAAAGATTAATATTATTTATAGTATTGTTTAAAGCATCGTCATTTAATATTTGTTCAGTTTCTATTTTTAATTCTTCTCTCCTTTGAATGAATTGATCTAATGTTTTAATTTTTTTTTCGTATAAATAAGGAAAATAAATCTTTATTGTGCTTTCTTCAGAAATATTTTTTTTTATAGCATTGTTTAATACATTATCTGCATCACAAACATAAATTTCATTATTATATATGTTGCCTTCAATCATTAATATATTTTTATTTGTCGTAGAGGTAATTTCATCCGCATATTTTTCTAAAAATTCGTCATATGAAGAAACCATGTAAGGATTAATCGTATAAGGATACGATTGTTGAATTGATATAAATTTTTGTCCAATTGGTTTATACATTAATAGCTCACTCTGTTCATCTAATCCAAATGAGTTAATATCTTCATAGGTATAAATTTTATCATTCTTATCTTTGTTAATTTTTTTTAATTGTTTTATTAACTCAGGATAATGGTTAATAATGTTTAAAAAATAATAAGTTATTCGTTTTTTAGTTAATTCTAATTTATCATTTTGGGTAAGGGTTTGATATAAATGAATAGAATTAATCGGTTGTTTATCTCTTGCAAATAAAAATAACTCACTATACGAAGATGCGATGGTTGTACGCATTAGAATTTTTTTTTTAATAATGTCGATTGTATCATCTTTATGTATTAATTCTTCTAAAAACGATACTTCGGTTTTTTGTTCTTTTATTTCTTCTAATTCATCGGGTGTAAATATATCTTCTTTTGTATATTTTTCTCTGGTATCACCTACAAAAACATATATGTGTTTTATGGTTTCACCAACAAGATGTTTTAATTTATAAAATGACGATGACATTAATTAATATACTTTTAATAATATATTATTATATATCTATTATTATAATACTAATATATTAATTATAATACTAATATATTAATTATAATACTAATATATTAATTAAAAGTATACTTTATATAATACTATAATGAATGATACTAATGTGAAATTTAATTTAATTGTTGCTGTGTGCAATAATTATGGAATAGGAAAAAATGGAAATTTACCATGGAAAATAAAGACGGATATGGAATATTTTTATAAAAAAACTACTAAATTAAAACAATTATCTCATGATAATCCTAATCATAATAATACTTTTATAAAAAATGCAGTCATTATGGGACATAATACGTGGAAATCATTACCTAAAAAACACGCACCCTTACCCAAGAGAGATAATTTGATTCTTTCTTCTACCTTAAAAATAGATACACAATTTAATGATAAGTATTGTATTAAATCGTTTAATACCATTGACGATATAATACATTATTGTATTACAAATGCAATACAATATGATACAATATGGATTATTGGTGGCTCGTCCATATATAAACAATTTTTGGAAAAAAAAGTAATTACTGATTGTTATGTTACCTATATTAATAAAGATTATGAATGTGATACTTTTTTTGAAAAATTACCTGACAAAGAATGGAAATTAATAAATAATGATGCAGTAATTACGGATGATGATATATGCGTGGAATTTAAAATATTTCGTTCTATTTTATATAATTCTGATATAATTCTGATATAATTAAGTAATTAAACCATTATCTTTATTTTCATTTAATAACATTAGCGCCATTGCCGCATAATTGTGTAAATCTATTAAGGTGTCGTGTATTCCTTCGTCGTTTATTAAATTTACACCATTTTTGGTAATAGACAATGAACGTTGGATTTTATCTTCAATGCGCATTAATACGCCAATAACACCAAATTTTGCAAATGCATCTCCATAATCAATATTTTTCTTCTTAAAAAGTTCAAGTGCATTCAGTTGTACTTCTTTCATTTGTTCAACTCTATCCATTTGCTCACTATTATCCATTTGCTCACTATTATCCATTTGCTCACTATTATCCATTTGCTCACTATTATCCATTTGCTCACTATTATCCATTTGCTCACTATTATCCATTACTTTAATAATATATCAAAATTTATTTTTATATCTTTTATAATGATTATTAAATTTCATTTAAGAATCATTTCATTTAAGAATCATTTCATTTAAGAATCATTTCATTTAAGAATCATTTCATTTAAGAATCATTTCATTTAATAATCATAATAAGGATTATCTGCAATTTTTGAACCACAATAATTTACAGGATTTTTTTTATAATCAATCTGTTCATAAATACCAATTTTTTCGGCTTCTTCTAATAAAAATTTAAAATTTTTCCAAAATTCATCTTTATGTCCAATACTTAATGTAGCTACATGAGCTAATTCGTGGATTGCTACAAACATTAACGTATTTGGATTAACTAATTTATTATTATTATTTTTTTCATCATTTAAACAAAACGCCAATTTCTCTCCTTTGTTCTCACTATATGCCGTATGCTTGCTTGTAGGTAATGTTTCATATATTTTTTTTGGATTATATCCCTTTGATAATCGTATTATGTTACTTTTATTAGGATATTTCTCAATACAATATTCTACTAATTTTTGCATTTTAACATTTATGGTTGCAAGACGATCTGCTGCTTGGGATATATTATCTCTTTCACGTACACAATATTTTTTTCCATCAATATCAGAATTAATACATTTTAAGTTAAAAATATCTGATTCTTGCATTAATTTAAAACAAATGTAACTAACAAATAAGATTAAAACACATCCAAATTTATTTATTTGCATTATTTCTATTATTTTTTTTTTTGGAAATTTATTTATTTTGATATTCCTATATATTTATAATATAAAATATAAAATATCAAAATAGTAACTATATGACTTTATCATCTAAATAGCAAAATAAAATAAAATGAATATAATATTTATTTAAGCAAGTATCGTTATTATTTAATTATTTAAATAGCGCAACCATCAAGCGGTAAACGGTATATGTCGGGTTCAATTGTGGTGTTCATCCACGGTCCAACGGCTGTTTTTGGATTAGCCGGTTCGGAACGTAATTGGCGGTTTGCATTACGTGTGAGTCCAGCATCTTTACCAATATGATATCCACCCGATAACATATTTTGGTTAGTTGAATCTTGCTGACTGGTAGGATTTAATTTAGCCCATTCATTATTATCATCAACGGGGAGTAAATCGGCAGGGTTAGTTATTGTTTTTCCTTTAATGCTATCGGATGTAATGGGAGCCATGGGGGTTGTCTTAACCTTCTTGGGTTGTTTATTTACAGGGGCATAATCCTCGCTAATGCCAGTTTGAATCTTACGAGTTCTAAGATTATCAGGTTCAGAACTGACAAGAGCACCTGATAATAGCCCTTCGGATTTGGTGGACTTTTGGGTATTATAACGGTAAACGGCATAAATAGCAACGGCAAGGCCGACTATGGCTAAAATATGATGAGATTTAATACTTTTTTGAACGTTTTTCAATAGACTCATTATATTAAACTGTAGATAAAATATTTTTATTAAAATATTTTAATTAAAATAATTAAAATGAATAAAAATAAATAAAATTAAAATTTAAATTTCATCGTCATCTGAAGAAGAAGATTCATCGATATTGTCCAACATATATTTATTTTTTATTTCATTTGCTTCTAATTTTGCCCTAATTGCTTGATGTTTAATTAGTTTAGCTTTAGCTCTTGCTTTTTTATAAATAGTATAATAAACTTCATTTGGTTTTTTTAATATAATTAAATCATTTCCATTATTATTTTTATCATCTAAAACAGTATAATCTATAATTATTTCTTCTATTTCCGAATCTAAATTTTCTTTTCCTTTTTTTCCAACAATAACTTCCTTAACTTCTTCCTTAACTTCTTCCTTAACTTCCTTTTCAGCAACTTCCTTTTCATCAACTTCCTTTTCAGCAACTTCCTTTTCAGCAACTTCCTTTTCAGCAACTTCCTTTTTAATTTCTTCCTTTTCAATTTCTTCATTTTCAGCAACTTCATTTTCTTCTAAATAATCATGAATTGTATTATTCGTTGATGGATTTTTCTGAATATCTTTGCTATTAATATCTTTGCTATTAATATCTTTGCTATTATACACCGTTTCTATTTCTATTTCTTTTTTTGTATTATTTAATAAAGGAAATGTTGATGTGGTTGATGTGGATGATGATGATGATTGTGCATTTTTTTTAATTAAGCATACAGAATTTACATTTAAGGGTTTATCTAAAACCATAATCTGTGTTAATTTAATATCTAATTCAAAATTTTTAGAAGAAAATTTTATACCATCAATCAACAATAAGGGTATAATATAAGTTTCAGTATCTATTGTTGATAAATCTATATTAACTTCATTTTCATTATATGCTAAACATTTCGTTTCGGTTGTATGTTTATTTATATTTAAAAAAACTCGTATTAATACATATTTTCCGGATTTATATATACGGGTTACAGGTGCCATCATGTAATCAATATCATCTTTTGTATAATCGCCACTAAACCATAATTCTTTTTTTTCATTAATTTTATCTTTGCATATTGTTTCTAAACCTTCAACCCATTTTATAAAACTTTCATGTTGTTCACTACGTTCGTATAATAAATCACAATATTTTCCACGTTTAGTAGTAACTATTCCTTGTTTCGTAAGGCATTTTGGAAATTGTACATAAAAAGGTTTTGATTGTTCTCCTATACTAAATTTAGTAAAAAAAGCCCCACCTTGTGTAGGTTGAGGTGTTTCTAAATTAAGTATTTTTGAATTAAAAGAATCGTCTGTTGTTTTAATAATTTCCATTAAACAAAATAAAGAAAAATAAGATGAGTTTAACACGCAAAAAAAATCTTTTATTTTAATATATAATATAATATATCATAGGCATTATATCAATATATTATATATATCATATAAGTAATAATATATATATAATCCGTTAATAATGTTAAAAGAATCAATTATCCAAGAATGCATAAGTGTTTTAAAAAGAGATGATTTTAATTATGAATTAAAGAATGTAGCATCACCCTTAATTGATATGATTTTAGTAAATATTTACCCATATTTATATTTATCCTTACTATTTGTTATAATTAGTTTTTTATTACATTTAGGTATATTTGTTTTATTAATAAGAAACAAACAATTATTTACTAAAATAACCTCATTAAATTAATCTCATTAAAATAACCTCATTAAATTAATCTCATTAAATTAATCTCATTAAATTAATCTCATTAAATTAAATATATTTTCTTTTAATATAATATAACATGTTTTCCTTTAAGAAGTTACGTCCATCCAAAAAATCTAACAAATCCAGAAAAATGCGCACAAAAAAATATAAGGGAGGCAGCTTTTTAAATAAAGCTGCTGTTCCGCTTACTCTTTTAGGCCTTCAATCGTATTTTAATAAAAATGTGAAAAAAGTCGGTCTTACGCGTAAATTTAAGCGTGGTGTTTCTGCTGTTAAAGAAGTTGTTCCTTTCGGATCTACTAAACGTAAATCCCGCCGCCGATCCCGCCGATCACGCCGATCCCGCTCAAATAAAAGAAACTAAATAAGCATGCTGTATTGCAAAATGGAGTAAGTAACTGCTATTAAATAATAAGATAATAATAAAAATTAAATTAAAAAAAAATATGTGTTTTAATTTAATTTAATTTAAATTTAAAAATTTAAATTAAATTTCTATTTTATAATATTAAAAGTTATAAGTATAAAAGTTATAAGTATAAAATACAGAATAATTAATATGAGTTTTGAAGAAAAAATAAAAAATTGGGTTTCACTTGATAATCAAATAAAACAATTAAATGAAAAAATAAAAATTATACGCGATGAAAGAAATAATACTGAACAAAAAATATTAAACTATGCCGAAACAAATAATCTATCTAATTCTATTATTCGTATTGCAGATGGTAAATTAAAATTTACGAATACTAAACAAACCAATCCCATTACTTTTAAATATATTGAGGATTGTTTAACCAAATGTATTAAAAATGAAGAGCAAATTAAATATATAATGAATTATATTAAAGAATCAAGACAATATAAAAATATTCCGGATATTAAAAGATTTTATGATAAAAAATAAATAGAATAATATTATATTATAATAATAATAATAAAATAATATTATTTAGATAAATAGTATGATGAATTATGAAAATGTATTTAATTCAAATGAACTAATTAAATCGGGAAATGGATATTCAGCCGAATTTATAATTACCCTACTTAATAAAAAGGATAATAAAAATAACACCATAAGTGGTATGTCAAATATTAATCCAACGTTGAATAAAGTAAGTGATATTTATAAAGATAGAGCAATTCCTGCTTCTCTGTATTTAAATTCATTTTTTTTATCCGAAATGAATGAGGATGGTAATATGACCAAACAAAAGGATGATACACATTATAACAATAGCGAGGTTATTTCGGATGATTTATATAATAAATTATTACAATTATCAAATACAACAAGTAAGAAAAATAAAAAATTAACTAAAAAAAATAAGGGGAAAAAGGAAAATAAAGAAAAGAAGGGGAAAAAAACAAGGAGAAATTACGAAGAATAAATTACGAAGATTAAATTACGAAGAATAAATTACTTATATATTAAACAGATACTTGTAATGATTATTAATAAATAATAATAACCCAATAAAGGTATCAATGAAAATGATTAAATAAGCATTTGTATTTTGTTTAATAGCATATATTGAAAATAGTAAATAGAGCAAACCATGAATAATTCTAAATTTGGCCCACCATATAGGTGATCCAAAAGTTTCTGATCCTGTTAGTCTTTTATTCATTGTATACAAGTATAAAAAATTAAAAGAAATAATTAAAGTAACATACCCTAAATATTGTAAATACTTAGTTGGTATATTTTTTGCCAGTAGAGCTATCATAATCCTTGCAGGAATACAGGCACCAAGAAATAGTAATATTCGTTTATCTATATTTTTCATAATAGATTATATATTATATTATATTATATTATATAATCTATTATATTATAATAATTGATAATTTAAAAATAATAATATTTTATTAATATCATTATATAAGTAAATATTATAATACAAATAATAATTCTAAGGTATTTACTAACTATACTCCGATCATTATTTTGATTTAACCTATTTAATAATTCTTCATTTTCATTTAGATTAATATTTATATACATATCATTTCTATCCTCATTATCCTCAATCCCCTCATTACCTTCATTAATTAATTTTATTTTATTATTTTTATTGTTTTTATCATTTTTATCATGAATTATAATTGAATTATGACAAATGGGACATTCTAATTTTTCTTTTAACCAATCACAAAAACAACTATCATGAATATTAAAATTACAATCACAGCTTTTACTTATATATTCTACTGTGTTAATAGATTTAACATATTCAATTGCATTATTGTTATTATTGTTATTATTGTTATTATTATTATTATTATTATTATTATTGTTAATATGTATGAATGTGCCTTGAATACAAATAATACATAATTTTTCTTCGTTTGATATGATAGAAGATATATCATCTTTATTTATATTATCTATACTTTCTATAATTTTGGTATCATTTGGTGGAATGATATCACCATATATTGTTTGTGTATTTTTTATATATTTCATGTTTTTATTTTTTTTTAATAATACTTATATATGTATTTATATATTTATATTACTTAATAATAATCATCTATAATAATCATAGAATTATACTTGCTGGATGGATTTTTGAAAAATCATAATTATATTTCTTATGTTTCTTCGTTTTTTTATTATGTTTCTTCGTTCTTTTATTATGTTTCTTCGTTTTTTTATTTCCTAAATATATATTTTTTGCATATCTTCGTGTTTTTATAGTTTTAGTCATTAATATAAGATTATATAAATTTATCTTTATAATCTTATACACCTCGGTCATAAATAATTAAATGGGTATATGTTACGGTAATCCTCTTAAAATTTATTCACACGTCCTTTACGGTATTTACGTGTTCTTGCTTTTTTAATTCTTTTTTTGGACAACTCGTCAAACGTTATCGGTGTTTTTTTTGTAATTCTTTTTGTTGGGCGATATACGTCATTTTTGTATTTATATCCAATCTCTCCTCGTTGATTTTTCCATTCTTCATTAAACCATCTTGATAATCCTGTTTTTTTATTTTTCTTACCAATATATGGTTGTTTCGTTTTACCGTATTTTTTTGTAAAATTCTTTTTATATTTTTTTACCAATAATCCACTTCTATAAGCACTATGCTTTGGTATTTTTTTATACAACTTTTTCTTGGTTTTATTATATAATTTTTGGTCGCTTGGTTTCATTATATAATAAAATTAGTTTAGATTATAAATATTACATTAAATATTACATTAAATATTACATTAAATATTTGATTTGTTTTTTTTTAATGTCCAATGGTTTAAATAATACTCCAATTTTTATGATTAAATGGTGATATAATAATGTTATTTAATTGCGTTTTCCAGTAGTCCACCTTTTGATCAAACATAATTTCTTTTTGAGTTTTCGGATACAAAGGATCTATTTTCATACGCAATACTTCATCTTCAGTTATTTTTGGTTTATACCCATAACAATTTATACCAAATTTAAGTTCAGGGTTTTTTATATAACCTCCATTTATTCCAGGTCGGCCACAATCATGTTCATGATTTTCAATTGACTGTAATTTTTCCCATTTATCATATTGGGTAGGGTATAAAGCCATTTGCCCTTCTGACCAACCATAGCTACACCAATCCGCCTTATTTTTATGCGCTTTTTCAATTTCAGTATAAGATGCTAACTCGCCACCATAAGCTGCACATATTGCTTTTGAATCGTCATAAGTATATATGTTTTCAGGTATATGAAATACTTGTTTGGCTCGGGTAATTTCAGGAACAACAGGATCATCTATTAATACATTTAATTCAGGTGTCCCTAAAAATACATTTTTTAAATTTGCAATAATATTTATATTAAAAATATAAGACATGCCATTCAATAATAATAATATAATAAAAACACCCCATAATATTGTTTCTAAAATAGCAAGTCCAGCATTAGATGAGGTTGAAGAAGAAGATAAAGAGGGTGTTCCATTATTTCCTAAAGAAGAAAATACAAGATAATATACTATAATGATAATAACAACTATCCCAATAATATATGGATTAATTTTTAATCTATTTAAATAATCATATGAATCATATGATCCTGAATTTAAATTAATGTTGTTCATCTATTGTTATATATATATTAAATTAATAATATTTTATATATTCAAATATTATTAATATGTTAAAATTATAAGTTCATTTAAAAATCTGGATTATCCACAAAAACATTTGTCGCAGAACTTAATTCGTTTGTAGTTAATTGTTGTAATACATAAATACCAATAATAATACTAAAAAAAACAATAACAGTATCTTTTACTAACTCTTTTAACGGTTTGTTTTTTTTAATTATTATCCGCATTTCTGCAAATTTTAATAAAAGAAAAATAACAGATCCAATAGATGCAACAATAAATAAATTATCCATTAAAATATACAACTACTATTCAACCATTAAATAAACGCAAATAATAGTATTTTCCTAAATTTAAGGCTCAATAAATTTAAGGCTCAATAAATTTAAGGCGTCACAAATTCAATATCATCAATAATAATATTTTCCTCTTTTAATTTAAATGGTTTGCTTGAGCGAACATCAATATCATTTATATCGTTAATATCTAAATCAATATTATCTCCTATTGTCAAAGAGTCACTCTCTTCATTATCACTATCATCTTCATTTATGTTTTGTAATTTAGCTTGAATTGTTTTTTCATTTGATAATTCTTCTAATCGTTCTATTGATTTGGGAGCAATAGTTTGGTTTTCTTTACCTTTGGTATCCATAGACATATCTATATCCGAAAATGTAATATTTGACCCATAATTTAATTTATCATTTGTAGTAGCATCATTTGTAGTAGCATCATTTGTAGTAGCATCATTTGTAGTAGCATCATTTGTAGTAGCATCATTTATAGTAGCATCATTTGTAGTAGCATCATGTCCATCTTTTTTAATTATTAAATCCTGGTGTTGATTATTAATTGATTTAATATCATTCTCATTATTATCGCCGGTGTTCATATCAGACTCCTCGTCATTATCATCATCATATATAACTGGTTTTGTGATTGCAGCTGCAGGTGCATTTGAATTAATTGTATCCGCATTATTTTCATTTATATGCATAGTAATATTAGTTTCATCATCCGCTGGTAAAGGAGTTTCCTCGATAATTTCTTCTACGGTTTCACTCACTTCTGTTTCAGTATCATTTGTTTCATCAATATAAGAACGTAAAATCATCTCAACCGGGATACTATCTCTTATCGTATCTAAAATACATTCTTTAATAATACATTCCAATTCTCTATTTCTTTTTTGTATTTCTAACGGCGCAATATTCTTTTCGAATAAATATATATTTGTGTATATTTTACGAGCAACGTTAATATATATTTTATGAATAAAATTGTTTAAGGTAGGAATATTAATATCTATTTTTTTTTGTTTATGGCAAACACGTACACAGGTAAGCGCTTTCAGATGAATAATATGCACACACGAAATAAGTTCTTCTAAATACGAGCAACTTGATTTTTCACATATACGAAGTTTTTCTTTTGTTATTATGGTTTCATTCCATTGCGGAATACGGGTAAGAAATGTTTGAAAAGTCATTAAATATTTATCTTTCTGAACATTTTCCTCACACAATTTCCACGCTTCGTTAAAAATTGATTTAATACCCTGTATAATATGAGGGGTTATTATAGCAACTAATCGCGAGCACCATTCATTTTTTGAATCGGTTAAACTGTTAATAGAATAATCGTCCATTTACATAATTAATATATTTTCTAAATCAATCATAGAACGTAAAAATATAAATTTTAATATAAAAAAAATCATTATTTTTTCGTTCCTAATTTCTTTTTTCATTTTATTAAAGGTGATTAATAATTTATACTTGTAAATTTCATCCTCATGGGATTTAGTAAAAAAAATATTATTATTTTCAATATAGTTTATAATATCAATTGCCGAATATCCTTTTTCATATAATCGGACTGAACAATCTAATAAATGGAGCAATTTCTTATCTTGGACAATATCATTAATTTCTGTTTTATATTTACTAATTTCTTTTTTTAAAGAATTATTTCTTTTTTCGGTATAAGATGACAAATTATATGTTTTTTCGACCCCATATTTATACAAATTTATTTTAGTGTTATTTATTTTAGTGTTATTTATTTTAGTGTTATTTATTTTAGTGTTATTTATTTCTACACATGGAATATAAATTAGACATAATCTGGATATAATTGGTTTTAATAATTTGTCCTTATTTTCAACAATAATAAAAAAACGTGTAGTATTACTAAATATTTCTATACATCTTCTGAGTGCTGATTGTGCATCTATTGTTAATTTATCTGCGTTGGACAAAATAATAGATTTAAATTTATTTATACTGTTTTCATTTTCTATATTAATATGAGACTTTGCAAACAATTTTAATTCATCTCTAATAAATTTAATACCTTTACCATGTGCACAATTAATATACATGACATAATTTTTAATTAATTCGGGATCATTGTTATAAATTGTATTAATAAACCGATTTACAACCGTTCGTTTTCCACAACCACTCTCGCCATAAAATAATATATGTGGAACATTATTATTTTCTAAAAAAAAAGATAGGTTTTTATTAACGTTCGTATGTATATCATTTATATAATATGATTCTTTGGGTTTATTATTACCATTACCATTAACTAACGAAATCATATTATTTATAGTTTAATATAAATCAATGTATTATTAATATTATTATATATCATATATTTAAATATTAATAATTATCCTAATTATTTATTCTACTAACAACTCATTTAATGAAATATTTTTTTTGGCCGCCAAATAAGTAAATGTAATTAATGTTTTTTTAAATTGTTCTTTTAACAACATAACCTCGTCCTGGTTTTGGTCCTGGTCCTTGTTTTGGTCATGGTTTTGTAATAAATTCATCATTTTTATTACATTCTTCTTATAATTTTTAATTATAACATTTAATTCTTTATTTTTAACCTTTTCCTGATTTTGATTATTTTTTAAATTCATATTATTATATAAATCATTATACATAAAATCTTCTTCAGTAAATCTTAAATGTCCCTTTACTAAGTGCGGCATATTAACAAATAAGAGTAATAAGAGTAATAATAGTAATAATAGTAATATTTAATTATATTTAATATATTATAATTAATTATATATAATTAATTATACTATGTCAACATGTCTTATTAATTACTGCTAAGACTTTGCGTATAAGGATTCTTTTTGTAGGCATCTAAAATATCAGGATTAATTCTATCTATTCCTATTTTCTTTTCATTATATTGTTGAGTATTTTTACCCATTCCTTGAGTTTGGACCGTGGGTAAAGCGGTAGGACCACTAATACGCATGGAGGAAGAATGCGTAACACGGTCTTCGTCGTTTCGTTTTATACTAATATTATCTCGGGAATTAAATATTTGTGTTCCTCCATGATTCGGGCGATTCTCATATTCTCTTGCTGTATTGTTTTGTTGCATATTATATGCATTATCATAGGTTGGAATATTCGCTGCAACCGCAGGTCCAGCTACGCCAGCATATGCCGTTGACGTTGTGTCACGTTGAACCTCTACTGGTAGAAAATTAGTAACAACGTGTCCTGGATCTTTTTGGCGCTCTACATTTAAATGATTATTATCTAATTTATATCCCGTCATCTCTCTTATCGTCGTTCTTGCTCTATCAGCAGGATTTGTTACAATATTATTTGGAACATCTGTTGTTGCATTTCCAAGAAGACGAATGTTTCCAATCACGTTTTCTTTTCGGGACGGACGAAGCACATCCAAAACAGGCGTTACAATCGCATTAACTATACCACTAACAACTCCATATTCTGACTGTTTTTTTGTAGTTGTCCGGTTGTTTTGAAGCATATTATAACTTTTTGAACCATAATCAGAATCAGTTGCATTGTATTGTTCCGCCGCATAAGCAGGCGTAAATTGATATTCTCCCAACATTTGTTTCTTTGATTCTTCGTATTCGGATTTTACATATGGTTTCTTTTTATATTCTAAATTATTACCGCTACCATAATATTCGGTGGATGTCGTTGTTCTATTAACCTCAGGCATAATTTGTTCAGGTCGTAACATCTCTCCTTTCTCTGCTCCAGTAGTTGTAAACCATTTTTCAGGTCCCGAATTATAATAAGTATCCGGTCTATATTTTTCAACCTGTCCAATTGATTTCTTAGTAGAAATATCTTTTATTGCGGAATTGCCAGGACCTTCGTGACCACATAACGTATGTGATAATTTAGGATTACTATCTACACGCATTTCATCTACTGTTTGCGGCATATAAGTTTCCCGAGCTTCTAAACTTGTATTAAATCCGCCACTACCTTCACACGCATAACCCTGATTTAATCCACGTGCTACACTAACTTGCTCAAAGGGTAATTGGTTCGTCATTAAGGTGCCAGGTGTATAGCGTTCTTGTAACGTACTTGTATTATTCGGCATACCATATACGTTATGCAATTCAGTATTCGGGTTAAATAAAGGTGCTTGTTCGGTTTTAGCTTTCATTTGCGATCCCGATCCCTGATGTCTATCTAAAACAAGTTCCGATGATTGATCATTTTCTTTATACGTTAACCCCTTAATAGAACCACCAAAGAAAGGAACCATATTGTTATGCTTTAAATCGTCTATAACTGTATTATTACCCATAAGAGAGTAATTTTGATTATTATCGCTGCTTATAGCGGAACAAATAGTGGAATTGTTTTTGCTATGACCTCCTTGCGACATAAAATATTTATCTGTATGTTGATTAGGATTATCATATCTATTAATATTATCATCCAAATTATTATTTTCGACCGGATAATTTATCGGATGAAGAGGATTGGGGTGTCGTCTATTTATAAATCCTTCGGTTAAATTTGAATCACTATCACAGTTTTCGTTTTCATTTTCAGGTTCAGTTCCAGTTTTATTTTTATTTTTATTTTTATTTTTATTTTGATTGGATAATACATACATACTTCCTAATGCAATAATTGGTATTGCTAATTCTGCCATTATTATATTATATATAAAATGATATATTATTATATTAATATCATATTATTAATATCATAATTATATTTAATTATATTTTAAAAATTCAATTATATTTTAAAAATTCATATTTTTCAAAGAAGGTGCTTTACCTACAAAATTATTTTTTTCAACAAGTCGTGTACTGATATTGTTATCAAAAGACATACATACATTTTCTTGAGGGTTGAGTGGTAAATAATCTAATCTAAATTGTTCTAAATCTCTATAAATCCACGCAGGATGAGTGGTTCTTGATTGATCGGTCGTCGGATTAAGGGTTGGGTATTCTACATTATTAGCCTTAACCGAATGTGATTTATACTCATTTGTTTTAGTATTATCATTGTTATTTTTTCGCGTTAATCCAAGTAAGTCACTTTCTAAATTTATAGTATTGGTCATTAAATTACCACCCCATTTTTGCATTCGTATAAAAGGGTCTTCAGTGTAATAAGGTTTGTCTCCATTCCCAGGAACATTTATGTTATATCTACCCGATCCTGTAGATTGTTGCAACTGGCTATGTATTCTATAAGGATCATCATGAAATCGCGTAAAGGCCATTTATATATAAATATTATATTAATATTATTTTTTATTATATTAATATTATTTTTTATTTTATGTTTATGTTTGTATTGATTTTTTATTATATATTTGTATTTGTATTTGTATTTTATTAACCAATTGGGAATGGGCGTTGTTTTTTATCAACTGCTAATGGTGCTGGCATGAATACAGGTAACCGATCGAAATAAGAAACATATGGAATTGTTTTTAATTTTTCTTTAACGGGTGGCTGAGGATTAACTAAATTAGTCGAGTTTATGCCAAATAAAGAAGATTCGATTTCAATTGAATTGGTTGATAATGTATCTCGAGGCATATGACTCGGAATTACTCCTGCACATGGCATAGCAGGAACAAAGGCTGCTCCATACTGAGAGTTTAAATAAGAACTATAATTTTTAGCTAAAGTATTACTATTTTGTTGTAATTTGTAATCACCTGCTGTATTACTATTTCTTGTTGATGCCATCGTGATATTTATTACTTATACTAATATATTATAATTTATTATTATTTATAATTTATTATTATTTATAATTTATTATTTATAATTTATAATTTATAATAATTTATAATTTATAATTTATTATTTATTATTTATAATTTATTATTTATAATTTATTATAATTTAATCAGAATAGTATCCAGTGTAGTATTAGATATATCATTCTTTATAAATAATTCACAAATACATTTATGTAATAAATCAAAAAAATTATAATTAAATAAAAATGAAAAAAAGATTCGTTCTTTATTTTCTTCTTTCTTATTATTATTATTATTATCTAATGTGCAAATAATATCATATAATTCATTAAAATCGGATGATAATAATGCTTTATCTATAATTTTTTTAAAATTAATATTGTATTGAAATTTATTAAATATATCCATGATAGTATTATTTACAATATCATCATCCCAGCTACTAATATCAAAAACTTGTAATAATTGGGCCATATATAAATCATTTGCATATTCTTCATCTATTAATTTATATGTGCAAATAAAGTCGTATTGATACATATCGGGTATTAAATAATAATAATACATTATTATTTAAATATTAATAATTTATTTGTTTATATTTATTTGTTTATATTTATTTGTTTATATTTATTTGTTTATATTTATTTGTTTATATTTATTTGTTTATATTTATTTGTTTATATTTATTTGTTTAATCATAATCCTTACCCATCTTTAATAAACGTGACGGAACACCTCCACGAACCCATCCTTCGGCTGCAACACCTTCGACTAAATTTGCAGGATTGTTTATTGTAGCTTTTAAAGAAGGAATCATAGGTATTTGTCTATAGTCAATTAAATCCATCTCATTAATTAGATTTGTGCTTTTACGATTTATACTATATTCTCCTTGCTGTAATTGAGAACTTAATACAGGGTTTCTAATTCCTTTTCCTAAATAAGGAACGGTAGTATATGGACGAGGTTCTAAATTATAACGACAACCAGGATTGGTTATTGTGCTTCTTAAAAGCTTATTGCTTTCTTCCACATTGCATCCATTAATACCAACTTGGTGACTACCTTCATAATTTAATTTATTTTGGGTTGCAAAATCAATTGCACTATTCATCGGGCATTCAGTTTTATAATTGGTTAACATATAGGTGGATGCATGAGAATTTTGAACTGTTTTTTGACTAAGATCATTTTTGTCATCACCTAAACTTGTCATATTATGAAATTGAAAATCATGTATGGAATCCATATTTATATAATAATGTATATATTATTTTATTAATATTATTTTATTAATATTATTTTATTAATATTATTTTATTAATATTATTTTATTAATATTATTTTATTAATATTATTTTATTAATATTATTTTATTATCATTTTTAGTTTTAGTTTATTGTAATTTAACTACTACCTGGACCTCCGCGTGTTTTATTATCAGGCAGACGGCATGCAGTTAAATCTCCTCCTTTACAAGAAGGCATATTTCCATATAAACTTTTCGCAAATGCTTCTTGATCATTGGGTATTGTGGTATTTGCAGTTGTATGAAATTGTCTCATGGAATTATCAAAATTCATCGCCTCTCCTAAATCTTTATAACATTTATTTTTTATAGTATCATCATTCTTTATTTCATTATTTACATTTATTTCATCATCATTATCATTTAATACTTCATTATTGCCATCCACTTCATTGCAACTTAGTATGGTATTACTATTATTTAAATTATTATTTTTACATTTATTATTAATATTTCTTTCTACAGTTTTATTGTAGGATTGACCCGCAGGTTTTCTATTAGGATTATCACCTATTTCTGGTAATAATATATTCATTAATGGATTATGAACTGATGGTTGAGTATAATCTTTATTCATATTATCCTGATTATCCTGATTATTCATATTATTCATATTATTCATCTTATTCATCTTATTCATATTTAAATCACCGCTGGAAAATCCTTCTTCTATTTCATTTGTTTTTTCATTTGTTTTTTTTTCGTTTAATTGTTCTTGCTTTAATTTATTTTCTTGGACTTTATATAAAATAATTATACAAATAATAGTTAAAATACCCGAAATAACAATTTTTTTATTATTTGTAAATAAATAGCCTAAAATTGTCATATAAATAACAAGTCGTGTGATTGAATTTAATTTTTCATTATTATTCATTTTATTTTGTGGCCATACACTCGTTATATATTTTTTATTTAATAAAATAGTTATATCATTTATCCAAAAAGGTATACTTGTATCAGACATTTATTTTATTGATTTATATATATATATATATTATATCTTATTTATTTTTTATTCATAACACATAATATATATTTATTATACCACAACAACAATAATAATAAAATTAATAACAACAATTCATAATTATTTTAATTTATTTTAATTTATTTTTTTTTGATATTATAGTACTACTACTAATTATCGCCATCATCTTTATCTTTCTCTCCATCATCATTAGTTGTAGTAGTAGTTTTATTTTTCTTTTTTTTATTCTTCTTTTTCTTTGCAGTTGAAGAATTTTCATTTCCTTCTTGACCAATGAGTAAATTACCTTGCTGCTGTGCTTGGGTCTGCTGTGCTTGGGCCTGCTGCATTGCTTGCATTGCTTGGGCCTGTTGCATTGCTTGCTGTGCTTGGACCTGTTGCATTGCTGCTTGTTGCATCGCTGCAGCTTGACGAGCTGCTAACTTTGCTCGTAGTTTATCTTTATATGTTGCAGTTTTAATATTATTATTAATTTTTGATTGCATCGCATTCATGTTCATTTTTCCTCCTCCTCCTCCACCACCCATTCCCATTTTATTAAACATGCTTTGCATTCCAGGCATATCCTTCATTTTTGTCATAATCTCGCTTGCTTCTTTTAATAATTCAGTTTCATTCATATCTCCAGATTTTAATTTATTATCTAATTTGGACCCAACATTTTGAACTAAACCCATCAACTTTGTTGGATTCTTAAAAAGTCCTTTAAAAACATCATTCACTGAACCTATATTTTCAGTATCCATATTAAAGTCACTCGCAGTTTCTTCTGCTATTTCTTTTGCTAATTGTCCTAATTTACCTCCCATCATATTAGTTACATGTTCATGAATATCTTGTGGATTTGGTAAATCATCCAGATTAATTCCCGACGAGGCTGAATTTTTAAAAAAATTATTCGCATCATTATCTTCGTTGCTGTCATCACCTGAACCATCCGACCCGGCGGTGCCGTCAACGCCACCACCGTTCATACCCATGTCATTTGATGTATCAAACATTTTTTGCATTTGTTCAATTGTTTCTTCTAACTTATTTTTAAATTCATTTTGATTAACCGCTTCAAATAATTTTTCGGTATCTCCAAATGACTTTCCATCTGAAATATCTGACACGACCGCAAATAATACTAATTGTAAATATTTCCATACAGTTTCACGTGTTTTATCACTAATACCTGTATCTTTCCAAATCATTTTAAAATCAATACCTGGCAAAAATTCTATAGTAGAGTCTTTCGCATTTTCATCTTCATCTTCATTTTTAAAAATACTTTCATTTTGATACAAAATTTCAAAAAATTTGGACGGATATACCAATTTACAGTGGGCAAATACAGCTTCTAAAGAACTGTTCTTTTCATCATCTTTATCCAGCATTACATTAACTAAATCGTTTGTAATACTATTTTTTAATTCCGGAAATGTGATAAGAATATCACGCGTCATATCCATAATAATCTTTTTGAAATCCTTCATTTTTTTTTCCTTTGTGTCCTCCATTTTATTTTCATTCATGTCCTCCATTTTATTTTCATTCGTGTCCTCCATTTTATTCCCTTATAAAAATATATATATATTATATTTTTAAATCAAAAAAATATTATATATATATATTTTTATATATTTGTTTCATTAAATATTATTTGAACCCTATTTTTTTGTATGTTTTTTTATATGTTTTTTTGTATGTTTTTTTGTATGTTTTTTTATATGTTTTTTTGTATGTTTTTTTGTATGTTTTTTTGTATGTTTTTTTATATGTTTTTTTGTATGTTTTTTTGTATTCTTACTCTTTTTGGATTTATTAGATTTTCTCGTAGTTTTATTAGATTTCCTTTTACTCCCCCCTATATATCCTTCATTTACGCATTCAAATTTTACTTTATCATCATCATGTATCTTTTGTCTGGTGAGAGGTGATATAAAATCATCAATATTTTTACCAACTATTAATCCTTTAAGATCCTCTGTGGAATAACAATGACCATCTGTTGTTAATTTAAATGTTTTATTTTTTTCTAATGGTCCTAAATTAATGGGAGATGTATATTTACCATCTTCATCTTTATTATTTAACGAACACTCGTTGTTTTCAATATTTACGATATAATCATTACATGTTTGGAACTTATTAGATTTTAATATATTCAATATATTTTTGTTATTAAACTTTATTTCTTCTAATTGTTTTAATTGACCCTTTCTTAAAAAATTAGATAGTTGTTTTTTAATATTTATAGCATTTTCACTTGAATAATCATCACCATAAATTTTTAAAGAATATAAATTATTAAGTTTACCGAATGACTCCGGTAAAGAAGTTAATTTATTAAAATTAATATCTAAATATTTTAAATTATTAAGTTCACCGAATGACTCCGGTAAAGAAGTTAAGTCATTATTATCCAAATCTAATATTAATAATTCAGTAAGCTTACCGAATGAGTCCGGTAAAGAAGTTAATTTATTATTTCGTAATTGTAACGATGATAATTTAGTAAGATTACCGAATGATTCCGGTAAAGAAGTTAATTTATTATACGCTAATACTAAGGAGTCTAATTCAGTAAGTTTACTGAATGAGTCCGGTAAAGATTCTAATTTATTTTTAAATATTCCTAAATGTCTTAATTTGGCAAGATAACCGAATGAGTCAGGTAAAGATTCTAATTCATTCCAATTTAAAAATAATTCTTTTAAATTAATAAGACCACCGAATGAGTCAGGTAAAGATTTTAATTTATTCCCTCTTTTTCCTGTTCTTTCTCTCTCTCTCTCTTCCGTTCCACGAATACCTAAAAATTTTAAATTAGTAAGATTACCGAATGAGTCAGGTAAAGAAGTTAAGGCATTATCACTTAGATTTAAATCTTCTAACTTAGTAAGATCACCGAATGAGTCAGGTAAAGAAGTTAACGCATTCTTAGTCAGATCTAATTCTTCTAACTTAGTAAGAGTACCGAATGAGTCAGGTAAATAAGTTAATTCATAATCATTTAAATCTATTTTTTGTTCTTTCAAATTCTTACGTATAAACTTAGTGAAAAAATCATCATCATCACTCATACTATAAATGAATTATACTATAAATGAATTATACTATATATGATTATTTTATTATTTTATTATTTTATTATTTTATTATTTTATTATTTTATTCTTTTATTCTTTTATTATTTTATTCTTATGCCTGGTACATTTATTTCATATACATTTAATTATAATTATCACTAAGTTTGGTTAAATTTTGTAAATATTTCATAATTTTATCTTGGTCGTTTTTATTCATTTGCCGAATCGGGTCTCTTAAACAATCTATTTTTTCTAAAAGAACATTAGCCGATTGAACACCATTTTCGTTTAAAACTTTTTTATAATCATTTTCAATAAAAAAAGAAATATTTCCTTTTTCTATTTCCGTTCTGTAAACTCCCGAAATATGTTTTTTAAATGATTTAATCAATAAACATGGATTTAGTTTCCTTAAACTGGATAAAGAAATATAAAGGGTCGCAATATCCATATTATCAGGAAATACTATTTTAATATCCTCAACAAATTGCATAAAATGATCATTAAAAGCAGTTAAAATTTGTGGTTTATCCATTTCTTTCTATAAAAAACTATTATATTTATATTTTATATTAAAATAATAGTTTTTATTTTTAAATGATTATTATTTATTATTATTATTATTATTGTTATTATTGTTATTTATTTTTAAATTTATTTAAACTTAATTAAAGACACCGTATGAATAAATATAATACAAATAAAATGTCTTTATCACACGATAATGCTCCGATTAATTTTAAATTATTTGAACCATATATGTTTACAGATACAAACATATTAACTATTCGAAATAAAAATGGAATTACAAAAGAAACGAATAAGTATCGTTCCCCTCCTGCCAGTAAAAGTAAAAATATCAATATGACTTTACCCTCATCGTCATCTTCTGATAAAACAAATAATTATACTCCTTTTCAAAAAGATAAATTATTTTGGTGTTTTTATATTATTTATACAGGATATGAAAATTATGAGTTACATAAAACTGATCATTTTATATTTGAAAAGCAATTTAAAATAAATACGATTGAAAAGATGGCTGCCATCAAAGATAAATTAAAAATATTTAAAATTAAATTGGCGGATATTGAAGAGGAATTTGTGTATCAAAACCAAATTACTGTCAAAGGATTACAAGCACTTTGTTTGTGTTATAATGTATCTATTTTATATGTAGCAAAAAGAACCTATTATGATTTTAATTACCGAAACGATGAAGATGGTAAAACCGGCGTAATTGTTAAAGAAGAAACGAATTATAATAATAAAATATCAATCAAATATGAATGCGATATAGATACAATTAAAACCACTTATTTACATATTGAAAATAGCCAAAAACCAATCAAATCTGCTTCAGGCTACACCATTAAAGAATTACAAGAAATGTGTAAAAAATTAGATATTATTATTACCAACGAACATGGTAAGAATAAATTAAAAAATGCGTTATATGAAGAAATACTTACTAAAGTTTAATACTTACTAAAGTTTAATACTTACTAAAGTTTAATACTTACTAAAGTTTAATACTTACCACACATATTTAACAGTAAAAAAATTATATAAAAATTATATAATTTCCTTTTTTTTATATAATTTAAACTTTTTTCATATTTTATCATTTCTTTTACACCTTTACTGTATACCATTCAGGTTTTTCACGTAATTTTTTCCAAGTAGCGATTTTTTGTTTTTCTTCCGACATATAATAATTGCGATACGATTCAACGGGATCATCTGTTTTGTATTGGTCAGGCATAGCAAGTGCAAATTGAGTTAATCCAACATTTTCAAACGATTCGTCTGTTGGCATATGTTCTCTCAAATATTGGGCGATTAAATAGGATTTATGTATTTTTGTTTCAGGATGTCCATATCGGAATTTCCATTCAGTATGCATTTCGTCAACTAAATCCAAGGTCCACACGAAATTAGCCTTTGACGCACGACACCAAATAGTTACTGGATGGTTTTTATGCGCCATTTTATATAATTTTTCAATGCTTTCATCGTCGGGGGACAAAACACGTTTCGCAGAACAAAGCATCTGTACTGCTTCTAATAAAATCTTACTGATATGTTTATCCATCATAGATTCGGCGATTTCTTTTTGAATTAAGGAGAGAATAAACAAATTCATTTTTTTTTTGGTGGTTGTCAAGGACGGTAAAGTTTGTTGATGATGATTGGGTTTTATGTGATTTAAATAAATGTAATAAAGCATTTCAATTTTTTTATATTTACCCTATATTTACCCTATGCCTAACATTTTTTAAATGGTTTAAAAAGAAATGATAAAACACAACCGATTGCTATTCCAGAATAAAAAATACGTCTTCTTGTCCCAGCAGATTTATTTTTTATTATAATTTGCTGCGAGGTTAAACTATCATTAAAAGGTGTCCCAATATTACGTGTAAATATTAAATAGAATATACTTGCAAATACATATATAGCCATACCATAGGCAAGATGAGTAGATATTTCACAATATGTCATTATATATATATATAAACAAATAAAATAAATAAATATAAATTTATTTATTTATTTAATATAAAATTGATATTATTAACATTTATACTAAAATACCTTATTAAAAATACCTTATTAAAAATACCTTATTAAAAATACCTTATTAAAAATACCTTATTAAAATAATATAATATTATCAGATATAATTATATAACTAACAATGTCTGAAAAACAAATATTAAATAATATATTAAAAATATATTTAGACGACATTTTAAGAAAAACAAATGACAACGAAACGCTTGAATTAGAAGCAAGCTTTGGGACACGTGGAGTTCAAAAGATAACAAAAATTAATTATGATAATGTCATTAGAACATTAAAATCAACAGGGTTTGTTTTAAATAAATCAAATTATTTATTAAGAATTATGAGCGAATACTATGACAAAAAAAACCAAAAAACATATTTATCCAATATAAGAACCGAAATAGCTACATTACAAGATATTATAACGTATTGTAAAACAAACAACATTCAGGGTATTAATCAAAATTTAGATTTTGTAAAAAAACAACCTTATAAAATAAATAATGAAAAAGTACCGTCTGCTGATTTTGATGATTTTAATTTTCGTGTTTCCTTGAAACAAGAAACGCTAATGGAAAAAGATAATTATACAATTCAAACTATAATTGACAATTGGGGCAATAATAAGAAGATATTTAGATACATGAACCGAGTTTCATTTAAACACCCCGATTACCCATTTATAATTGATTTAAGTATTGTAAAAGAATCAGCAAGAAATAAAAATTCATATTTTATCCCTCACTATACAATTCAGGATGCAAACGTATTTAATGGATTTGAGCACTATGAAATTGAGATCGAATGCATTAATTCATTAGTTGGACCAGGAACTCTATTTAATACTTCGGAAAAAATAAATACCGCGATGAAAACGGTAGTGAAATTTATATTATCCGGGTTACAAGAAACCTATTATCCCGTGTCATACAAAGAACAAAAAAATATCCAAAATGACTATATTAGGTTAATATGGGACAAGGACTATAAAAAAATTAATACACTACAACCCATGCATTTCATTGGTCCTTCATCTTATACATTACACCTTGAAAACACCGTGGAAGATCCTACACTCTATTCTGTTCCTAATATTAGACGAAATTATACGGTTACCGATAAAGCTGATGGAGACAGAAAACTACTTTATATTGCTGACAATAATAAATTATACCTTATCAATACGAATATGCAGGTCCAGTTTACTGGCGCAATCACCAAAAACAATGATTTAAAAAACACATTGTTTGATGGAGAGCATATTATATTTAATAAACACAAAAAAAACATCAATTTATATGCGGTGTTTGACATTTATTATTTAAATGGAAAAGATATACGCGATTATGCATTTTCACCCTCAACTGCAGAAGAAGAAACAAAAAAAGAAATGTTTAGGTTACCTACTTTAATCAAAACATTAAGCTTAATTAAGCCTCAATCGGTTGTAAATAATTCTGCTGCATCCCCGCTAAGAATTAGTGCAAAAACATTTTATTCGGCCTCTGAGAAAGAAAAAACAACAATATTTAAAGGATGTGCAACTATTTTACAAAGAGTAAATGACGGTGTGTTTGAATATGTAACGGATGGTTTAATATTTACGCCGATGAATTTAGGCGTCGGTGTTAAAAAAATAGGCGACCCTATTCAAAACAAAAAAATTAGCTGGGAGAATTCTTTTAAATGGAAACCCGAATTAGATAATACAATTGATTTTTTGGTTTCTATTAAAAAAAATATGAGCGGAACTGACTATATTGGAAATTTATTTAGTTCGGGACTTGATATAACCACAACCAACCAATTAACAGAATATAAAACACTTATATTACGGGTCGGCTATAATGAAAAAACACATGGATACATTAATCCTTGCCAAGACATTATTGACGATGTAGTGCCATCCTTTAAACTTTTACAAAATGAAAGTGATGATAACCCAAAAGGAATGTATGTCCCCAAGCAATTTTATCCTATTAATCCATCTTCGGTAAATGCTGGGTTATGCAATATTAAATTAAAAGAATTAAATGGAGACACTAAGGTAATGATGACGGAAGAAAATCAAATTATTGAAGATAACATGATTGTGGAATTTAAATATGTCAAAGAACACGACGAGTTATGGAGATGGGTGCCATTAAGAATAAGATACGATAAAACAACTGAATTACGTTCAGGTAAACCCAATTACGGTAATGCCTATCATGTTGCAAATGGCGTATGGAAATCAATTCATACACCAGTGACCGAACAAATAATCACAAGTGGCTTAAATATTCCTGCTGAAATCATTGATAATGATGTCTATTATAATAAAAATTCGGGGTCGGGGTCGGAATCGGTTGGCACCTATACAAAAGCAATGCGGGATTTCCATAATTTATTTGTAAAACGGAAACTAATAACAAATGTTGCCCAAAAAGGCGATACGCTAATTGACCTTGCAGTAGGAAAAGGCGGTGATTTTCCAAAATGGATATCGTCCAATTTAAAATTCGTATTTGGTATAGATATATCGCGCGATAATATTCAAAATAGATTAGATGGAGCTTGCGCACGCTATTTAAATTATAAAAAAAATACGAAAGAGGTGCCTGCTGTATTATTTGTTCACGGAAATTCGGGTGTAAATATTCGTTCAGCAAAGGCAATTATATCCGAAAAGGATAAACAAATAACCAAGGCCGTTTTTGGGGAGGGTTCTAAAGATGTGAAAGAATTAGGTAAAGGAGTATATAATCAATTTGGTGTTGGTAAGAATGGGTTTAGTGTTTGTTCTATTCAATTTGCAGTCCACTATATGTTTGAAAGCACAGAAACATTTCATAATTTCTTACGTAATGTATCCGAAGTGACCAAGGTAGGTGGTTATTTAATTGGAACAAGTTACGATGGAAAAGAAATCTTTAAACTATTAAAAAATAAAAAACACGATGAAAGTGTAACTATTATGGATGCAGAGAATAATCATAAAATGTTGGAAATAACCAAAAAATATACACAAACCGAATTTCCTGACGACGCTACAAGCATCGGCTATGCCATTGACGTATTCCAAGATACAATTAATAAAACATTCAGAGAGTATCTTGTAAATTATAATTATTTTACCCAAATGTTGGAAAATTATGGGTTTGTTTTATTGACCAAGGATGAAACTGCTAAATTAGGATTACCATCAAGCAGCGGCTATTTTAGTGATATGTTTAAACTAATGACTGATGAGATTAAAAGTAATAAAGGTGGCAAAAATATGTACAAAGAAGCGATGAATATGTCCTCTGCTGAAAGAACCATTTCTTTTCTAAATCGTTATTTTGTATATAAAAAAGTGCGCGATGTGGATGCGGATAAAATCGCAATCAAATTTATTAATCAAAAAGATGATTTGTCCTCTACTAACCCGTCTTCATCTATATCAAGTAATTATCAAAAAGGCGATAAATTGCCCGTTAAAAAAAATATCAAAATAAAATTAGTTGCAAAATAAAATTAGTTGCAAAATAAAATTAGTTGCAAAATAAAATTAGTTGCAAAATAAAATTAGTTGCAAAATAATAATAATTATAATAATTATAATAATGATATAAACTTTTTTTAATAATATTAATTAACATCAATCATAATTAATATTATTATTATTAATACTCTATGTCCCATTATAAAATTTATTCAAATAAGGATAATCAACAAATAATATTTGATCATTTTATTCCATCGTTTAACCCATTACAACAGACTCCACATGACGACACGCATATTGATGATACTATAATTATAAGTAAAACATTATATAAATATTTAATTAAAAGTAAAGAAGAAATTGGAAAATATGTAAATGATTGGGATAAATTTAAAAAATATACAAACCCATATGAATTTATACATACAACAATACCCGGCACGAAACATTCCGTATGTCCATTAAAGCCTTTATCAAGGTCCTTTTATAAAATGATTGAAATATGTAATTTATTGCATATACTGAATGATTTACCAAACAATAAAATCACAAATAAAATTAAGAGTTTTCATTTGGCAGAAGGACCAGGGGGGTTTATTGAGGCTCTTGTAAAATTAAGAAATAATCCTGATGATATCTATTACGGCATGACCTTAATTAATGATACGGACGACAATGTTCCTGGATGGAAAAAAAGTAATCTTTTTTTATCAAAAAACCCCAATGTAAAAATTGAAAAAGGCCAGGATGGTAAAGGAGACATTACAAATGTTAATAATTTACGTTACTGCTATACAAATTATAATGGAACAATGGATATTATTACAGCCGATGGAGGATTTGATTTTTCAATCGATTTTAATAACCAAGAATCTTCCATACTAAAACTCATTCTTTGCCAAATCGCCTTTGCAATTGCTATGCAAAAAAAAGGAGGAACGTTTATTATAAAATTTTTTGATACTTTTTCAAAATTATCAGTTGACCTTTTATATTTATTATCCTTATTGTACGAAGAACTTCATTTTGTAAAACCCAATACAAGCAGATATGCAAATTCGGAAAAATATATTGTTTGTAAAAAATTCAAATTAGACGATGTTTCTAATATTATGGCAAAGTTATATACTATTATTAATAATTTATCAAATGGGTATGTTCTTACTTCTTTATTTAATTGTAAATTACCTATTTACTTTATAAATAAAGTAGAAGAATATAATGCAATATTCGGACAACAACAATTAGAAAATATATCAACCACTATTAATTTAATTTTAACAAATCATTTATCTAATAAAAATATGGCAAGTAAATTAGAAACAATTAAGAAAACGAATATTACGAAATGTGTAAATTGGTGCCAAGAAAATAATATTCCATGTTTAAAATCACCATTAATAACTAATGTTTTTTTAGCAGGTAAATCATAACTTATTTTAATTTGCCTATTTTATTTTGCCTATTTTAATGTATAATACTATAATACTATAATACTATAATACTTAATAATTTAAACTATATAATAATAAATATATATATATATATATTTATTATAATAATAATAATAATAAAATGGTAGCAGGTAAATTAATAAATTATGGTGCTGATAGTAAAACAAAATTATTTTCAGGTAACATATATACAGGTAAACCTTCTATTACCTTTTTTAAATCTACCTATAAAAAACATACTAATTTTGCAATAGAAACAATTCAACAAACTGGTAATGTGCCAAGTTTAGGTAGTAGTATCACGTTTGACATTCCTGATAATGGTGATTTATTATATAAAACACATCTTGAATTAACTTTTAATGATACAAATGCTTCATCATCAAACGTTGTGCCATATGTAGGATTAAGAGCAATTGATTATATTCAATTTTCAATTGGGGGAACTGTTTTAGATAAACAGTATAGTGAATGGATGTATATTTGGAATGAATTATCTCTCCATCATGGGAAAAAAGAAGGTTATTTTTCAATGGTTGGTGGTCCTGGTAAAGACATTCTATATGTTAGAAATAAAATAATTATTCCTTTACAATTTTGGTTCTGTCGTAATCCAGGACTTGCTCTTCCACTAAAAGCCATTAATCAAACGATTCAAATAAAAATTCAATTTAATCGTGAAAGTTTAATTAATAATAATAGTGGTGGTAGCATTACTATCACAAATGCATCATTATGGACCGATATTATTTTTCTTGATACTGCAGAAAGTAGTAAATTCGTAACTGATTCACATTATTATTTAATCGAACAACTTCAAAAAACAACTGAAAATGTGACAGGCTCCTCAACCTCTTTTAATATTAGATTAGATACGATTACTAAATTAATAAAAGAATTATTTATAGTAGGACATATTGACGATAATAATATTCGTAATTGGTTTAATTATTCTAATAAAAAAAATAAAATAAACGATACTTATCAACAATACTCAAATATTTATAGTGTGTCGAATATCATTGGACCTAATAATTACACATCTACCTCATCTACCCCTTCTATTAATAAAAATATAATTACTTCTATGAAATTAACGCTTGACGGTAATGACAGATTTCAATCCCGTGATGGAACATATTTTAATTTAACACAACCTTATCAACATCATACAAGTATACCTAATAATGTTGGAATTAATGTATATTCTTTTGCTATAAACCCTGAAGATTTGCAACCCTCGGGTTCATGTAATTTTGATAATTTTAGTTCTATAAAATTAGAAGGCAGTATGTCTATAGATAGTGCATCAAATTCAAGTAATGTAACATTTACTGTTTATGTTGTTAATTATCAACACCTAACTATAAATGGTGGATTTTTCAGTTTAAGTGATGGAGGAGGAACTACAGGAACAAGTATTATAGATAGTATTTATGCAGGCACAGCAGACGCAGGCGCAGGCACAGCAGACGCAGGCACTACAGTCACAGACGCATCAGGCACTACAGTCACAGACGCATCAGGCACTACAGTCACAGACGCAGCAGTTCCCGACACCAGTTATATTGAAATAATGCCTGGTTTAGGAGGACAAAGTTTAACTGGACAAGGTTTAATCGAAGAAGATGCAAATGATCCTGCTGACGTATCAGCAAACTTATTAATGACTAATTTAAGACCAGTAAATAATAATGGAACTACTGTAAATCCTATTAACTTGGGACAGCAGATACAAATAACCGCTACCGTTCAAAATACAAAATCTATCACACAAAACTTTAAATTTGATGTAGACGTGATTGATAAAAATGGATTTACTATTTTGAATGGTTCAAGTGATGAAAATACCTTATCTGCTGGATCTTCAATTAATCCTGCGGTAGCATGGAAACCTGCAACTTCGGGTGAGTATACAATAACGGCTTCTATTGTAGATGATCAAAATAACACATTAGCACCACCAATCACGAGAACAATTAATGTGACTGGTTTAGGAGGACAAAGTTTAACTGGACAAGGTACTAATTTAAGACCAGTAAATAATAATGGAACTACTGTAACTGTAAATCCTAACAACTTGGATGTTGCTGCTGACGTATCAGCAAACTTATTAATGACTAATTTAAGACCAGTAAATAATAATGGAACTACTGTAAATCCTATTAACTTGGGACAGCAGATACAAATAACCGCTACCGTTCAAAATACAAAAT
>Ga0209308_10000110_pt1 | contig 78214 bp, 104 predicted proteins | sample COGITO_mtgs_1204_3_FD_184806 | JGI IMG/M metagenome (GOLD analysis project Ga0209308, IMG submission 184806) | Pelagic marine microbial communities from North Sea - COGITO_mtgs_120405 (SPAdes) (version 2) | ecosystem: Environmental > Aquatic > Marine > Epipelagic ... | reverse complement strand
GGGGGAGACCGAGCAGGAGCCGGGGCAGGGGCAGGGGGAGACCGAGCAGGAGCCGGAGTCGGGGCAGGAGCCGGGGGTAAGGATCCGAGTTCGATTAAATTGGCTGAAGGGGTATCCACCGAGCAGGGTTTGCCATTATCAGGGTCAAACGGAGAGCGCCCACATTTGTCTTGCACTTTTGGCTTTTCAACACGAGCGGTCGACACCTTGGTATCTCCCGGTGCAGGGTCTTCCGTCGGTTCAGGTTCCGCGGTGACTACCAGCTCATCCAGACGAATCTGTGGTTTGATGTTCGCCTCTCTTTCGACTTCCATCTGTCGAATCTTTTCTTTCGACGCAGCATTCTGCTACTGATGAAAAAAATGACCACCAGGATGAGTAGAAAAACTATCCCACCCAACAGGCTGGCCACCATACTTATTACTAAGTTACTATTTTTTTTCGCCATGACTTTTCAAAAAATTTTAAAAAAAAAAGTCTCTCGATTTTTCAAGACTGAATAATATTTTTTTTCGGTGTTACTTATAAATAACAATGGGCATTTTTAAAGATTGTGGTTGTGGCTGCAATGGTCGCAAACAGGAGGAGAAGCTTATAACTTCCATCATCTCAGGCCTAACCTTTTTTGTCGTGGCCAACCCTGAAACGTTTCGGTTGATGCGCTCCGTCTTCGGTGCTCGCATCGCGACTCCCACTGGGTGTCCGTCCACGATGGGTCTCCTACTCCACACGGTGGTGTTTATCCTCGTGGTTTGGGGTATGATGAACATTCGACAGGAACCCGTCGCCAACAAGAAGAAGGGGAGCTGTGGATGCGGTGGCAAGAAGGGTGAGAAGAAGGTCAAGACCCAACCAGAAATGGTGGATGCTCCCGCACCCCAACCAGGTTTCGCGGATGAACCCATAACCTTAGAGGATAGTGGCGCGGTCCTCGGTTCCCTCGACATTTCACCGCAGGGCACTTTATTCGGATAAAAATCCAGGTATATTCATCGGATCCGCCATGAAAATTTTATTAACTTTTTTTCCACCATGACTTTTTAAAAAAACTTTTTTTTAAAAAGTCATGTAATAATAATATGTCGTTCTTTTACGTAATCGGATTTTTAATCATAATCGCGTGTTCCGTGCGCTCGAGTGAGAAATATTTACCCAAAGACATAAAGTTTATCATTAACAACTTGAAGAACAAAGAGCGCGAGGGTTAAAATTCTTCGTCGAAGCCTATGTCACCCGTGTCGTCATCCATCTTCCCGTAATCACCCACCCTCTTTTCGAAAAAGTTCGTTTTTCCATCGAGAGAGATATTTTCCATGAACTCGAACGGATTTGACGAGTTCCAAATCGCCGGCTGACCGATCGATTTGAGCAGTCTATCGCTCACATATTCGATATACTCATTCATCTTGTCACCGTTCATGCCAATCAGTGCACAGGGAAGCGCGTCCGTGATGAACGCCTTCTCGATCGCAACTGCATCCTTCACGATCGAATGAAGCGTCTCGGTGTTAGGTTTGTGACGCAGGTGCTTGAACAGCTCGACCGCGAACTCCTGGTGAAGACCCTCGTCGCGAGAGATGAGTTCGTTCGAAAAGCATAAACCGGGCATCAGACCCCTCTTTTTGAGCCAGAATATGGCACAGAACGACCCGGAAAAGAATATACCCTCTACACACGCAAAAGCGAAAAGGCGTTCGGCGAAAGGTCGGGATTTTTCGAACCACTTCAGCGCCCAGTCCGCCTTCTGTTTTATACAGGGGACGGTCTGAATCGCTTGGAACAAGTGTTTCTTCTCGCTGCTGTCTTTGATGTATTTATCTATTAACTTTGAGTACGTCTCACCGTGGACCATCTCGTTGTGTGACTGGTACGCATAGAAAGAACGCGCCTCTGAAATTTGAACCTCGTCGGCGAAGTTGTTGTTGATGTTCTCGAAGACTATGCCGTCGCTACCAGCGAAGAACGCGAGGATGTACTTTACAAACTTCTGTTCGTTGGATGTGAGTTCTTTCCAGTCATCCATGTCTTTGCTCATATCAATCTCCTCCGCCGTCCAGTTGCTCATCTGAGCTTTTTTGTAGAGTTGCCACAGGTCGGGGTACTGCAGTGGAAACACAGTAAACCGGTTGAGCGTCTCGGCTAGGATAGGTTCGTACTCGTCCTCCATGAAATCCTGGAAGTTAAAGTACGTCCCGACAAGACTTCCGTCGATACTTATCTGAGGATAGGTGGCAGTCGCTTTACCACACAGGGATTTCAGTTCAGCCCCGTTGACCATTTTCTTTTCAAATTCGAGACCCTCTGACTCGCATAATTTGACTGCATGACCACAGTACTCGCACCCCTCCTTGGAATAAATAGTAACTTTCATCTGTGTGATATGCGATGATAATATTTTGTGAGAAAACTCTAAGCATATGATTGTGCCAAAAGAAATAAACGAAAATGATATAGTGAAAGTGCTAGTAAACGAAGAAGGAATCGAGGAGGAAATGTACGGGGTCGTGGCGATGAACACTGGCCTGACGCTTGGGATGCACTACCTCGAACCCACCGAAATGTTCTACAAGTCAGCGTGTGTCTGGAAACTGAGCACGGAACAGATTACCCCCGCGCCGTACGAGTCGGTGATGGAGCACTACCCGACGGGGACGACCATCGCCGATCTTGAGTTGAAACCTCTGGGAACCAACAGGTTCGTCTACTACTCTGAAATAGATATAGAAGATTCAGACTCGGAGATATACGACGAAGTTGGATCCGGTGATTCGGAATCGGATTTGAGTGGATTCGTCGTGTCAGACAGTGAAATTGGTGGTGTACCGATTGACCACGAATCGATTGATCGAGATTGGAACGAGTGGGAACCCACGACTTCAGGTGGTCAATCTTTTAAGGAGACGATTGATAAAATCGAGGCTCGCGTCAGAACCCTAGGGAACTAGTATATTGGTATAGTACCCAAAAAATGCAACTATCCACAATCTGGTCGCAAGTCGACGCCCTTCTCCCCAAAAAAAAGAATGAAAAGCTGCTAGATGTCAACTTATGCCCGGAATGCGACGCCGTGAAAATCATCAGTCCAGAGGGCCTCCCCGTCTGCTCGGAATGCGGACTCGTCGAGGACAACTACATCGACGAGAGACCGGAGTGGACGAGTGGCATGACCTCAGACGGACGAGTGAGCGACCCGTCGAGGTGTGCAAACCCTAATTACAGTCAGCACCTGTTCAGTCAGGGTTGGGGTAAAGGAACGATGATGAAGGGTAATTTCTCATACGAGCAAAGGCGGATGGCGAAGATCAATTTCCACATGTCGATGAATCACAAGGATCGATCGCTGTATCACGCGTACAAAGACATAGACGAGGCGTGCCACTCTCTCCCCGACTGTGTTCTCAAGGAGGCGAAACAATTTTACAAAAAATTCAACGAAGAGAAGCTGACGCGCGGCGCGGTGCGACTCGGTATCAAAGCGAACTGCGTGCTGCACGCGTGCAGACTCTCGAAGCACCCCCGAACCACTAAAGAAATCGCGGAAATGTTTGGCATCCAACCAAAAGACGTATCCAGAACGACGCAACTATTCAAAGATAAGGTGGAAGCGCACACGAAAAACGTGTTTGTCACCAAAGCCTACGATGTTATGAATCGTCTCCTCAACTCTTTCGAGGTGACCAAGGATGAGAGACTGCAGTGCTTGAAGCTGTGCGATCGCACGGAGAAGTGTGTGAAGCTAATGAGCAAGACGCCGAATTCGGTGGCGTCCGTGATCATTTTCATTGTGATCGGACACCGCGTCACAAAGCAGGAACTGTGTGCAAAGTGTGCAGTCTCCGTTCCAACACTCAATAAAATAGAAATCATAGTCAGAAATTTTTTAGCCGTTTAATATATATGCTTAACAATCTCAAAAAAGTTTTGCTTAAACCAAATAACAAGTCCTGTGCACCAGGCAACCGACTAAAGAAAAAGATGAAGTTGGGTGAGGGGGCCTACGGTCGAGTGTACCGCGGTGCGATAAATCGTAACGGCAGGAAGTTCGTCGCGTACAAAGAGATCAACACGGCGAAGAACACCTTAGGCATGGCGGAATTTGAGTTTAAGGTGGCGCAAAAACTGAAAGCGTTCAAGGTTCCGCAGATGTATCTGTATAAGCGGTGCCGTGACCTAGACATCCTTTACCTCGAATACTTCAACGGTAAAGAGCTCAACGATTGGTGGAACTCACAGATTTCTCTCAAGGCGGCCAAATCGGTACTTTTACAGGTAATTCACACCCTGTATATGATCAATAAGAGGATCCCGGGTTTCCGTCATCACGACCTCCACGGAGGAAATGTCATAATTAACCAGGTTCCAGAGAAGAACTTCACGGTGAATGTCCTCGGAAAGACCTACACGATATCCAACGGGGGTGTGGAGGCGGTCATCATCGACTTCGGACTCGCTCACATGCCGGGCATGATAAACTATTCCATCAGCCGTGGTCAACACGAAGACGTGGGTATTTCGCGGAGTAGTCACAACCTCTACGACCTGCACTTTTTCCTCTCGGCGGTCTTCGCCAAGGTGGAACGTAAGAAGACCGCCACGGACGTCGCGGTGTACAACTTCATCAAGGAACTCATTCCTAACGACGACTACTTCGCGGAGACCAGCAAGGTGACCAAGGAACACAGAATTAGGTTGGGTCTCACCAAAAACCATAACCTCAACCTCCCGTCGTTCACAAAATTCTTGACCCACCCATTCTTCGCCAAGCAGAACAACGGATTTGTGACCGGTCTGGTGAAAGCTTCCAAGGCGTGGCGACCCAGAAAAGACAGTTTCAAGACACCCAAGAAAACCCGATTCGATACACCCCGACCGTCTATGCGTAAGACGTCAACTATTATACCCAGATCCGTCAAGAAAAAAACTACACCTGTTCGCCGACCACAGACGGTCGTGAAGACTACTAGAAAACAATCCACGTCGCGACCCAAAACGGCATAACTTAAAGTTTCAGATCGATATCTGATCAATGACGACCAAGGTGTTTTTATCAACCCCGTGTTACGGGGGTCTCTGTCTCGAGAGGTACATGTCCAGTGTGATTAAACTTCAGATGTTGATGTTAAAAGAGGGAATTCACTTGATGATCGACACTACAGAGAATGAAAGTTTGGTCCACCGAGCGAGGAATGTGAGCGTCGGTCGGTTCATACAGAAGACCGAATGCGACTACATGATGTTTATCGACGCCGATATTGACTTTGACCCGGCGGCGGTCGTCCGCCTCGTTCGGTCGGGACACGACCTGTCCGTGGCGTGCTATCCAAAGAAAGTCGTCATGTGGGACCAGGCAGCGTCGGCCATCAAGAACGGTGACGAACGAGATATGGCAATGCTCTCATCCAGCCTCGTGGTCAATATCGGCGCCACGAAACGTTCCATAGAGGATGGATTTGTCGAAGTTTTAGACGGACCCACGGGGTTCATGTGTATTCGTCGCGACGTCTTCAAAAAACTGGAGGAGGCATTCCCGGAGTTATGGTGCAAAAACGACCACCAAAACCGTGACTTCGACGATTACCACGCCTGCTTCGACTGTATGATAGACCCCGAAACCCGACGGTACCTGTCGGAAGATTATGCTTTCTGTCGTAGGTGGCAGCAGACCGGTGGAAAAATATACGCGGACGTGAACACGACCCTCGGGCACGTGGGAAACCTTCCCTTCAGTGCGTGTATGGACTTAAGGGTTTAACGTCTAATTAAAATATGAAGTTGGTCACTATCGCGGTCACCCGTTCCAAATCCTGCCACGTGAAGACACTGCACACAATTTTGAAACTCAACATTCTATGCGTTCAAAATTCTGTGGATCACCAGATCCTCTACTGCCCGGACGACCCTTTCGATAAAGTCTCCATCGTCGAGCGATGCATGAAAACCTACGATCGGATTTTCTTCATAGACTTTGGTATTGGTGTCGACGAGAAATCTCTGCACAAATGCCTGGAGATCAACGACAGTGCGGGACTCGTCGTTTTTCCCGGGGTCAAAGAAGGCATTAACTGGCAGCGGTTCAAGGACAAGGTCAGATCCGATTCGACCGAACCAACGTCGCAGATGGGACTGGAGTTCGACACGGTTCTGGGAAAGAAGACGGCGCCACAGTTTTATCACGTCAGAGACACGGACGCGAAGGTGTGGATGATGGTCCCGAAGACCGTGGTGAAACAGGTGAAGAAAAAGATAAAATTACGACCACCCATGTTCGAGTATCTCAAGGAGCAAGGAGTTAAAATATACGCGTACTCCGGAGCAAAGCTGATCCAGACCTATACCCACGAGTGTGTGAGTAACATATTAAACGCCGCATCTGTGAAATTAAATTAAAGATTAGCTTCGTATTCTAAACATGTCTTCTATACAAAAGGATTCGCCGTTACACAGTTTCGTGGTCAACTACATCCATCGGGTGTGGGGGAGCCGTGACTATTTCCCCGGGCCTCAACCTGTTTCTGTAGAGCGACGCCATTTCCCGATCCTCAAATCGAAGGAGTATGTTGTTTGTGAAAAGACCGACGGTGAGCGTCAAATGCTCGTCGCGCTCATGTTTGAAGGGAAGAAAAAGTGCCTTCTCGTGAACCGCTCTTTCAATATGGTAGAGGTTCCTATCAATCTCAAGAAGAGTGCCTTCGACGGGACCATTCTTGACGGAGAGTTGTACGAAAATACGTTGATGATTTATGACGCCGTTCGGGTCAGTGGAGAATCCGTTTGGAATCTGAACCTTAACAACAGAATGGACTCGGTCAAGGTAATGTTGAAAGGTCTCATCTCTATGAAATCCGACCAGTACAAACTGAAGTGTAAAAGGTTTCATCCGATGAAGAATTTCAAAACCTTCATGAACGACTACCTCCCGACCGTGACCCAGAAACAAGACGGCCTGGTTTTCACACCGGTCGACGAACCTATCAGGGTTGGAACGCACGAGACACTCTTCAAATGGAAACCCGTTCACCAGAACACGGTGGATTTTCAGTTGAAGTGGGAACCCTCACGGGAGACGCCGGGCTTCAAGAGAGGAAGATCGACCTGGCGCCTTTACATCCAAGAGAGGGGTAAACTATTTTATGAATCGGAAATTCCCGATGGAAAATTCGAGAGAAGCTGGATGGAGGAAGGTGCTATCGTAGAGTGCGAATACGTGACGTGGGAGCAGCCAATGTGGTGGCGTCCAGTGAAGCGTCGCACCGATAAGACATACCCCAATAACCGGAGAACATTCTACAGGACGATAGTTAACATCAAGGAGGCGATCGAGATGAAGGAATTTTGTTTTTAGACTGCCTGATACAGATACATGTGTTCGGGACGCTCGATGGGCTGACCGTATCCGTGCTCCTTGAGGAACGGATCAACTTCACTGTTGCTCATGTCGTGGATTTCCACCATGATAGCTGGTTTGTGTTTTGTAATGACATCAATAGCGCCTTTGAGTACGTTTATTTCGTGGCCTTCGACGTCCATTTTTATGAACGAAGGTGTGCCATCGTACACGTCGTCCAACCTCTTTTTTTGCACGGATATGGAGACAGATCGCGTCTCCTCCGGAATATCGAATCCACTGTTACCGTAGTTTATGACGGTCAGATCACGCTCAAGAAGTTTAGCGTCGGGTTTGGGTATGTATATGTCCGCGTCTCCCGTGGTGTCGGAGAGCGCATAGTCGTGAACGGTCACTGCGTTTTTCAGTGTGTTCGAAAGTGCGTTCTTCTTGACCACCTCGCCGTACAACGGTTCCCACGCCTGGACCGGTCCGAACTCCGAAAATATCAGGGCGTTGTACCCGATATTGGCCCCTATGTCGAGGATGTCCGTTCCTGATTTATAACACTTTTCGACGTCCTCGCGCATCCACCCGTCCCATTCGTGTCCGTTAGCGAGTACTGGAGTTAAATACCTGTCGTTGTGTATGACGAACAGGTTGTATTTGCCGTTGTTCACGTTGACCAGGTTGATGTTCATATACCATATATAATAAGAAATGTCTTTAACGTCCTTATTTCTGATTGTAGACCATGAAATAGAAGCCACCTTCCGACGGTAATTCGTGCTCTTCAATCTTATCGTCGTTGATCAGGTACCATTTGCTTTTTTTCCTGACGAAACTCACGTAGTGACCGTCGTCCTGTTCGCCGACGTGTAGTGCGGTGGATATCAGGTTGTATTCCTGTCCTTGGATGATCAACTTTTCTATGATCTCCACGTGACTCTTTTGATCGAATGATATCATCAAAATTCGGGGAAGTTTAGAGAAGACCATGCGCGACGTGGCCAGGTTGTGCTGCTTCCCTTGATCGTCCGTAAAGTTCTCTATGACGTTCCAGTCTGTACTTTTCTGGAGAATTCGACCCAGGTCTTTACACGTGGGCGTCACCAGGTGCACGGAGAAAATTTCCTCGCTCAGTGATTTTCCGTCGGGCCAGATCGTTTCTTGTACCTTCTTCCCGTAAAACCACGGGTTGATATCCGGCGTGGAGTTCTCCAGTATGTCCAGGATGCAGAGCACCGCCTCTTGAACGTCCTGTTGCTCGTCTCCCTCAAATCGTGGGAACTTTTTCACGAACTCCTGAAGGACACTCTCGGCGCTGATTGTCCGGTATCCCTTCGTCCAGTACACCCTAACGAGTTCACTGTACGCGCGCGTGAATTCGCACACTCCCGTGTAAGGCCTCCTGATGTAATAATTCGACAACAGAGGAATGTACAAAAGGCACTGGAGGGCGGTGTTGAAGTAACACGTCTGTCCCCCGTTAAAGAAACCTTTCATTATTGATTGTTGACATAAGTTACTTAGAGTATTCGCGCGTTCTATTTATAAATAAATGGACATCCAACGGATCGTCGACAAGGTCCTGCCCATTTTCGAGTCGCACAAAAATGAGGAAGACGTTGAAGTTGAAATCCGACTCGGTCGTCACAACGGTTCGTTGTTCGATACGAACGTTGGCAAGGATGCGTGGAATAAAATTTTAAGGGCGCTGCAGAGATTCGATGGGTGGGAGCAGAAGACTGATAAGGTTGTGGACGTGTACTACAACGACTCCGAAGGTATTCGCATAACTTCCGACGAGAACACAGGAGAACAGGAGTGCATCCAGAAGGTGACCATCCAGAAGGAAGACTTTTTTGATAGTAGGCAACCTCTCGACGTGCGGTTCTGCATCGCGCGAGAAATACCAACGTCCGGTGAATACGAGATGGACAGGAAGAGGTCCAAGACCCGCCACTCGTTCATTCGAAAGAACCTTTCCATCGACATGACGATCTCATCCGGTGACCCGATTGACAAAGATTCAGAGGAGGAGGCGACGTATCAGGTGGAGTTGGAGATCATCAAGCCGAGTGAGGTGGATTCCGACGCTCGATTTTACAACATCATCCAGAAAATCAATGACGTCGCAAGAATTTTATGAAAAAAACCTTGACAGTAAGTAGATGGCCACGTACATTCTTATGCTGGGCTCTGCGATGGCGGTCGCCGCGGCGGGTCAGTTTTCGGTCAAGGAGGAGGATCCCCCTCCTTCATCTGATCAGAAGAAGAAATCGAGCTCGTCGTTTTGGTCAGAAGAAGTCATGCGTCTTAAACAAGATGAAAAGACGGTGGTCGACGGGGATTCCAATTACGTTGAGGACTGCAAGGGATTCTGGAGTCCGTGGTCCGCGTGTGACGAGGAGTGCGACGGGGGCACTCAGACGCGTGAATTCACAAAGGAGGCCGACCCTGCGAACGGCGGGAAAGCTTGTCCCGACCCTCTCAGGGAGACGCGCGCGTGTAACACTAAAAAATGTACCGGAGCGCCACCCCTCGCGAACGAGGATACGAATTTCAATGGGTACAGACCGGCCGTTAAAGGTAAGAGGTGCGCCCGATCCGATCGGTTTATCAGCAGCGATTTCGTACGGAAACCGGGTGAATCGAAAGTGAATGAGAGTGATGTGTTATCGTGGAAATATCAACGTCTCTTAGAGCGCGGAATAGAGAAGTGTAACAAGAGCAAATTCTGTCAGTACGTCGAACTACAACACGGAAACTCGATCGCCAAAACGTACACCAAAGCTGATTGTAATGAAATGGTGGACGATCCCGCAGTTAAAATCTGGGAGAAGATCGAGTGGGATGATCCGTACGTGCAGAATCCGATACATGGCTACGAGCAGTTCGGGTCGAGAGATCCTCATACCAAGCAATACGGTATATGTGGAATCAAGGATGCGAAGTCTATGTGGGACAAGACGTGGCTCGACCAGGGATACGTCAATGGTGCGAGGGGACCGGGATCTAAGGGCGAGGCGAAGGCTTTCACCACGGGTGGTTTTTCCAAGGTGGACCCCGTCTACAGTTCTTATGTCGAGTCTGGCGCGCAGATATGCAACGCGGATCCTAACTGCAAATACGTTTCAGTTTTCAAAAACGGCACGTACCGAACCTTCGATGGCGACACGTGTGAGAAGACGCCACTGTTCCATCAAATCTCGGGAGTGAAGACGTGGAAAAAGAAGGATCCCAGCGTGGCGGGTATCCCTCCTTGGAATCCCGACAAGGACGGGTACAGGGCAGTCGGTGAGGGAACGTGCGACGGAAAACCGATGTACGAGAGCACAAAGGTCCAACCCAAAGCTGGTAAGTTCAGCGATCGCCTCTATCTGAAATACGCACAAGATGCAGCCAAGAAATGTGAAGATACGAACGACTGTAAATTCACTTCGGTGATGAAAGACTCGAGGTTTACCCTGTACGATTACGACAACTGCAAAACCAAATCCAAGGGTACCGGTCAGGATAAGAGTTGGGCCAACAAACGTAGCAAACCTCCACCTCCACCTCCACCACCTCCACCACCTCCTCCCCCTCCACCACCTCCTCCCCCTCCACCACCTCCACCACCTAAACCCCCCAGGTTCAACTGCGGGAACAATCAGAATCGTTCCATCCTACTCTCAAATAAGATGGACGGTACGTGTGATTGCGTGTACACCTTCGACGATGAACAAGAAGAAATATTGAAAGGTAGGTACGACACTTTACCCGATTCGAAACGATTTAAAATCAAAAATACATACTACGAGAAAACAGGAGCGTGTGACATCCCAAAGAATGCGGATACGATAAATTCCGTGCAGGTGTCTACTAGTATGGGTGATCGGGGTACAAGATACCTACAGGGTCGACCGGTGATAGTGAGGGAAGATAAGAGTGGGTGGGAGTCTCAGGATTTCAACCTCGGCTCTGAACACGGTATGGGCACGTACGGTGGTCAGGCTCCACTCAAGTATGCGGATAAGTGCTCAGAAAAGTCTGAGGAATTGTTTCGGGAACACCAGAAGACGAAAGTACGGGCATATAAATCAGTCGGAATGTCCGTTTGGCGAACCAACGACCAATACAAATGTCGGGTGTATACGGGTAATAATGGGAAAGGGACCGACCCAGCGTGCGTCGACGCACCGTGGCTGAAGAAAAGTTGTTTAAGCAAAGCACCGGGTGAAAGATGGGTCGATAACGACGACAACAACAATCAGTACGCGGGTGGAGGTTTGTACTGGAAAAGGGTGTTACCCTCGGATTACAATGCAAGGAAAGATGAATGGAAACCGCCACCTCCTCCCCCTCCTCCACCCAAACCAGAAGAGAAGGTCAGCACAAACGGGAAATGTGGTACTCGAGCCCGACCTTACAAGGCTCGGTGTCCGGATAATTTCTGTTGCACGTATCCCTCAAAACTATGTCGGGAAAGTGGAAAAGCATGTTCGACAACCGGTGTGAATAAGAACAACGCTAAATATCACGGGAAGCGGACTAAATTCTGGTCCAAAAAAAACAAACCGGCTTCAACTACCGTCAAGGCGGAGAAGAAAAAGGAGGAGGGCTGCACCGGTTTCGCATGTTTCTTACCACAGGATAATACCATATATGCAAGTACTAACTTAAAGTGCGGTACCGACGGAAGTCCCAGTCCTGGGTACTGCCCTAAAGGTAGGTGCTGCTCCGATAAGCTGATGAATATGTGTGTGCCGACTAATACAATGCAACAATTCTGCACGCCTGGTCACGCTAACAGAAAATATGATTATATAGGAGGAACAAATTCGTCGAACTGGGATCGGATATAACGGCATCAAGTAAAAAATATTTACAAAGAGTAATGGACGCGACAACCGCGGTGTTGATCATGTTAGTATGCTGCATGTGCTGCATAGTGTCATCATCCGCGGCCAGTGCGGTGATGATAACAGATACCGATCCTGTGGAGGAGGAGGAAGAAGGGTTCGTCGATGAAGTTGAACCCAGACCGTTCGATGATGAGAAGATGTTCTTGGTTGAGGAAGAGAAGAAACCGGAGAAGAAGGCAAAGTTTAAACTCCTGCGCAACGTGGATTACGGTGCGGGTGATATATATCATTATCACCCCGGCGCACCCGATCCCACGTACGAATATGATAAGGATAAGTGCCTCAACCACTGCGCGTTGGACGACGGTTGTAAAGCTGTGGTGTTCGACGCGAATATGACAAGGTGTTGGGCGAAGCGAATGGCGGATTTCGAGATGCCGTTACATTTTCCCGCGAATGGTAAATTGACCTACGTGAAGAAGGGTGAATACGAGGAGGCTGTGAAAAAATATAGTTAAGTAGTAAGGATGTTACACATCGTCATACTCTTTCTCGTGATACTTTGTCTTATGCACGAGAAACAGTCTGTTCAGGGGTCTCGCTTCTTCCACCTCAGTGATGGAGAGAGCGACGCGATGTATCACAATATGCACAGAGGCGGTGTCAGTGCCCAAAAGCTGAAGGATTTCGTCGACATGGAGAACCAACTTTTGGGACTGGAGCAGAATGCGGTCTGTACCGGCATTCCGTACTCGCAGCAGGGGAACGCAATCTCAAAAAAAATAAAGGAGACGTTCCCAGAGTTCACCTTTAGCTACCATACGATCCATCTTAAGCAACTCGCGGAACCGACGAAAACTATAAATAGAAGAATAAGATGTTTTTGACATCCACGTTTGATAGATGTTGTCAACTTAGTCATGATTTCCCTGACAAACGTTGCGATGTACATCACAGAAGAGTTCGTTGTCCAACATCCTGATGAGATTCCATAGGAGCATCCTGTGTTGTGAGCTGTCTATTTCCGACCAGTTATTAGCTACGGATCTTATGAGCTCGTTGTCATCTCGTCCATTAGATATAATACCCTTGTAGCGTATGTAATCGGCAATGATATATATGAACGCGTCAAGAAGTTCTTCTCTGCACATCTCCATCCACGAATGTTTGGGTGCCCGGACTCTAACGCCGTGCCCGTACCTTCTTACGCCCAGTCGAAGCCTTTCGTCTACGCTTTGCAGAAGTTGCATTTTTCAATTCCTCGCGTCTCCTTTTTAACCACCTTTTCTTGTAAAGTCGCATACGCTTTTTGGTGGGAGAGCGACGATTATGTGTCCTCTTATAGTTCATTATATAATTGGAGACGGCGTCTCGCCACGCGTTTCGGGAGTGATAGGGAATTCCACGCACGGAGGCGTTTTTCATCAAGTAGATCTTTTCTAACTTTTTCATCCGGATTCGCTTCCAGTGGTTGACCATACGACGCTCCACCTCCCTGGCGCTACCACCGTTGGCGAGTTCACGTTTCACCCTCCACATATCCCTGGTCAGGTTTGGTTTGTAACGACGCATCCACTTGCACCCGAAGCAGCGCTTGAGTTGATTACGAATCGCATCGTCGTCGTGATGATGTGTGGTTCTAACGGGACGTCGCACAATCTTATATTTAATGACAGTTCTAACTCTAGGTTGAGCCGGAGGTGGGATCGGTGCAGCCCTAACGATCACGGGTGGTGCGGGTCGAGGGGAGAACTCGTTCTCGAGAGGGTTTCGACACATGGGTTGTGGTCGTGGTGGAGGAGGAGTCGTGATGGGGGTGGGATCACGGAGGAGTTGTTTACGCACGATATCCTCCCTTCGAGCCATTCGCGCGCGTCTCGCGGTTTCATTCTCGGTCTGAACCTTGAAACCGGACTCTTTGACGAAGTTCCGAGCGTCCATATTACTATACAGACAGATTTTTTTAGTGATTGTTGCCAATCATCAATTCCTCCTCGATCACATCGACCCCGAAAAACACGGGCTGAGCTGGGTACTCGCGGCCATTGTAATTGATCGCACAGGTCCTGACAGTGATTCCATACGTGGAGAACGGTCCAATGTAAAAATCCGGATTGAACAGATCCGGCTTCTTACCCTTGAGTGAGCGCGCGCAGTGTGAGTTGTACGCCTGATGAAAGATGTCCTCGGGTACGAACTTACCCTCCTCCTTGATAACACGCACCGAGTTCAGGAAGTGATGAAGGGTATTCGCCACCATAGCCACTTGGTTCTGGATAATTTTGAAGTACGGGGGAACTACATTCCAAATATCTCGGCCGCTGTACTTCTCGGAATATTCGAGGTACCCGCGGATGCATTTGCACAGGATCGCCGGAAGCTCGGCCGCGAGCTTTTTGTCTAGGTTGGGATCCGCCTCCTGTACCTGCTTCGTAAAGTTCCAGGGAAGAATACGACGAAGGACGGAACCGGATTTATCGTTCCAGTTGGGAACTTCGTTGCCGCCCAGAATACCGGGAACTTTCCAGTTTGGGAGGCTCTGCGCCGTCTTGTTCTTGACGTTGATCGCGATCCCCTCACCCGAAACGAGCGACTGGAACTCCGCCTGTTCGAGTGCCAGGTCACCTTTGACCTCCGGCGCGACGAACATCAGCGCGTCCTTGATTGCCGAAAGCCCGAACTTTCGCTCGATGTTGTTGCCAAGTGTCTTCACATCTTCGCTTTGATAAAAACGCTGAAAGACGTTGTTTATCAGGGTACTCTTTCCACTTCTCGCGATTCCTTTCATGAACGGTATAACCTGCCACTTGTCTAATTCTGAAACGTCGTAGCATAACCTACCTCCCATCACGTAGGCCCACTTTTGCACATCCTCTTCGAAACCCTGGTATTGTAGGATGGTGTCGAAGTTGGGTGTGGGGATATGGAACCAATCGTCGATATGCGAAAAGTCGATAAAGTCTTGATCGAAATACTTACAGGAGATGATGGAAGGGTCCAGGACTCGAAAGTCGTGGCTGTCGTACGGGTAAAACTTGCAGGTCGGATGACCTTTGTTTTGTGGGCCGTCCTCTTTTCCACAGAAGAGACCGTTGCGAAACGACCAAACGTGTCTCCTCTTCTCTATGGCCGGAAACTGGGGATCGTAGCAGTTAGTCAGGTGATTGGCCACGTCCTTGTAACAACCACCTTTACTCGTGAAATTTTTCCAATTTTCAAACTCATCATCTTTCGGTGCGAGAGAATACACAAACTGGATGATTTCGAACTTGGGTTTCCAAGCGCGCGTGCCGTATCCGGAAGGACTGCGAATCTCTTCGTAACACGAGTCATGGTATCGTCTCAATCCCTGTCTGTGCGCCTCCTCCAGGGAATGGATGATGCACTTCTGGTACGGACTGCACTTCTCGACTTCGTCTTCGTCCATGGCAAGGGGGTCGGAGAAGCAGCTGATGAGAGGTTCGGCCGTGGGGTTGACTACACGTTCGAAAGCGTTCCAGTGGCGCCTGACGTTGTCAAAACCATCTTTGAGTTGTTTTCCGACCGAGTTGACCCTCTTCAAGAGGGTGATACCGTCTTCGTCTGGTTTGTTTTTTATGTTCAGAACACCCATCCTCGTTCGAAGGTTGAGAAGGTACCGCCTCTGACGATCTTTGATTCCTTTTATGGCACGAATGTCTATTTTTGAAATGAGGGGTTCGCCATTGTGGTCCCAGTGGTCCTTGTGGATGAATTGTCTGTACCCCAACTCGCGGGCGTTGCGATGACAGCTCCGCCTGAGATCCCAAGCATTTTCAAAAATTTCTAGGGTTGAGATTATTTGTTCAACATTCATAGACTCGATTGACCGTTTCTCCAGCTCCAGTAGTGCTTGGTAGCGATCCGGTTCGTCATCGATGAAGTGAAGTTCTTCCATGTTACATATTATACAAAATTTCTCCTTAACTGATTTTATCCCTTAAGTTCGCTGAAAATTTTAACCAGTATCCTATTTTGGGTCTGAAGCTGCTGCCCGATCGCGACCAGAGCGGTGCAGATCGTGTCGCCCTCGTCGGTCGCGAGGAGCGATGTCATCAGAGACGCGATGTCAACTTCATCTTCGAATTCCATGAGTTCGTCGTCGTCGATCTCCTCGTCGTCGTCGATGATCTCGCCTTCCTCCATCTGGTCTTCGGGAATTTCTTCAGGCTGCGGCTTGGTAGACATTTAAAATCTACTGAGAAAAATCGAGACGAAAATTTCCGCGCGCGTGGACATGGTCCAAAATTATTTTCTCTGCTTATAGTACAACAACTTTCAAAATGGCTGGCGGACTCATGCAGTTAGTCGCCTACGGCGCGCAGGACGTGTACCTCACCGGTAACCCCGAAGTTACCTTCTACCAGGCCAAGTACAAGCGCCATACCAACTTCGCTATGGAGAACATCGAGCAGACCCTCAACGGCAACCCCGGCAACTCCGGTCGCGTCTCCGTGACCATCGCCCGTAACGGTGACCTCGTCGGCGAAATGTACGTGGAGCTCGAGTCCAACGCGGCTTCCGACGGTGTCTCTTGCTGGATCGCCGAGCGTGCTGTCTCCTCCGTAGAATTATCAGTGGGGGGTCAAAGGGTGGACAAACTCTACCAGAAGTACTGGCGTCTCTACTCCGAGCTGTACTACGACGAGGCGAAGAAGGCTCAGTACTCCAAGATGACGACCGCCAGCGACGGCAACAAGGTGTTCCTCCCCCTCCTGTTCTTCTTCAACAGGAACCCGGGGCTCGCGCTGCCGCTCATCGCACTTCAATACCACGAAGTTCGTGTGGACTTCGACCTCGCGTCCGACTTCACCACCTACTGCAACCCCGGCACCTTCAAGGTATATGCCAATTACATCTACCTCGACACTGAAGAACGTAGGCGTTTTGCCCAGAAAGGTCACGAATACCTAATTGAGCAGACGCAACACACTGGTGTTGATACAGTTGAAGCCACCGGAACCAAGCAGATTCGTCTCTCGTTCAATCATCCGGTCAAGAGCCTGATGTGGTGCCTTTCCGGCACCGGCGCGGACTCTCTCTGGAACTTCGGTAAGGATGCTGGCGTCGGTAAGATCGCTCTTTCCGCCGACCCCTTCTCCGTCTCCGACACCTCCAGGAACACCATGCCCATCACTGGCGCTACCGGTGTCCCCATGGTCATCACCGGTGGTACCGGCACTGCCGCTGTTACCGATCGTGTGGCCTGGACCGAGGAGGCTCAGGGTGCGATGACCGACTTCAAGCTCGTCCTGAACGGTCAGGACCGCTTCAAGGCTCAGGGTGGTAAGTACTTCAACCAGGTGCAGCCCTACCACCACTTCACCGGTTCCCCCTTCCCCGGTGTGTATAGTTACTCTTTCGCATTGAAACCCGAAGAACACCAGCCTACCGGCACGTGCAACTTCAGCCGCATCGACAACGCGCAGGTGTCCATCACCACGGCCGGCGCCCTTAACGCGACCAACCTCCACATGTTCGCGACCAACTACAACGTCCTCCGTATCCAATCAGGCATGGGTGGTCTCGCCTTCTCTAACTAAATACTCATACGAGGTATTTTAGTAATTATCGTTAAAATTTCACATTTAAAAATTGAGACCCAATTTTTAAAGATGATTTAAAATAGGATGATACTCACAGACCAGATAATTCGGTACCTCTCCAAAGATATTATGTTACCGACACGATGTTACGCGACCAAAAATCAACGCATATCCGTTAAAGATTACTGTGATTGCAAAATATTTTGTAAAAAACCACCGAAGGGTTCGGTACCTGCCTATGCGTTTAAAACTTCTAAAGCGAATAGTGTGAACCCGGAACAGAATTCTATCACGAGATGAAGACTTTTAACGAGGTGATGAAGACGCTAAAAAAGAAATACAAAAATTATCGTAAATCCTTATCAGCCGTGTAGTAGGTTTTCCCCTTAGTGGCAAAACTATGCACCCTCGCGTACCCCCACGCTTGTGGAGAAGCTCCCGGTCGATGCCCGGTTCTCCACGCAGCGAGTCCCCTATTGTAGATGGTCTTCACAGTCTTCAGAGGAATGCCAGTAGCCTTCGCAATATCTGGCAACGACTTAACATCTGAGCCGTACCTTTTCCGGAACTTTTGGGTGTAGGAGGAAGTCTTCGTCTTTCGTCCTTTGTCTGTTCGGAACTTGGTGTAATCTCTCTTGAGCATCTTCTTGTAACGAGTTTCAACCTCCTTGAGAGTCCCAAGCCCCCTGAAGTATTTGGGGGGTGCATAGATTTGACCTTCTGTTCTACGCAGTTGCCCAACTTTTCGAGCAATTTGAGCATCGGTGAGAGGCATCTTACCTTTTACTTAGAAAATCTTACTACCGCATATGATAGTAATAAAACATACGAAACGAAAATAATATCATTCAATGTCCAGGTATAACCAGTGTCGAAATCACCAATAATATATTTTGTCATTAAAAGAGATATAAGTGGTATGACGTATTCCTTTTTAAAATTTGAACGGTTCTGGATATTTGTTAGGATATAAGATAATGACACAGTAAGAGCTGTAGAATTGACAAACCTGTTCATCCTACTTATCTTTTACTGAGAAATTGTTAATGTCGCATCGAATGATTCGGAACATATAACATGTTCACCACCTGGACTTGCCTCGATCTTTGTTAGATTTATAACCTTTTTATTTTGAACATCTAAATCCCTAATGTTTATGAGTTTATTTCCGATTTTTGCATCAAGTTTCTCAACTTTCATATTTTCAATTTGTGCACAGCACGCACCAATGTTTAGAGATTGCCGTGGTAATTTAGCACCCACGGGTGTACCCGAACTCACAAAGAGAGTTTGTAACTCTTTACCTTTACACCCGTCTTCTGCATATTCATCGGTCAGTATAAAACGAGCCTTTTTAGTGGATGACCAAGCCGCCGACGTTAACCACGAAAAATATACGTTTTTAGACCCCCCACAATCTTCTAGTAAAAGTCTCAGACGTTTTACTCGATCGGCTTGACTCAGTGAGTAGTAGTCGGGCATACCCTTGGTTTTTTCCTCGTAACACTGAGTTATTTTAAGAGCAGATTCAAGTTCCGTAGGTTTTCCATTATCCTTAGTGACGGGTTTTCCTATGACGGGGACCCCGAGATCGGTGAGAAGTTTGACTTCCGCTGCAGTTTTTTGTTTTAGGTTTGATATATTATCTTGGAGAATTCCCGTTTCTATAAAATTGTCAAAGACGGTAGAAATATATTCCAAATCTTTTTTATTCAAACGTTCTTGGATCTCCTGTGTGGGGTTATATCCGTCACGGTATTTGAAGGGGAGACGGTGTTGACCGTAACCTGGCTTGAAGTTCCTCGGCTTTTTTAAATTTTGCCTGTTCAGTGGTACTGGTATAATTTTCTGTATCGCCTCCTGGTCACCTTTAATGTACTGCAAAATCACAAAGTTATTCAGGAAGGTGGTCCACTTAGCCTTTTCCTTCTCGATACGTTCGGCTTCCTTCTTCTTACGTTCGGCCTCGTCTCTTTCGCCTTGGGCGGATTCGTTCGCCTCCTTGGAATACTTCGCCCTGGATTCTTCTTTCCCCAGCCTTTCCCTGATCTTATCCTCTTCCTCCCGCTCTTCTCTCCCGCGTTTTAGCTTGTTGCTCATATTTGTGTACGCCAGGAACCCACTGGACCCTACACAGGCGGAGGCACCCATCACCGCGACTAACGACAGGAGTCGAGTCATTCTTACTTTTCCTTTAGATATTTAATTGCAACTTCGATCGACGGGTAGATGAGTTTTCCGAAGCGGACGCGACCCGTCCTAGGATTGTACCAGCCATCGTGGCCTTTGAACTCTGCCCTGTGGACCTCGATCATATAAAAGAATAACATTATATTTTTATGTATGAGCCTATCAATCATCTGTGGAAACATGTTCAGCGGGAAAACATCCGAGCTTATCCGGCGCCTAAAATGTCGAAAGGCGATCGGTGATAAAATATTGGTCATCAACTCGAGTAAGGACACGCGGTCTACCGAACGGGTGCTGAGAACGCACGACAACGTCACGTTCACGTGTCTCAAGGTGTATGACATCTTCGACGTGATACACATGCCGGAATTCGACGACGCCGACGTAGTTGCCATAGACGAGGCTCAATTTTTTCCTCGGCTGAAAAAGTTCGTGGAGTGTGGGATGTACGTCAACAAAAACATCATCATCGCGGGACTCGACGCGGACTCGTCGCAGCGAAAGATCGGTGAGATCATAGATTGCATCCCGATGGCGTGCGACGTGACCAAACTTTCGGCGCTTTGCATGCGATGCAAAAACGGAACTCCTGGTCCTTTCACGAAGCGCACCGTAGACGACAAAAGTCCTGAACTCATAGGAGGCTGCGACAAATACGTAGCGGTGTGCAGATACCATCTCACCTCCTATGGACATCTAGTATGAGCACGGTCCTCTTACCCACCCCTTCTTTTATCAACTCGTGGTACCTGCTATGATCGAAAAGAAATTCCTCACCTTCTTCGTGGATGTGCTGTCCCCCGTCCGTGTAAAGAACGCATCTACCACCGCTCTGCACGGTTATGTGGTATCGCAACAGGCGGTTACATTCCGCTCGGTGTGGGTCGAGTCGCATAGGACCTTCACTCACGGCGAACGCCGCCACTTTCGTTTCGACGCAGGGGATCTGTTTCAGGAGACTGTTGAGTACGGGGAAATCTTCAACCCTGTAATAATAGTAGTTATCATTCTTCTCGAACCAGGGAGAGAGGTCGTGGTAAAATCTCTTCTTCAGCGAGGGATGGACCCGTTCGAATTCCTCTTGAATCTTCTTAAAGTGGAGTTTAATCAGCGCCAGGCCGGGGTAATTGGACACCTTGCACGGACTAAACATATGGATGATGTCCCTGAACGAATTGCGTATTCCGCAGAGCGGTCGACGAACGTTCTGAAAATACAGGCTGTCTAAAGGAAATTTACAGAAATCCCACATGACCATCAGCGTGGGAACCGCCAGGGCATTTTTGACCCACATTATTATCTCTGTATAAAATAAAAAACGATGCCCGGATACACCGAACCGCTCGAGCCCGAGCCCACCAAGGAGAAGAAAGAGATCAAGTCCCGCTTCGCGATGATGCCCACGAAGCTCACCATCGTTCAGATGGTCCTCCTCGCGTTCCTAGTCATTCACGCGTGGACCTCCCGCAAGGTTAAGGGTGTGGTAGTTTCCACCATCGCCCTCGCCATAGGCCTCCTCCATATGTACGATCACCTCTACCGAGTTGGACGCCACGGTGGTGAGCACCTGTTCTTCCTTCCCAAGAAGGAGGAGTACGGCTGCAAGTCCTGCATGTAAAAAAATTCAAAACGTAATGTAAGTATGCGCGTCAGGATTCGTCGGAGCCCTAACCCGGCGAAGAAATTCAGGGCGACACTAGAAGACGGCAGGACTGTTGACTTTGGTGCGAGTGGATATAGCAACTACACCAAACACAAGAATCCTTCTCGTATGCGAGCGTACGTGCGGCGGCACGGCGGTAAAATATCGATGGGTCTGATTTCAGAACAGGACCCCAAAAAAATTCAGACTCGAATGTTAGACGTCGACCGAAGCGACAAAGAGAGCTGGGGTGTGAGCGGCGTAGGAAGCGCCGGTTTTTGGTCCCGATGGTATCTGTGGAGTTATCCCTCGTTCGGTCAGGTGGACAAGTTCCTGAAGAGGCGGTTCGGAATCATTGTTTCGCGTTGAGAATTTGGTCGACTAAATCTTCAGGCTGTTGCTCCATCATATCGCGGAGACTTTCACACGAGTCTTTCATCTCCATTATCGCGATGTCTACATTTGAGAACGGTAAGCACTTCTTACGCTCTTCGTCCTGGCTCTGCCACGTGCAGGAATTTCGTACCTGATCTTCGGTGAGTCTCCCGTAATCAACTTTCATCTCTTCTGTGGGTTCCATCATGTCTTTCAGGTAAGATTTCCAGTCCTGGAACCCACTGAAGGTCAGAATGCTCTCGTTACTTTTGTAATATTGCATACCCTTTTTGATTTCCGCTCGAGCATCTTCGCTCGTCAACTCATTGTACAAAGTGCAAAGTTCCGGTGATTTTTCCTGAAGCTTTCTGAACGAGTCGAGCATCGCGTTCTTCGTCGTGAGGTCACCGGGGAGTTCTCCCTCTCTCGGGATGTCGGTGCCGATGAGTCGCAATTCGTTGGCCAAGTCCATGAACTGCCGCATCTTCTTCATCCTGACAACCTTCTCAAAGTGAGGTGAAGTTCCTGGTATGAAACCGGTGATAAAACCTCCCGCCGCCGAGCTGGACAGGGACGAGCAGCAGCACATCAGGAGAAGGAGGCTCGCCATTTGGTAGTAGTCTATATTTTTTTATGTGATTATAGTAATAAACAATGGATCCAGTTTCGATGCTCAGTTTGCCAATGACCATGATGAATGTCGTTTCCGGTCTCTCCGCGGGTATTCCCGTCATCGGTGATATAACTCCCAAAACCGACGGTCCTTTGAGTGACAAGGAGTTCGGTTCCTACATCGCCAGTGTAGTTTGTTTGATCATAATGATATATATGATAGTCAAAATGCCCTTCAAGACACCCCCCATTATGTTAGCCTGCTGTTGCTCCCTCTCCTCGTGCAGCAGCTCCACCAGCCGCATCGTTGACGAATCCAAGCGTCGTATGGCGTCCTCTCCGGCCGAGGAGTGAGTCAATTTCAAATAAAGTTGTCCACGCGATACATGTTCACATTGAACGACCCTTTCCCCGTGACGTCGACTGATTCACTAGAATGAAGTTCCTGGCAGCCGACGTCATCCATGCAATCTCTGTCCTTGTGTCCCACAGGTATAGAATATAGATTATCACCCCCCGTAGTCGTGTAGAAGTGATACCGATCTCTCCTGCCCCTGACCTCCTTACCATATAAGGGTAAGGTTTCCCCTTGCTCGCCTGTTAAGACTCCCATCTGGTGGAAGACACCCGGCTTCCAACTTCGAATAGGTGGCTGACGGAATTCCGGCTCCATCCGAGGGGGAGGAGGCGCCCTCGCGGCGCGAAAAACTGGGCGAGAGACGACGACCTTCTTGGGGTTGGCCAAGAGGTAGGCCACGGTTGCTATAAGGGTGATTACGACGACCATCATCACTTGGGATTTAGTCTGCTTCTTCATATTACAGTCTAATTAGATTTTTTCTGAGTTTCACCGCTATGTCGTATAGTAATAACAGGACCAGAATTCCCAATATATAAGGAATCGTGTTGGTCAACGACTGGACCCCAGATTCGACGATTAAAAAGACGGTCTCGACCGTCGTCGCCCCCCTCTCTACAGCCCCTCCTATACTTCCCACGAGCACAAAAGGACATCGTATTAGTTTGTAAAAGGCTAATCGAATCTCCTGTTTCGTCCTAATGTAATTCATGACACCATTATGCACCGCCGCAACACTGGCGAGGTGCTCCTTGTGACTGTAATACACTTGTAAAATTTTCAGTTTGTGATTAAGAAATTGTTCGTACGCACTGACTGAATTTAGTACGGTTATCAGTAATAATATGATGGTACTACCATACCACAACCTGTACATATTACTAATTTATTACGAAAGCTCTAAGCTCCATGCTTCATTCTGACGCGCACAAGACACCCGACCCCCACGAGGCCGTCGAACCGAATTTCACGAAAGGTGTATTTAAGCGCCTAAAACGTGTCCTGTTGCTACCGCCGTGCACACCTTTGAAGCGTCGCTCTCAAATACCCCCGGCATCATCCTCTACCGCGACGCGCTTCTTCGATAATTCGACACGTGGCAAAATATGAACCATATTCTCGGAGCGTACAATGAAATGGAAGACGCGGATGTGATTTATTATGAGAAGCCGGAATCGGAAACCGGATTCATTCGGAAACCGTATTCTCTTGACCACATCCCTCCACTGGCTGCGCCTATGGTCAACCATTGTTTTCAAAAGTGCCTCCCATATTATTTGGTATTGGACGGCTTCTCTTCACGTCAGATCGTCATCTCAGATCTTCTGAAACTGTTTGCGAGGATTCAAGAAGATGAGGGTTACATTCCCAGCGAATTCGCGGAGGTCTTTCAACACATTGTCACGTACCGCACGATGGACGCGGCCGTCACAGACGATCAACAAAGCTTTCAGCTGTACAGTTTCATCGCACAAGAGATGTTTCGTTGTATGGACATCCCTGAGGGTGGATTCGACGAAGACGACGCATGCTTTTTCAGTTGTGGTCACGAAGCACTAAGCAGCTTATCTGAAAGAATGGTCCCCCTCGAAGAAATTATTGAAGAGCTAAAGACTCGCGAAAGCGAAGAGGACGACGACGAGCTAATTAATCAAATTTTAGGAGACAACCGCATTTAATAATTTAAAAGAGAGTCGGTTCACTTTTAAATTAGGTATGTAATTAATCTTTTTTTTCAAATACAATCGTGTGAACACTATTTTTTTGTCTTCGCCCTCGTCCTCTGAGATACAGCGGCATTTAATAGATTTCGTCTTTGCCGTGTTCTGGGGGTCACTGGTGTAGAGTAAACTGAATTAGGCGTTTTTGGAAGCATCCGAGGACCCCTGTTAGGCATCATTAAACCTCCCGCGATTCTTACCGTAGAAACTTGACAAGACCTGTCTGGTTTTATAACGGGACAAGGTGGAGCGGTAGGAAAAACTTGTAATATATCAACAATCTTTTGAGCGGCTCTGGATGGATTCTCGAGAATCTTTTCCTCCACTAATTTTTTCATCCCTTTTGTTGTCCTGGCCCTAAAACCCTGTGTTACACCAATCCCAAAAGCCTTAGCTATTTCTTTGTAAAGCCTTTCTTGTTTTTGAATATAATGTTTCTGTGCCGCTTTATATAACCTCGCAATTTTAGAATTCTTGTTTTCTCGTCGGTTTATTATGGTGATATAAGTCCCCTCCGGGATTAATTTTTTATAATCCTCTACCTTGACCATCGTATCGTATATAATCTAAAAATATTTTAAGTTCTGTTGATCCCATTGTTATATCCGTACCTGTTGGGAGGACGCGAAGATCTTCCCTTTTTCGTCGTGGTGACGCGACGACGCGTGCCGAAGGCGCGAACCGCGTTCCCACCAGCTTTTACGGCGGTCGCGCCTGCGTACCCCACGGTTCGAGCGGCGGTTCCACCCACACCGAGGACCGCCCCAGCTGTAGAACGCACGAGTCGACCGGTCATTCGTACCGTGGCTTCTCTATTTTTTGATTTGTTTGTTCTACCCTGACCGATACATGGAGGTTGAATCGGCATCTGGGAGATGATAGAATTGATCTTCTTTCTGAACTGGGGTCGGGTGACGTAGTTGCTACCGAAAGCCCTGGGTACAGTCGAAAGCATCCAGCTCCTATAGTTCGTCCTGTACCTGACGTTAGCGGCGTTGTAAATCTGTTTAAGTCCTTCACTCTCAGTCACCTTACCATTCCTCACTTTTTTTGAGACGTCGTTTATCTTCGATTTAGAGACATAGTTGTGATATTTCCTGACTTTGATACCGAATGTCATATATAATATCTTAAAATATTTTTGTTTGTAGATACTATAATATGTTCATCGTCATCGCAGTGATAGCGATAATAATTCTCTTACTCATCCTAATGCGCAGCAGGAAGACTTCGTCAGGGGGAGGGGGAGGTGGCTACACCGTTTACGGGACCATGGGTTGTGGATGGACTCGTAAGCAGTTAGACTACTTCAAGGATGCGGGTATGTCTTTCACCTTCGTCGACTGTGACTCGGAGGATTGTCCTGGAATGGACGCATTCCCTACGACTGTAGACGCCTCTGGTGAGGAAACCGTCGGTTTCAAAGAGTTTTAGATACCACGGACAACCTGAATGGAGAGGGAGAGGATGAACGCGTCAAGTAGCGACTTGATGGGCTTGAGAATGTCGATGTGCTTGGACAGACTACGGTTCCACACGAGGCGGAGGATGAATGTAGAAATCAGCAGATTGAGCACGAAGACGAGGATTTCCTTGACAACTTCGGACTTGTTTCGGGTCTTGGTGAAGATTTCCTGGAGCATGGTTTTATTATGTTACAATATTTTTTTCCTGGGTAAATATAAGGATGAAAACCAAGGCTCTCCCCCTCAGTGGGTCCGAAAAAATGTTCACCAATAGGAGGTGGGGGTCCAAACGGGGGATTGGTAACAACAACTGTTACGCGTACGCCATCAACGATTTCGAGGCGTACCGGTGGCAGAAATCCATACCGGGAGACCGCTCCGGCCTGAGTAGCATCTCTCACAACTACACCCACTGCACAGATCTTCCTCGTCGCGTTATTTCGGACAACCCGAAAAAGGTCTATAAGACGAACGCCTCCACAAAATGCAAGAAAAACTACTACAAAATGATGATGTTTGTCTCGCCTGGTCGGCCTACGAATTACATCCGCCAAGGTGATTTTCACTTCTACAAACAACACGGCGTTATCGAATACAAGGTGAAGAAAGGTGACACCCAAAAATCTGTCGCCAAATTCTTCAAAGTACCCGAATCCCGGATCAAGCGTGCCGGTCCGTTTAAGGTGGGTAAACGTATAATATTCAAAAGTAATATCTGGAGTCACAAGCGCGGTTGGGCCACGGGTCCTCTCCTGACGGACGCGACGGGTAAGGTGATCAGGGATCCGAGGAAGGCGTCCAGGAATTACCCCAGCCTGAGTTATGAGAAGTACTGCAGCTCATTCTGTGTCAAAAATAGAGGAATCAAGGTCGGTCCGACTCACACCAAGGTCGGAAAGAAGCGAATCTAGATCCACCAGATCTTCAAAATCAAAGTTTATGTCGAATAAATCTAAAACGTCAAACATGGATTCCTGATTCAACGTCACAGTGTCTACAACCTCTGTGACGTTATTCTGTATCTGAACAGTGACCCTGAACTTCGATGCGTCGAATACCTTCCGACACATCGGACACGTATTTTTTCCCCTTTTTTTCCATTCCTCGAGACAGTGTGTGTGGAACAGATGGCCGCATCGAAGTCCAGTGTTGTTTCTTGTCGGCCGGACTTCGTTGAGACATATACTGCATGTCTGCATTGTACCTGTTGTACATTAATTTTACTTTTTTGAAGTTAGTACGCGGATGGTGTCTTGAGGAGGGGCGTGTCGCATGTGATGCACTTTCCAGAGCCCTGCTGCGCCTGCACCGGATCCATGACGGTTGGTCCCTGCTTTTGAAGAAGCTGGCGGAAGGAGTAATTATCCTCGAGGCTGATGCCGTTGGATTTCATGATGTGGTTATTCAGAAGCTGCGCTGAAGATTGAACGGTAAAACACCGGCCGTCGGCCATACCGAGACGTTGGGACATTTTATTATTATAACATCAGAAATTAATTCTATCATTAGTGATCGTGTACATCCAGGATTGAAATCCCTTGTCGCGAAGGTGTTTAATCATATCATCCACCTTGTATCCGAGATAGACGCCGAATAGGTCTTTTTCCTGTGTGGGAGACACTCGAATTTCGTCATTCTCGTTTATGTGTGAGTTGATGATGTTATAGGCGAACGCAATCTCCTTCAAGGTAGTTGCTCCTGTGATGATAATTTTGCCTGTGCTGAAGATCGAGGTGGTAATCATCTTCATATCTTCACTGGGCTTAAATTTAATTTTCACAGCACTGTATTTATCCGGCTCGAAACTGACACTGAAAACGTCACCGTACGCCGCGAACCATTCATAGACCTTTTTAAGGTTGATATCGTAATTTAAGCTGAAATTCGAATTGATCATCACCACGCGAAACGAATCGATCGGAAGGTCGACCTTCAAATCCAAGAATGTTCTCAGGATATGGGTCACTTGTGCGATGATGCGCCTGCAGTCGAACAGGTCACAGCAGCCCGCGACTTGAAGGGATCCGTTCGGGAATAGCTTAACGCTCTTCGTGCTGTAGGCGTCTTGGTACGTCAGAGTGATCTGGTTGTAGAATGTGGTCGGCTTGACTGTCCACTCGAAACCACCTTCGGTGCTTCCGGTGCGGCGCATTTTGTACGAGCCCATCTTCTCAAACGCCCACTTGAGCTTCTTGATGTCTATGTTCTGTGCGAAGTTGGAGACCATCGTGATGGTCGTGACCTTCACCCAAGAGGGTTTGTCGTAAAGATCGGAAAGGTCTTTTCGTATGTCATCCAGTGTGAGGAGATACGAAAAGCTGTTATTGGCGATCGCTTCGTAATTGGTCATTTTACTTTTTTGGGTACAATCGATTTCCCTAGGGTTTCATTTCGCAGCAGGTATATTCATATTTATACACACCTTCCTCGCCGGGCAAAGGAAACGGTGGAATTTCGATTTCCTCGCCTGCTTTTTTTTCAGAGTTTTGTGCCTGTCTGACCCTCTGCTCTGCTGCGACGAGCTTCGTCTTCACGAGATTAAGCTTATTGTACACCTCCATTTGTACAACCTCGGGTTCGTCAGACAACCTATCCAGTTGGTATTCGAGATCTTTGATCTCTACTTGTAACTGCGCCGTCTCTTTCTTTATCTCTGCGTTTAATCTCTCACGCTGATCTTTGGTCTCTTTGTATTTACGTGTTTTTCCACCGGACTTCAGTTGAAATCTTGTGATGACGTGATTAGTGGGGCACTTTACTTCTAAAGACTGGAGTCCATCACTGGCCGACACCAAATTCTCGGGTTTGAGCGCGGCGATATTTACACTTGTCCTTGGGGGTAGGCATTTCCCACTGGTGTACTCGTCCAAGCACTTGTATATGTATTTGGTCGAGTTCTTATATTTATTACCGGGAACCTCCTTGTATTCGTATCTGAAACTGTTGAGTGGGGTATCACCCTTGGACGTGTAGTTGGCCCTTTCCTGTTTTCGCTTTATGTCCTCCTCTGAATCGCCGTCCACGCCTGTGTTATCGAATCGGTTCGTCCCTCCCACGTCGCAGCGCACATTGTGCCTATATAAACTGCGTAAATCTATCTTCACGTCCATCACCTTGTCGCCCAGATCGGTGCGTGTGACGGCTGGTGTTTCGGTAACCTCCCCGTCTGTATTCGTAGAGATACCCCCGAGACACGTGTATTCGTATTTGTACAAATCAGAACCACATGGAAGGAGTTTGAACCCAGTGATGGCTCCACCTTTGCCACAATCGACGGGATCTGGGAATTTGTAAATGTTCGCGGCGCACTGAGTGTTCTTAGTGAAATACCTGAACTTTCTTCCTCTCCTCTGTTGGATGAGCGCCGCCATATCCTCGGCTTTATTATCATTTTGCATGTCGTAAATGTCCTGTCGGGATTCCTCCTCTTTGTATAGCGCGGAGAGTTCGTTGCGATACGCCTGTAGCTCATCTTCTCCATCCTGGAGGGGATCGTACTCATCTTTTTTCGCGTCCATTATAAAATCGGCCGCACCCTCCGGTAGGATCTTTTTCAACCTTCCCACGATTTCGGGGTTAGAAGACGCACCTTTCACCGTGACCACTGAGAGGAGTGAGCAACACAATCCTACGGCGATCAGTGCTGCTGTGGCCATTAATATAGTTAAAGAAAATATTTGCTTTTAAAATATATGTCTTTAAACACGTTGACAACCGCGACCCATGTGCACGACATCGATTCCGGTCTGGATTATGTCGAAATTGTATATAAAACATGGAGCAAGAAGAAGCGTGAGTACACCACCTTCACCGATTATCTCAACACTCAGCCTCTCGGTTGGACTCGTATCAAGTGTAAAGCCGATTATTACAAGTTTCTGGACGCTATGGTGGTGAAAACGCTGGAAGTGCGCCAGCGCATGGCTGAACTACAGCTGGAGCACACCCTGTATACGGGAAGTCGGGAACCTCGGTTCTACGTCCGGTTGATAAACGCCACGAAAATCTTAGACCCTACTTTTCAACCACCCCGAATCGACATGGATTGCGACTGGCAGGTGGATTTCATTACAAAGTTTTGCAAAAAGTCTATCCACGCCGCCGTGCAGGGTTGCATTTCGAAGAAGCGCCTGGAGTATTTTACCTCCGTAATGCGTACACTGACATCAGAATGATAGCCACGAGACCTATCTTTATTGAATCAGGAACCGTGTACGCCATCTTCTTCGACACTCCAACGCTGACCTTGGGTTTGCACGGTATTCCATAATCTATGTTGCGTCGAGGGTGAACAACTTTATTCATAAACGCCTGATCACTCTGCTTGGTGCACAGGTTCGTTTCACAGAACGGACTCATCTCAACCTTGTGTATTTCCGCCACGGCGATTTTATCCAGGATGACCTGTTCGCGGTCACTCGGTCGCTTCGGAGTTATGGCATCCTTATCATAATACTCTTCGATCTCGGTCCTGTCAGTCATTCGCCACGCTCCTGGTGGCTCGGAGACAAACCGGTTTATCTTATTAATTGAATCCTTCTCGTCGAGCATTCTTATGATTATCTCAGATTATATTTTTTAGTGTGAACCTTTGACTGGTGATAGTCCCACATCTGGTCGAGATCCACACCCAACATGCACGCCAGTTGAAATAGGTAACTGAACACGTCTCCCATTTCAGCCATCACATCTGTTCCACGGTCCTTCTTCAGGTTTGTCTTCTTGAAGTGTCTCTTGTACTGACGGATGGCGGACGCGAGTTCGCCAACTTCCTCTGTGAGTAGAAGCCAAACGGTATCGACCGGAGCCCTGTCCCACCCCTTGTCCTTGCATACTTTTTCCGTTTCGTATTTGTAATAATTCAAGCTCATATCTTATACAATTTTAGACCGCACTCTTTAATTGATTCCGATTTGATTCCTGGGAAGTTTTTTCCCGGCCGTACTGGTGTTCACCGGTCGGTCCATTGGTTGAGAAATCGTGTCGATTTCTTTAGCGTAAGTCATAAACTGGGAAACGCCGGTCTGGATCTGTGATAGAGACGTTTCGATCACGTGAATGTTCATATTCTTCACCTGCGCCTCTACGTCGTTGAAGTGGTCACCGGAGTTGCTGATGAACGTGGCCCGCATTATGGAGTAGAGATCGTCGGGGTTTTGGTAATCTATGGCTATACCGCTCCGCATTCTGAAAGTTTGTCGGATACCACGTTGGATCAGGTCCTTGTTGAAGGTGCTGAAAAACAGTTTGTTGAGAGGGGTTTCCGTCTGCTTCATGGAATTGAGGTGCAGCATATTATTAATATAACCGAACAAAAAAAATGTTGACATCTATTAAATAAAATGACGCATCTGAACCCAGTCGACTTTTCCAGCTTCGACTCCAAACCCAACAGCGTCGACGACATCGCCTGCAAATCACCAACCTGCTTCATCGCGTCTTACCCACCCGTCAGTAAGCCCGGTGAAATTGGACCGTATTACGTGAATACCTACCTGACTCAACCGGATCGTCGGTTTGAAACCCTCGGTCCCGCCACCGTGAGGAGTGGCGACGTTGAAAAATGCATGAAGTAACTTAAAAAAATTGACCAAAGTATATATATAATGAGAGTCATTAAACGCTCAGGTCGTACTGAAAACATGAAGTTTGACAATGTTACCAGTAGGATCAAGAATCTCTCCAATGGACTCTCGGTGAATTGTGATTCATCCAAAGTGGCTCAGCAGGTCTTCTCAAGTATGTACGATCAGATCACGGCGCAAGAGATCGACGTGCTCAGCGCCGAGACCTGCATAGGAATGATAACCATTGACCCTGATTATGAAATACTGGCAACCCGGATCACCGCCAGTAACATCCAGAAGGTGTGTCCCAACAACTTTCACCTCGCCATGCGAAAGCTTCAAAAGGCGGGGGTCATCACCGACGAAGTTGTCGACGTCGCACAGCGGGTCAAGGAAAGCATCAAATCGGACCGTGATTTCGATTTCGGATACTTCGGCCTGAAAACCCTGGAAAAGGGGTACCTCCAGAGAGTCGAAGGTAAGTTGATCGAAACACCCCAGTATCTCTTCATGCGTGTTTCGATCGGTATCCATGGATCCGACGTGGATTCCGTTCTGGAGACGTACGATATGATGAGCCAGGGGATGTTTATTCACGCCACGCCAACCCTGTTCAACTCCGGCACCCCTCGGCCACAGATGTCTTCTTGTTTTCTGATCGCAAACAAGGGAGACTCCATCGATGGCATTTATGAAACTCTAACCGAGTGCGCACAGATCTCGAAGTGGGCTGGAGGTATCGGGATGCACGTCCATAATATCCGAGGTAACAAGTCGTACATCCGCGGAACAAACGGTCAATCCGACGGAATCATCCCGATGCTTCGTGTCTTCAACGCCACCGCGCGCTACGTCAATCAAGCGGGTCGACGCAAAGGATCCATAGCCGTGTACCTCGAACCCTGGCACACCGATATAATGGATTTTCTCGAACTTCGTCTCAACCAAGGTGACGAGGAGGCGCGGTGTCGCGATCTTTTCTCAGCCATGTGGATTCCTGACCTGTTCATGAAGCGCGTCGAAGGAGGCGGTGACTGGTCTCTGTTCTGCCCTGACAAGGCGCCTGGTCTTTCTGATTGCTACGGAGACGAGTTCGTAGCGCTCTACACCAAGTACGAGGAACAGGGACTGGCGAACGCGACCGTCCCGGCGGCTGACGTTTGGAAGGCTATTCTCAAATCCCAAACAGAGACTGGCACCCCCTACATGGTCTATAAGGATGCGTGTAACTCCAAAAGTAACCAGAAGAATCTGGGTGTCATCAAGTCATCGAATCTCTGTACCGAGATCATAGAGTACACAGACAAGGATGAAACGTCCGTGTGTAATCTCGCGTCGATCGCACTCCCAAAGTACGTGAACACCGAGCTGAAGACGTTCGACTTCGCGAAGCTTCACCAAGTAACTAAGATAGTCACAAAAAACCTCAACAAAGTCATCGATCGTAACTTTTACCCAGTCGAGACCGCGCGTAGGTCCAACATGCGCCACCGCCCGATCGGATTGGGAGTCCAAGGCCTCGCTGACGTGTTCATCCTCTGCGGCCTTCCTTTCGACTGCGAAGACTCGCGTACGCTGAACGCCCACATCTTCGAGACGATGTACCACGCCGCGCTGGAGGCTTCTTCGGAACTTGCTGAAGTTGACGGCCCGTACGAGACGTTCGACGGTTCGCCGACGTCGCAGGGTATACTCCAACCCGATATGTGGGAATCCCCCGCCAAATTCAGTGGTAGGTACGATTGGGACGCTATGCGCCAGCGCGTCAAGACGAAGGGGCTCAGGAACAGTCTTCTGATGGCACCCATGCCCACGGCGTCTACCGCGCAGATCCTGGGTAACAACGAGTGTTTCGAACCGTACACGACCAACATCTACCTCCGACGCACGCTCGCGGGCGAATTCGTGATCGTGAACAAGCACCTCGTCGAAGCGCTGAAACACCGTGGTCTCTGGTCCAAAGAAATGAAAGACCTCATGGTTAAAGCCGGTGGAAGTGTACAAAACATTGTAGACATTCCCGATGATATTAAGAAGTTATACCTCACTGTTTGGGAGATATCTCAGAAGGCTATCATCGACATGGCGGTGGACCGCGGAAAGTATATTTGTCAATCTCAATCTATGAACCTGTTCATGGAGAGCCCGACCCTTTCGAAGTTATCATCGATGCACATGTACGCGTGGAAATCTGGTCTGAAAACCGGGATGTATTACCTTCGATCAAAGGCCAAGGCTCGACCCATTCAGTTCAGCTTAGAGCCCGACTGTGTTGCGTGTTCCGCTTAGAGAAATCAGTACTACTATAAATAATAAGTATGGACAAGGCGCTGGAAAACATTCAGATAAATGATTACAATAACAGAAGGATCGTAATCGCCACAAAGGCGGGGACGCCGTTGCGCGTGCAGTTTCCACGGATGTATATGCCATTCGGTGTGTCAGGATTCGTTCCTGAAATTGGACCGACCAAGTACAATATCGACTTTGCCATCAAGGGGTTCGACGAAGATAGCTACATGAAGAAGTTTTACGACGCCACGCGAGCGTTGGAAGACGTAGTTATCGACGCCGTCGCGCGACAGAGTGAATCCATATTCGGCAGTGTGATGACAAAGGAAGAACTGAAACCGATGTTCAATTCCAACATCAAGGAGTCACCGGGTCGAGAACCCAAGTTTCGCGTCAAGGTTGACACCACCGTGGACGACAAAATCAAGGCCAGCGTGTTCGACGCGGATAAGAACCTCCTACACGACGAAGTCACGAGCGGACTATATTCAAGAAACTCGGGCCATGCTATCGTCGAACTCGGTAGCGTGTATTTCTTGAACAAGAAGTTCGGGTGCACGTATAAGCTGCACCAGTTGATTGTTTATGAACCCCAAAACTTGAAGGGGTTTCAGTTTAAGAACGTTTAATTAAAAGAATACTATATACTTTCTGAGCCTCCTTAAGAAGTTGTCCCTGTATCTTGACGAATTTCTTAGGGTCCATACCCAGTTTAATTTTTGCGACTTTTACACTGTCCTGCCACTTAGAAAGAGTCATCTCTTATACACGTATATTATTTTATCACGCACAGATCATCTTCTTGTACTCCTTGGTGCCCTTAGAGGGAACGCGGTGGAACTTGCCATCGCCGGAGACCGCCTTGGCCTTCTTTATGAAAGCCTGGAAAGGGTGATCCTTCTTCATGGCCGCCTTGGACTTCTTAGAAACCGCCTTGGAGATGATTCGACCATCCTTCATCTTCAGATCCTTCTTCTTGAGACCCCCGGACGTCTTGTCAGCGTTACCGTGCCAAACCTGGGCGCGAGAACCGATCATTGTTGTTAGTTATCTTAAGCGCGGAAAATTTTTTTGATGTCCATAATCGAGATCGAGGCTGATGGTTGTCGGTCGCCTGTGGGAATTTGATTTTTGATCCTCGTGTCGTTGAGCACCTCGGAGCATATGATGCTCTTGTGACCTTGTAATTTCATCATCTCCTCCTCCACGCTCACGAATCGAAACGATTCTTTGTAGATCAACTTCTTGACGTGGACGACGTGGTTCTGACCCATCCTGTGTGACCTGCCTATAGCCTGAAGCTCCGTGGCGGGATTCCATGATGGACCCGTTATGTAGACCCTGGTAGCCTCCTGGAGGTTGAGACCGACTCCCCCGCACTTGATTTGGATGATGAAAATCGAACCCTCGGGTGACTGTTTGAAACTATCGATCTGCGCGACGCGACCTTCCTTGGAAACCGAACCATCCAACTTAAACACGTGGCGCCTGCTCGAAAAGTGCGCCTGAATAAGGTTCATCTCACCCCTGAACTGACAGAAGATGAGGGACTTCTCGTTGGGGTGTTCCTCTATCATGCCAAAGAGCGTCTCCATCTTTTTAGAGCGACCATCCCACTTGACAGCTTCGATCTTATTCTTGAAGGCCATCCCGTCGTAGTACATCTGCGGCCATATCATACACTGACGCGCGCGTAACAGGCACTCCAGGATGATCATATTCTTGTAACTAGAGGTGCTTCTGCAGGCTTCTTGGATCGTACCCTGTGCTTCAAGGAAAACGTGTTGGTAGAGTGCCATCTCTTCCTCGTACATGTCCAATTCGACGTTTTCGAATTTGCACGGCGGAAGCTGGAGTCGGGAGTTAACCAGTGCCAAATCCTCCTTGGTCCTTCTGAGGATGTAGATGTCCCTGATCTCGGTGTGCTTGTACTGCACAAAGTTCTGGTCCAGACCTAAAAACATGCACAGACTGATGAAATCGTCCAACGAGTTGTACACCGGCGTCCCTGTGACGATCCATCGAATGTCGCTGTGCAGCTTATGGATATTCTTGAAATTCTTCGATTTGCGGTTCCTGATTTCGTGCGCTTCATCCAAAATGATTCGATCCCACTTGACGTGGTGCAGGGGAGTTGTCGCGTCGGGTTTAGAACCTTTCGCGCTGAGTAGGCTGTACGGTGCGATGGTCACAGACGCTGTTTCGAGTTTGCGATTGGGACCGTCGAATACGTTGATGTCTATGTGGGATCCCGCGAAAAGGGTGATTTCTTGCGCCCATTGAGTGATAATAGATTTGGGTACGATGATGAGCGTGCGACCCCGTGGATTGCCAAGCAGGGTCGAAATGATCATCACAGTTTTACCCAATCCCATTTCGTCACAGAGAAAACCCCCTTTCGGACCGCTCGTTTGATTTTCCATGCCGAGCATCCACTTGAGACCATCGTGTTGATACGGCACGTAGAGACGTCCGTTGAGTCGACTGAGAGCAAAATTGTATTGATTCTCCATTTTTGATTAAAATTTCATAGGTATCACGTTCCCTAGGGTTTAAAATTCTACGTACTCATCTTCATCGCTGATCGTCTCGAATTCACAAACAGGTGGTGGTTTTTCTTTCCTGGTACGTTTTTTCACGATTTTAGGTTGAGGTAATTCGTCGATGTGCTCCCTGAAATATAATACACGATCCCAAAAGATTCGCATTATGGGCATATACTTGGCGAACCAATCGCGGTCACGCTTGACGTTAACTACGTCAAATTCTTCGGGTAGAGGCCAATTCGTGGCTGCGGGTTTGTACTGGATGAAGTCGGCTTCTTCTAAATCTAGAATCTCCATACAGAGTTGAAGCTGTGGCATATAGTGTCCCGGCACCTCGCCCGGTATGATCTTACGTTGAGGTGGGCATTTGATCTCGACCAGCTTTCCGCTTTCGGAGACACCGTCGGGGCTCCCACCGAGCCAGGTGTGCACCGGGTGAGGGCATAGACCTATTTCATGAACTACTTCATTGTGACGCTCTTCGTATAGGATACGAGCTTCGTCTTCGTAAAGTTCGCCGTGACGAGTAGCTGCGTTTCCGGTGAATTTTTCTCCGAGGCCGCACTTCTTCAGAAGGAGATCATCCGGTGTCTGGTATGGGTTTTTACCTATGGCCGTCGCCGCATCCGACGCGGTGAGCATGTGACCACGCAACGCGAGCCATTCCTCAGACTTCTGCGCCGCGTATTCTCGCTCTATAAGAGCCTTGACGTTAGGGTGCATTCTTAATTACAAAATTAACGGTTCTTTCGTTTAAGTAATTTTACGAACTTTAAATCACCGCGTTTCACACCCTGTCTCGTGAAGGGGTTCTGAAATAAAACTTTTCGTTTATTGGTTTCAGAAAACATGCTCGCCGCGGAATTACCCGACAGTCTTTCCACCGTGTTTTGGGACAGATAATGAATTTTATCTATCTTGATGGCACGTGCACCGTTTTTAAAAGTGTTGAAAGTGATGTCGTTGGTAGGCAGGTTGTTAACTTTGTTCTCCTCCCACGTAATCCTGGCTTGAAGCAGAGGCCGACTGTTCGGGGACACGACTCCACGAAGTATGTGATTACCGCGGTAGGTGTTGAGGTGTCTGGAGAGGGGTCCACGCATAGAATTACGCACGCGCCGAGCTGTACTCTCGGGGGTGAGACGTTGGGTCCACCACCTCCCCCTGGCGCGCATCCTCGCCTCATAATCTGTTATCGTTGACGGTGGACTGGATCTCATATATGATTATTCCAACATATTATTTATACCGCCCTCGGAGTTTCTCCCGGAACGCATTTAGTTCATCACCCTTTTTATTGAAAAAGTAGAAAGCTTTCAGACCCGCATTGTCGAGCACCTGTTGCCGCTTGACCTGAGCTGCGGTGGGATTTTTGTGTTTGCGTGTATACTGTGTAGCTTTGCTCTGCACTTTTTCCATATCGTCACCTTTCTTCTTGAACTCTTTGTCCAGTCTAGCTAGTTTCGTTTTCTCACGGAGTGTCATCTTCGATGTGACTTTCTTCGGTAGGGGTTTCATATTACTTATTACATATTATTAAAAATCACACGGCTGATAGGTACTCAACGCCTGAAAATAATTTCGCGCGGCGTTCTGTTCCGCCTGTTTTTTACTCTTCGCAACACCCCGCGCGAAGAACGTGCTGTGGATGTATATGTCGATGTAAAACAAGCCCTCGTGATGCCCAGAGACGCGGTAATCGGGTAGCTCCCACCCGTTCACCTGACAGTATCGCATCAGGTGATCCTTGAAGTTGTCATCAATCATGATCGTGTTCATATCGATAATGTCCTGGTTTTCATATAATTTGAGTATGAATTCCTTAGCGTGGAGCAAACCCAGGTCCAGGTAGACGGCGCCTATGAGACTTTCAAACACGTCCTCCAGGACCTTTGTGTTACTGTTCCATCCGTTGCGCATCCCTTTCTCGTCCATGACCACAAACTTATTCAGACCGATATGATTCGCGATGTGCGCCAGGGTTTCGCCTCTGACGAGTTTCGTCCTGGCTTTAGTGAGAAACCCCTCCTGACGCGTCTCATATCGATCGAATAGATACTTTGTCACCACGAACCCTAAAACACTATCTCCTATGAATTCTAGTGTTTCGAAAGATTCTGTGAATTGTTCGTATTCCTTCAAAGCGGATTTATGTGTAAATGCTCTCTGGTAGTAAGATAAATTTTTTATCTTAGTACCGAGGATGGTTTCGATGGAGGACTTATCGATGAAGGTTACCATTTGTTATATTTATATTAAAACTTATTTTTTTAAGCCTTCTTCACGTAGTGTGGGGAGAGGTACTTCTGCAGGTTAAGGTAGGTAACTACCACGCCATCGGGTGGGGCGAGGAGGACCTTGAGCTTGTCGTCGAGTACAATCTGACGACCGTTCTCGGGGTGCTTCAGCCCGTTAGTTGTGATGTAGGTATTGACAAACTTCGTCACCTCGGATCGAGAGACGAGATCGCCCTCGGGAAGACCGAGGAAGGAGCGGAGCGCGGGAGTGATCTCCTGCTTCCTGTTGAAACCGTTGTTCGCGGCGCGTGCCTTGGCCTTTTCGCCATCGGGATCTTCCTGGGTGTTCTTAACCTTGCGCACCAACTTTGTGAGGTTCTTGACGTCGGTGCGGAGTGCGGTGATTTCAGTTTGAATCGTTTCGAGGGACATTATATTTACTCTTACCTCTTAATCTTTAAGCTGATGAGGAAGACTATACACGTGACTATAAATATGACTAATAACTTATCTATAGCTTTCTTCTTTTGTAATTTGATGAGGGGTTCTTTGTTGATTCGATCGGAAATGTCGATGTAACGAAAGGGGGGTCTTGACCCATCCGACACACAGCCGCCGAAACAGCACTCCTCTGGGCATCGTAAAACCCCAGCGCCTCTTCTGACCCCACAGAATTGACTGGAGTTGCCCCTCAGTTGGTAACATCTGCACTCGTCGATCACGTTACAGGCCATTATTATTATATCACAATATAATAATGGACGAGGTGTTGTATTCCAGGACCATAAGAGAGGCGTTCATACATGAGCACCTGTTTTTCCGGGATGCAAAACTCAAAGAGTATTTCGATAAGGGTATGCTGAACGAGTTCAGGGCCCGCGTCAAATCGAAGAATGCTTCTAAAACGTACGAAAAGTTCATGTACGTCTTCATCACCGATAGTATCAGGGACATAATCCTTAAAGCCGTCGGTGAGATTTCCAGTCATATGGCGACGAGTGGTGATCTGGTCATCTCAGGTGGCGAGGCGTTTAACATTTTCGCGTCGCAGTGTGATCGAATCGTCACGAGCGACATAGACGCCAAGTTCGTGCCGCGCATGTCCGTCGGTCCGAAATTTTTCGGCAAACTTCAGGGTACAAAACTCATCATGTGGGATAAACTCGGTAAGGTGGCGAAACGCCTCGACGCTCGAATCAAACGGAGAATCATGTCCATGCGACGCAAGCACAGTAAGATCTTCAAGTTCCTGGGCATAGGGTTCGAACCCAGGGGACCGTGGGTCACCAGGAGGTTCGTGCTGATCAAGAAGAAAAAGATACGGAAAGACAACAAACCTAGCCCCGGGGACGTGTTCATCGACGTCGAGCTGTTTGCGCTGGACCTCAACCACATCAAGTACCTCTCCACCAAGACCGGAAAGGTCGAGAGTGAGAGGATAGGGGGTATACTCGACATTCCGTTCATGCGACCGAAGGAGTTCGGATACGAGGTGGTCCTCTCGCGACAGAGGGGGTTAAAATATCGCAACCTCGACACCGGTAAGACGGTGACCGATAGGAAAATCTTCGTCGCCAGCAAGGAGTTTCTAGTGGAGGATATCTATCTCATGCACAAGTTGAAGTTGAGGCCAGAGAAGAGGGAGAAGGACCGCCAGAGACTCATGCGACTATCGAAGTTGTTCGTCAAGGACGTAAAGAACACCGATTCGATCGAATCCATATTCAGGCGTGTCCGAACTAAAATCGTCAGGGGACGACCGGCCACCAAGAAGGACGGACGCGTCTCCATGCGCAAAGCTGCGAAGGTGAACCCGTACAAGTATAAGAACTACACGACCGCTCCGGCGCACGATCGACTCTCGAGACATTTCGTCCACGGCATCAAGACGACGAAAGGTGCAAAGGTCAAGGGGTACAAAAACAGCTCGGGTAACAAGCGCTTTAACATGACCAATCTGAAGTGGAAGAATGTCACGAACAATTCCTACGTGAAAAACGAGGTCACCCTCAGGCTGAAGAATGCGAAGCCGCTGCCGAAGAAGATAAATAAGCGAAGGACGTTGTACGGTCACAAACCCAGGAGGAACAAGTGGGTATCGAATGTGCTCTTAAACAAAGTGGCCGCGATTCCCTTCGTTGGGTTAAAGAGGAACCGCGATGGTAAGAATATAATATGATCTTCGGTTCCATCACCAGGGGAGATGACGGCTCACGCGTTGTACAGGCTCGTAACGATAACAAGCGCAAGATTCTCGTTCAGCTGAACGGGGTGAAGATTTCTGAAGTCTCCACCGACGAGGTCGCATTCGATCTCATCTCCGATAAGAATGCGACCAAGATCTCCGCCGTCGACACCGCCAACGTCGACGCTGCCCAGGAACATTCCGAGGAGTGGTTCGGTAAGGCGATCTCAGAGGCTCTGATTAAGAGTGCCTACATTCCCAGTGCGCTGTCGTGCGACCGCATCGACGCGACCAAGGTGTTTAACTCCCAGCAGGAGACCGTCGATTTCGAATCTCTTCAGAGTGAAAAACCCTGTGACATCATCGTAGAATTTTCAGAGCTTTGGTTTGCCAAAAAAAATTATGGTCCCACTTGGAATATTGTTCAGGTCAGGCTCCATCCTGAGCCGGTCACGGATACTTACCCAGACGAGTTCGCATTTGTCGACTCCGATGATGAGAAATAATTTTGTTACCATACAATAAAGATACACCATGTTCAAGGGTGGCCGTAACCAGAACATTATGATGCTCGTTGCCGTTGCTGCTCTTATCTTCCTCCTCTGCAATCTCAACTCCAAGTCTTCGTACACCATCACCGAGCGTGATTATGCACCCTTCAGTTCCGGTCCCGCCGCGGGCCCCGCCGCCGGTCCTTCCGGTGGCATGAACGCCGGTACCGGTCTCGCCTCCTCGCTCCTCCCCCGCGAGATTGCCAGCGAAGAGGATTTCGGTCAGTTTGCACCCGAGGATATCCTAGCGGGTCAGAACTTCCTCGACCCCCGTCAGCAGATCGGCTTCCCCGAGACTGTCGGTGGAGCCCTCCGAAACGCGAATCAGCAGATAAGGGCCGACCCTCCTAACAACAAGGAACCCTTCGTCTGGAACAACTCTACCATCGTTCCTGATCTGATGCAGCGTGGCCTTTGTGCTTAAAGATTAGCTACTATTGTTAAATAAAATGGCTAACGTATCCACCGAACTTTCTGATACCGTAAGCAAACTCGTTGATCTCAACAAACAACTTTCCGATGCCAAATCTGACATCAAGCTCCTGAACACCGAAGAAAAGCGACTGAAAGAGAAAGTCAAGAAGCATATGCAGGACGCTCAAATCGACACGATCAATCTCCGAAAGGGGAAGATCTCGTTGAGAAAGTCTGTCCGTAAATCCGGGATGAACAAGGATGCCATCAAAGATGGTCTAATGTCTTTTTTTTCAGGCGACGAAGTCAAGGTCGAGGGTGCACTCAACGCCATAAAGGACAACTTAAAAGTGACAGAATCTACCAGTATCTCGTTAACTGGTATAAAAGATAAGCTGGCTAAGGATGTATAATGGTTTGGTCACAGTACGTATACGAAGCCACTAACGGATTCGATCACGACGGCAGTGGCGAAGACGACGAATTAAATGAAAGAGACGCTCCTCTGAATATTGAAAACTGGGAAGTTGAATACTCCGATGAACTCTCCACAATGTGGAACACCATGCGAACGCTGTTTTACGACGCACGGATCGAACACTCTGGGCGATTCTGTGATTTCGTCGAGTTTTGTTTCACAGAGCACGACGAAGTTCCACGTGTGTCTTGGGAATACCAGGAGCAGCACATGTGGTACGAGGAAAGACTCGCGCACGTGTGGCGAAGTGTCAGAAGAGTCGTGAACGACAACGGCCTTCACGAGCATATGATGCGAGGCGCCAGTTTTAATAACTTTCTTGACTTTTGTAAAAATATTATGAGCGTATATTAACAATGCTTTCGAACCTTACCGCCCAGCGCGTAGCCATACCAGCGGCGCTTTTTTTGTCTCTTTCCCCGGGCGTGCTCGTCACGACGAACGGGGAAAAGCTCGCCTTCCAAAACCAACAGACCAGCCGAAACGCCATCTTCTTTCACGCACTCGTGTTCTTCATAGTGTACTCCCTCATAGCGAAAGCCATGGGACTGGTCCTGACGAAGACCGACTTGATTGTCAGCACCACCTTGTTCCTCGTGCTCAGCCCAGGACTTCTCCTTACTTTACCCCCCGGGACAAAGGGTGTGTTTCAGTCGGGTCAGACCAGTGTGACGTCGGCTTTGGTGCATTCCATAGTTTACGCCGTGGTATTTGCGATTTTGCGTCGCACTTTTCCTCAGTTCTATTAGGTAAAAGGGTAATGAAGTACCTCATCCTCGGCCCGGCGTCGATGGGTATCTTCGCCCTGATCGGTGGCCTCAAGGCGAGAGAATCGCAGTTAGTGGACGTTCAAGAGATTTCGGGTTCGAGCGCGGGGGCGATTCTCACACTGTTCTTGGCGATGGGCATGTCAGTTGACGAAATCCTGGAGATTGCTCTCTCCATCAACATAAGTAATTTTTTCAAAATAAAATTGAGTTCATTTTTTAGCAAATTCGGGTTCGTGGATATGGCGCCCATAAAAAAGAAGCTCGTGGAGATATGCGGTAGTGACCCGACCTTCGCTGAAATAGAGATGAACATCTATATAAGCGCGTACTGCCTCAACGCCAGTGAGACGGTATATTTCAGTCGCCACACTCATCCTGATATGAAAGTTATAGATGCGGTGTGTATGAGCATGGCCGTGCCTTTCATCTTTTCGTGTGGGAAATATAACGGGAACACGTACGTCGACGGGGGTATGAAGGAGGAATGCCCACTTACACCGTTTCTCAGTCAGAAGCCACATGAAGTTACTAGCATGAAGATCACCTCGAATCAAATTTACCAGGAAAATATAGACACGCCACGCGATTTCGTGGAGACCCTGGTACGCTCCGCGCTTTCGAACCGAGAGCGACACAACAGGCCGATAGAGGAGTTGATCGTGCCGATAGGAGACACCAACATCTTCGATTTTCAGATGTCGTACGAAGATAAGATTAAACTGTTCAACATGGGATTCACGAACTTGAAGATGTAATCATTTTTTCTCAGCTTAATAATATGGTAGATGCGTGTGACCCAGACTCGGATCTAGGTAACCTCCGTGATTTAATAAGGTTAAACACGGGTAAAAATATTGAGCTGACAAAAGATCAAATATGTCAGGTGCAGAAAAGAATCAGGGCTGGAAGACTGCCCCTACCGCCAATGCTTTTGAACCGGTCCAAAAAAGTACTCACAGACGGAAGTGCCAACCTGACCGGTAGAGATTTTGAGCGTTTATTCGACGGCGATACGACCTTGTCGCATCTTCAGAGGATCGCGCGTAAGGTCGACGTCAAGGTGGATGGAAAAAAGAAAGACGATCTCATAGACGATATCAAACAGAAGTTGAAAAAGGAGAAGGTCGCCGAACCCGTGATGATATCGAGGAAACGAATCATCCAAGCCGAGAAGCTCAGGGATGACGACACAGGCTTTTTTGGTGGGATCATGTCCGCGTTCGGTGGTTCGCCCAAGACCAAGAAGGCGAATTCGATGAACAACAACAAACCGACTAGAAATCTCAATTCGGCGAAGAATGAGAACCTCAACTCAGCGAAGAAATCGACGAATGCGAGAGTCAACAACAACGCTGCACGGACGAATAACAACGCTGCACGGACGAACAACAACGCTGCACCCTCTGCACGGACGAATAACAACGTTGCACGCCCTGCACGGACGAATAACAACGCTGCACGGACGAATAACAACGTTGCACGCCCTGCACGGACGAATAACAACGCTGCACGCCCTGCACGGACGAATAACAACGCTGCACGGACGAACAACAACGCTGCACGCCCCGCGCGGATGAACAACAACGCTGTACGCCCCGCGCGGGTGGCCAATCGCCAACCGAACTTTCCGAGGGGGAGCCTGTTCAAGAATCAGGCAAGACCTCGGTTTCTGAACAGGGGTGGGCGAAACAGGAACAGGGGTGAGCGAAACAGGAACCGACCGAGCCTGACGAGTTTTTTTAAGAGACGTGATCGTAAGAATCAGTATAGTTGGAACCCTTTCGCGAAGAAGGAATTCAAAAAGGCGAATTCTGCCAAGAAGTGTAAATACCCCGGGCAGGTTTTCAAGAGTGGGAGGCAAGGATTGGGGTGCTACACGTACCCGAAGGATCTGCTCGAATACAACAAGGATTTCTATCCGGCGGATGTGTCTGATCGGTGCAAACCCGAATTCAACTTTGGGATGCACGAGAAAGGTGTCGGGTGCAAGAGGAAGAAAAACCCCAGCAACGGTTCGGGTCCCAACCCCACGGGTGGCAACCCCCAACGACCTTTCCAGCAGATCATCATCGGTGGTGGTGGCGGCGGCAGAGGAAGGAACGGTAGGAACGGTCGTTCAGGGAGGAACGGTCGTTCAGGGAGGAACGGTCGGAACGGTCCAGGTCCCGGTGTCGCTCCAGGTCCCGGTGTCGCTCCAGGTCCCGGTGTCGCTCCAGGTCCCGGTGTCGCTCCAGGTCCGAGTGGTGGAGGCAGCACCACCACGAACACAGGTACCAGCACCACCACGAACGCGGGTTCGCAGACGAAAAAGCCAAAGTCTTCCCTTTTCGGCAGCCTTTTCGGTGGTGGGACTCCTAACCCCCTGGCGAACGCGAGGTCGGCCCTGAAAAAGAAACTTCAGACGCTTCGAAAACTGAGGTCGGACGAGAGGAACATGTACCTCGTCCGCGTCAGGAAAGCCGATAATATCGACGATATTTTCAATAACGCCATGAAGGTGAATCAAAACCGATACACGGAGGAGAGAAATCGCATTGAGAAAAAGTTGAGGAACGCAAAGAGTGATAAGGAGAGACGCGAGGCCTCGGCTGCCAAGTTGCGCGTCGATCGTGAAGAGAAGGCGGCGGAATTACAGGGAGAGAAGAACGCCGCCGATATGAAACGTAAATCCAACACACTCGCGAGGCAGGAGGCGCAGAGGGTAAGGAAGGAACAGATGTCTAACGCACGCCTGAATCGCAAGAAGGAGAAAACCTTGAAAAATACCGAGGCTAAGCAGCGTATGAACGAGGCTCGTGCGAAACGAAGAGCCGCTAAAGCTGAGGTGAACTCCTCGGCGCGACAGGCTGAAAATCAGGCCAGGGCAGTTAGACGTGAGGCCCTGGCGGGTAGGAAGGGTGAGAAAGCCAAGGTGAACGCCTTGGCGCGACAGGCGGAGAATAAGGCCCGGTCAAATAAACGTCAGGCTCTGGCGAATCGTAAGGGAGAGAAAGCCAAGGTGAACGCCAGCGCGTTTAAGGCTGAAAATAAGGCCCGATCCAATGAGCGTAAGGCCCTTGCGAATCGTGAGGGGGCGGAAGCCACTGCGGAAGGTGAGAAGGGTATGGAAGTTAACAGGGAAAGGATCCAGTTACAGGGAGACGCTAACAAGATCACCAACGCAGCCAGGATCAACGCCAAGAAAAACGCCAAAATTCAAGTAAATGCGGCGAAAGCCTTGGTCAACAAAAACGCCCAAATGAAAGTAAATGCGGCGAAGGCTGCAAAACTGGGTGTGAACGCCAACGCCAAAATGAAAGTAAATGCAGCGAATGCGACAAAACTGGGTGCGAACGCCAACGCAAAAGGGGCGAAAGCCTTGGTCAACAAAAACGCCAAAATGAAAGTAAATGCGGCGCAGGCTGCAAAACTGGGTGTGAACGCCAACGCCAAAATGAAAGTAAATGCGGCGAAAGCCTCGGTCAACAAAAACGCCCAAATGAAAGTAAATGCGGCGCAGGCTGCAAAACTGGGTGTGAACGCCAACGCCAAAATGAAAGTAAATGCAGCAAACGCTAGTAAGACTGCTGTGGTCGGTACAGCAAAGGCTGTGCAGGGTTCGTTCAACGATAGGATGAAAATCAAACGAAATTCCCTCAAAATAGCGTTGGAAAAACTCAACCTGACGGAAGCTGCGAAGAAAGGATACGTCTCCCAGGTGACATTGAATGGAAACATCAACACCATACTCACGGAGGCCAGGAAAGTTGATCGGAAGCGGCTCAATAACAAATTGTTGATAGCAAAGAAACAAGGCAATCTTAACACGGTAAAGAAATTACAAAAGATAAAACAAAATACAATAGAGGCTGCGACGAATGCTATGAAAAAGAAGAGGGAACTTCTGAATAAGCGAAAGAAGAGTGGTACCAATACCAATGCGAAGCCCAACAACAACACCAAGCCCAACAACAATGCGAAACCTGCCAACAAACCCAAACAACCTGCCACGAAAAGCATGGGTACGGGTACCAACAAACCCAAGTTCAACACAGAGTTTATGGGTCCTAATAAAAACAAACTAAATACTATAGAAGAAGAACCCACACAAACGAAACTACTGAGGACCAGGTGGAAACTGGTGGGAAAAACCGCAGTAAAGCGGGTACTTAAGGAAAAAAAGAAAAAACTTGAGAATGTGGAAAACATATTTCTGAATGACTTCAAAAAAAAAGTGAATAAACTTGAAGAAAGTGTGAAATCTGGAAAGGCAAACAAAAAAAATCTTGAATCGAAGGTTAACAATCTTACAAATCAGTTAAAAAAGAAAAAATCATCCGAAGGGAAAATGCAAAAAGATAAAGAAGCACTAATGAAACTCCTCTCAAACATCGGAAATAACCTCGGTGGCTCGCTCACGGTCAATCAGATCCAACCGAGAATATTAGAACTGAAGAAAAGAGTTAGTAATGCTATACAATATAGAAACCAAGCTGTAGACATTGCCGATAATCTGGATAACAGACTTGAGAATACTAAAAATAGACTTGAGAAGACTAAAAATCAGAGAAAATTGACTCAAAATCAGAGAAATTCAGTAAAAAGAAAATATGAAATAGAACAAATACTAGGTCTTCGCGAACACAAGAACCTAAATAGTACAAAGAGAAACGAATTCTTCCAAAAATATACTACCGGGAATAGTAAGTCTAAAACCACCAAACAACTTAGAGAAGAATTACGTGTAGAAATGGCAACAATGACAAAAAACAAACCAAACACTTCAATTACTTTCAAAACGCAGAGGCAGAGGGCGAAGGAGGCCAACGCTGCCGTGATGATACAGAAAACGGTACGAGGCCGACAAAACCGAAAAAAGGTAGCTAAGATGAGGGCTAATAATGAAAAAGAAGTGGTAGCCAAACCTGTTAGGGTAAACCCCTTATTTAGTCAAGAACAACAACCCAAACCCAATACTACAGTTAATAACAAACCGAAAAATAACAATAACAAAAAGAACCTGGAAATCAGGAAGAAAGAAGTTCGTAATATAGCACGGAAGGGAATTGGTGGGGTCGGCATAGGAAATTGGGCAATTGCCATAAGTAAAGCAACTTCAAACGATATAAACACACTCAAGAAGAGGCTTCTGGAGAAGCAGGCGTACCGCAACCAAATAAAAGCTATGAATAATCTGGGTATTAAGAAAACAAAGCATCTGAGAGAAGTTTGGAATTTAAACATAAACGTGGAGGAAACAAAAAAATTGGTAGAGGCAAACAGAGAGGAATTGAAAAAGAAAGCCGAAAGGGAACGAAACAAGAGAGAGGTGGATAAACAAAAAGCCAAGAATAACCTCGTCGAAGAGTTCAAAAAAAAGAGAGAAGCAGCGAAGAACAAAATTCAGGTTATGAATCTGAATGAAACCAACAAAAAAGCTTTACTAGAGAAGATCAATAACACTGGAACAACCACACTGTTAAAAAACGTACTAAGAAATGCAGAGACGAAACAGACGAGCAAAAGACTGGAAAAAGCTAGAGTGGTGAAGGCGGAGAAGGCGGAGAAGAAGGCGGGGGAGAACGCGGCGAAGGCGGCGGAGAAGGCGGAGAAGGCGAGGGCGAAGGCGGCGAAAGAGGCGGGGGAGAAGGCGGCGAAGGCGGCAGCGAAGGCGACGAAAGAGGCGGGGGAGAAGGCGGCGAAAGAGGCGAAAGAGGCGGAGGAGAAGGCAACGAAAGAGGCGGCAGATAAGGCAAAGGTGGAGACGGAGATGAGGAAGAAGGTTAAAAGAGATATAGAGAAAAACATCAGGCTCAATGCAAAGACTAAAGCGGCTTTAACAAAGCGAATAAACAATGGTAAAAACATCAAAGCGGTGAAAAACGGGCTCAAGGAGGTGAGGAATAAGGCCAATAAGGAAAGAACCAAAGCTGCCGTGATGATACAGAAAACGCAACGAGGCCGACAAAACCGACAAAAGGTAGCTAAGATGAGGGCTAATGAAAAAGAAGGGGTAGCCAGGGCTCAATCTAACTTAAAAGCCAGTAAAGAAAGAAATGCTCAACAAGAGCGCAAAAACCAAGCCGCGAGAGTTATAAACAAATACAATATCCCAAAAGCGAACAAACAGGGATTTATTAATAATCTAAAAACCACAAAAACTCAACAAAATATAAAAATAATACAAGAAAGGGCGAAGAGAATACACAATGCAGCCGTGACGAACAAAAAGATGGCGGCGAAGGCGGCGGAGAAGGCGGCGAAAGAGGCGGTGAGGGCGGCACAGGCGGTGCAGGATAAGGAGAGGGCGGCGAAGCGCGAGGCAGATAAGGCGGCGAAAAAGGCGGTGCTGAATGCGAAGAAACAAAAGGCCAAGAATGTTGTAGCAGGTTACAATATACCCGGGTTTCGGAGAGACAGGTTCATTAAAGACATAAACAAGGCAACACTTCAGCTACCCATAGAAAGAATACAAACAGATGCGAAGAAATTACACAATAAGACCGTGAAGAACAGGGCGGAGGCGAATCGGAAGGCGAAGGCGAACGCGGCGAAGAAGCGGCAAAGTGCGGCGCTCAGAAAGAGGTTAAATTCAACCCTGGTAAATACAAAACCCAAAAACCCTAAACGACGACCGTAGTAAAAAAATAGCTTTTGTAATACATAAAAAAATCTGACTAAGTTAAAGAGGTGACTCTCTCTATACCTTAGGATGGAATGTTCGGTGTGTTGTGAGAATTTTAACAAAACGCGTCACAAAAAGGTGTCGTGCCTGTTCTGTGACTACGACTCGTGTAAGGAATGTTGCCAGACGTATCTACTCTCGACCGACCGAGACCCACACTGCATGAACTGCCACACCAGGTGGGACCGCCGTTTCGTGGATGGTTTCTGTACCAAAAGATTCCGGAACGTCGAGTATAAGCACCACCGAGAGAACGTCCTCCTCGAGCGCCAGAAACTTCTCATGCCGGACACGCAACCTGACGTCGAGCGGATCATCCAGATGCGAAAACTGGGTGCCATCCTCCGGAGTCATAAACAGAGGCTCGTGGAGTTACACGGCGAGCTGCAGCGATCGGGTCGGGACATCGTCAGCAACCCGGAGATGACGATAATCTACCGGGCGATGGAGACCGTGTACCGAAACCTGGAGCGCCTGCGTGATGGTATTCGATCGGAAACCTCGGTGGAGCCCAGAAAATTCGTGCATAAGTGCCCTACGGAGGATTGTAAGGGTTTCCTCTCCGAGAATTGGTACTGCGGTCTATGCGAAAATCACTTCTGTGATAAGTGCTACGACCTAAAGACCGAGGGCCACGTGTGCAACCCCGACACGGTGAAAACCATGGAACTCATCAGGGGAGACTCGAAACCCTGTCCTAAGTGTGGATACGTCATTCACAAAACGGACGGGTGTGCCCAGATGTGGTGCACCAATTGTCACTGCGCGTTCAGTTGGAAGACGGGGGAGATAGAACGGGGTCGAATTCATAACCCGCACTTCATTCAGTACAAGAAGAAAATACACTCGAGCAGGGAACACGGAGACATACCTTGTGGTGGTATACCGACCTTTCGTGAACTCAGGGTCTCGAAAGCCTCGTCCCCGATACTCCAACACGCGATCGTGATTTACGAAATTGAAAGGGTGAACACCTTCCTCGACACACGACCGGCGGACACCATGAATCCCCGCATCGGATACATGCTCGGTGACATATCCGAAGTTGATTTCAAATCTATACTCCAGAAACAGGAGAAGTTTACAGATAAAGTCACGGACATAAACGACATCTACGAGATGATCGTGCACACCGGCGGCGACGTCCTGCGCCAGTACATCCTCGAACCCGACCGCCAAGACCATTTCGTCACGGTATTGGATGGTATTTTAGATTACTCCAATGAGGTCATGGGTGATATTCGGAAAAGGTACAACTGCAAATTACCGAAAAATATTAATGTATGAATACAGTAAGATGTTCCTCGTGGCACTACTGATCGTGTTGATCCTATGCCTGGTCCCGAGGTACCCGACGCCCACGGTCCTCCGGAATTTCATCACCCCCGAGGAACGCGCGCATATCATGAAACAGGCCGGTGACAAGCTGTCTGATTCACTCGTCGATTTAGACGGAACGGTCGACAAAGACGTCAGGTACAGTCAGACCGCCTGGCTCCCGAAAGAGGATCCGATCGTCCGATCCCTGATGGAACGGTGTGTCTCGCGTGTAAATAAAACCGTCGACCACTGCGAACAACTACAGGTCCTTCGGTACGGCGAGGGTGGACACTACAAACCTCACCAAGATGTCCTCGTAGGCGACAAAAACAAGAGAGCGTATACGTTTATATTCGCACTGACCGACTCGTTCGAAGGTGGTGAAACTGAGTTTCCTAACATCGGTCGGTCGTTCAAGCTCCACGCCGGCGACGCGCTGTTCTTCAACACGCTCGACAATCTCGGATTAGATACTGAACTGGCTTTACACGGTGGGAAACCTGTAAAGGCAGGGGAGAAATGGATTTGTAATTTATGGATTAGGCAAGCTCATGTTTGACCTTCTCCCGGTTGATGAGGTGAAGCGATTCGACTTCAGATTTGTTTTGAGCCGCGTATGGAACCGCGTAGAAGTTATCACACATCCACTTATTGACGTTCGTCCAAACGTCGTCCTCGCAGACCCAGACCTCTGCGAGGACGCGTCCGAATTTCCCTCGCGAATCTGCCTCGGGGCACCTGAGCTCGATCTCGATATCGTCCTTCTCACTGGCGACCGCCTTCATGCACCATTCCTTCAACTTCTTTTTCGATAGGAGGCCGAACTTCTTCTCCTCCTTATCACTGGTGCGGCTCTCGGGGGTATCGATACCCAATAGTCGCACTCTCTGCTGGGTGGAGACATCAAACCCTAGGTCAATGTTCACGTCGATCGTGTCTCCGTCGACAACCTTCGCGAGGGAAGAGACGCGGTACTTGAAGTTGCAGGGTTCGACGTCGTAAGAAGACATTACTGTATCATGAACGCCACTTGTCTTTAATACCACCATAAAATATAGGCATATATAAAATGAACCGTATCCCAGACCCTTACAAGCATAGACTGATAAAGACTCGACAGAACGTGCTGAAGGATATATATAAACGGTGCGATTCGGGGTTCATCCAGACCACGTCGAAAAAACATAGGAACGACAGGCTTCGTTTACGGTTCAAAGAAGCCATACAAGAAGCCCAAGAGATCTGCGCGTCCAAAGGTGAAAAGTCCAACGAGTGCCACGTGGCGTGGTGGGAGGTCGACGAACTGGAGGACGCTATACATCGAGCAGAGTGATCACCCCTCCTCAACACCACAATAGGTGAAGGAAATTAGTACAAAATAATTTATACACAATTCTAAATGAGACTTGTATTGTTGTTATTGTTGTTGTCACTCTATTTTTACAGAGTGTTGCAAAACAGTAACAGTGAAAGACATTTAGATGATAGTTTCTTTTTTGCACACTTCAGTAAGATTAATAACAAAAACTTTTTCGTGTACCCGGAATTATTATTGACAACTCCGAAACACATCGTTCTAAATGAAGGTGAATCCTTATACATACCACCCAACTGGTGGCATTGGATTAGAAGTGAAAAGTCCATCGCTGTAAACTTTTGGTGCTTGGATGATTACAATGCCTTTAATGAACCACAAGTATTACGTGATCACATAGAAAATAAAGATGTAATAATTGAAAAAATTTCCAATTACAATAATTCTGTGATGGTTTGGGATGGTTCAAATAATAAAACGACTCCAGGTACAATGAATATAAACAGGGACAATAACTATGTCATAACGTTACCCGGGTATGGGAATACTAAAGAAAAGTTTAATATCCCGTTACTAGATCATGTGAAAGATGACATTTCGAAACCAACGTATTTCAAAGACGTAGATGTTGATGTGAACCTATGGATTGCAGCTGGTAAGCATGATACGGGTCTACATTACGACGACAAAGCTGGAATATTATCAGTTCTAAAAGGTAAAAAGTATATAACACTCTATCCTCCCCATAATTCGTCGTATCTTCACCCATACGAGGTAGTTCCAAGATGGGCAAAAACCAAACCCTATAAAGTTGAATACAACGTATTCCATTTTGACAGGGAATTAAAAAATGCTTTACCCTCGTCGAGGCTTTTGTATGAGTCATTGAATGGTGCAAAGTATAGGAGTGATATAGTACAGAAATTAAACGCATTTCCCGATAGGAGTGTGTGGGGGTGTAAGAAGCAAGGTGATAATATGAGATGGGAAGTATACAAGTATCAATACGATATCAAAGATTCTTCAAAAATGTCCTCATTACTCAAAGATAGAGGTATCGTCATCACATCTACGGATGTATATGACACGTCAAATGTCATAGGAGATGAAGATCACAACTACACTTGCGACAATGGAATGGATTATCCATTTTTTGGTCATGGATACAAAAATGAAGATGAACCGGAAAGTATTTTTGTATTAGATGGAACTCGGAGATTTAAAGAACATTTCGGAGACTACATGAGAAAAATAGGTTTTGGTAAAAACGTTGACAAGTTTTCTTCATACCAAACTCAATATAAATGTAAACATATTTGTGTCCATAATAAATTCAATGACCAGTTTTTTATTCAATACCTAGGTATAACGGTTGAAGATTTTTTATGGTTTCTCATAAAGTTTGGATATCACACACATTTGATACACCATGTATTGACAAATATGCGCATGTATCGAGACATAAATCACGAAATAACAATAGTATATGATATAAAAACAGGTGAACCAATTCGTTCTGGATTCTATGGTATCATTATGAAGTAAGTCTCACCTATACATCGAGCAGAGTGATCACCGGCGGTTCATCCTCCTCGTATGCGTAGTACCTGATGCTGATACCGAAGATCCGGGTCAGTTGGGTGTTCAGATCATCGATAATTTCTTTCCACGTGTCGAGTTGAGATTCGAAATACTCCAGACCCTCGTGGGGGGATAACATGGCTTGCAAATCCTCTCGAGTTCGAAATTTCTTCATCACCAATTCTACAGCTCGTGGAATGGCGCAGTACCCCCCTTCCGCGGACGCTAACACGTTTATCACGTAGTACCCGTGCCCGTCGCATATGATGTTAGACTGTATCAGGGGGAAGTTGTATATGAAAACCTCGAAATCATGCTTGCTCGGTAAAGTGCAGAAGACACCGCTGGAATGAGATTTACACGGATGAGTGTGAAAGCATATCGGCGACGGCCAAAGTTTCGTCACCGTGTTGTATTTAACTTGACTTCTATTTTTGGAAGTTACAAAAATAGGATCTTCGAATTTAAATTTATCCTTGACTACGATTCTTCCCGCGTATTCCCAGCGTCTTTTTCCCGAGAGGTTGGAAATGCGTTTCAGTTTATCAATCACTCTCGGTGGAATTTGAACGTCGTACTTCTTCAACGAGCTCATCCTTTATTTTAACCCTAGGGAAACGATACTAATTAATCACAAAAAAAATGGCGGCTCGACTCGACGTAGACGCCATGGCGGCGGACATATACGGCGAATTGGGTGCCGGTTACTCCGAGCGTGTGTACCACAATGCGGCTGAAGTATACTTACGAGACGAGGGTCTTCGATACGAGACAGAGCGACACATCAACGTCCCATACAGGGAGCACGTGGTCGGCGACCTTCGCGCGGATATTATAGTCGAGCAGTCGATGATTCTGGAATTCAAGACCGTCAAAAAGCTCGGACCTAAGGAGGAGTTGCAGGCACGTAATTATCTGAATCTGACTGGTCTGAAGTTGGCGAAGCTGGTGAACTTTCCTCCTGAGTCTGGTCGGACGCCTGAGGTGACAACGATTGACTTAATATCAGAAAAGGAAGAGCTCTCGCGAGCATTCGATAAAATTCAGCATCATCATCAAAGTGTATCCGCGGGTTTAAAACGACCCCTTCCAGATACTCCCGTGCCCGAGAGAGATGAAAATTGACCTGTTCCCAGCAGTGCCGCATCGCGATATCAGGACAGGAGACGTTTGTCACGTGCGGTAACACGTAGCTGTCTAGATTGTAAAGAGTCGTGAGCGCTCGCTCTTCGGGTTCGATCATTACTTTGATGTCGCGCCATCTTTTTATATTGGTTACTTATATGGAACAATATTATAATAACAGATCGCGGTCTTGGAGACAACGATTTGATACCTTAACCGAAGACGAAAAACGTAGATTAAAGACGAATTTTAGTATCCCGTTAGACAAAAAAGGACTTCGTCAACTCCGCAATGAAATGGAAATCACCAAAAAAATCTTCCGCCTCGGCTATCAGCTAAATCTTACTGGCCCATTTTTACCGATTTTCGCCGCTTATGTTGAAAGAGTTTTTTTGGCCCCCCGACCCAGTGCGAATCATGACATTTCTGGTAGACCCTTTAGTTCCATCCGAGATGGAACTGTTTTCGACGAGCCGCCTGATCCGAGACTCGCTAAGGTCATGAGATTCTTCATTCGATTGGGTGACATCCGTGACCGGGTTCCTACAGATAAGGATATCGATTATTTTATTTATAGTTATTTCGGTTCGGATAGTTTCGAAGGAGAATACGGTTTCCCAGACGAACCTGGGGGTGATTTATTTTACGGTTTACAGGATAGCTTTTATAACCGACGTGGCCAGAGGAAAGAAAGAAGTGTACGCCCCCGGTTCGTGCGCCAGGCTCTCTGGCGCAATGGACCCTATGTACGGAATGTCCAAAGAAGAATGACTAACCGCGGCACTAAATACTATGGTGGTGGTCTTGACCGTAACTCCAGTAGGGCAAACGGCGGCGCGCGACGTGGTGGTCTTAACCGTACCAATAGCTTGAATGCGTCACGGTTTCCAGGGGGACAGGGACCCGCGCGACGCATCGTCGCCAGTAACAATCGTCCTCGTCACCGTAACGCGGGCACGTATTTACTAAATAAACCGGCCGTGAAGCGTAACCAAAATAATAACAAGAGCAACAAACGCATTCAGTGGCAGGTAAACACCGTGAGCAACATGCCCAGAGACATAATCAGCTTTGAAAACATTTCAAACGGCGAAAAGGTGGTCAAATATAGTTGGAAAACAGGTGGTGAAACACACTCCCGTTACTTCCAACCACAGTCGTTTCGAGAATGGGCTAGAATGAGTATGACAGGTGCGTATAACAAACCCGGATCCTTCTCCATGTTTGAAAATCCCGAGACGCGTGCGAACGTGAAACGGGCGAATATCAACTTCGTGATCCTCAAGAAAAGGGTGAATAAAAGAAAGACGAACGCCGCCACGAAAATACAGAAAGTTGTACGAGGCACGCAGGCCAGAAACAAGATCCGGAAAAACGCACAAAACGCATTAAACAAACTCACAGTGGTTCAAAAAAGTGTGCTCAGAAAGAAGACGGAGAAACAGGCCACCGCTAAAAAGGCCAGTGCTGCAAGGGCTACTACTCGAAGGACACTTCTTGCAAACGCGGCGTCCAAAAGGAAACAGTCACCCAAGTAAAAAAATGTTAAGTGACAATAAATACATGTTTGCTTTAAAACCGATAATCACACGACCCAGTGTCCGCGTCCAAGCCGGGAAGAACGAAGCTCCGGTTCCGAAAATGCACCCTTTAAAGAAGTTCATAATGGAAACGTTCAAGATCGAAGAGATTGATTATGACAAATTCAAAAAGGACAACAAATGGGCCATCCGCCCGGATAAGAAGAAGAAGGGGGATAAAGAATAGAGTGTTTAATAATAAAATGTCTTTCTCACTCACCCGTCTCAACTTTTCGCGGAACATCAGAACTCGTGTGTTCACCGACCCGACGCAGTACGACACGGAAATCAATGCGGCGCGTGGATTTAGTAAACCGTCGGTGACCACCAGCGTGGCGCCTGTGAAACAAGCCATGGAACAATTCTTTCCCAGGGTCACCGAACAGGAGGTCCTCGAAGCGCAGAACCTGTGGGCGCAGTCCATAGTGGAGATCTCGAAATCCTTTTTGATGGGTGGAGATTACGTAAGCCTCGCCGGTGAGCGCGCGGGTGAGTTGTACGGATACGACCACTCTAACGTACTCTTCAAACCGACAAAGGCTTCGGAGCAAAAGTTTCGTCCCACCGCCAACGACGCGATGTCATACTTCGTGGGACACGACGCCGTCAGTGACGGTTATAAGGAAGACCAGGGTTTTGCCATCAACGCCAAGAAGGGTTTTTCTAAGGTCAACTTCGATAATCACCAGATCGACTGTCACGGTGACGTGGCACACGCCATGGGTACCTATGAGTTCACGTGTGCCACCACCGGTGAGATTTCAGAAGTCGAGTACACCTTCGGATACAAGCGTAACGACGATGGAAAGGTGCGCATCTGTCTACACCATTCCTCCATCCCGTACGAGTCGGGTAATAAGACGTCTCACGTGAAACGAGTAAAGTCACACGTGAAGCGTAAGATCGCGGTCGACCCCGATCAGTGCGATCCCGAAGCAAACGAGGGTCGAACCGTCAGACCGTCGGTATAAACTCCCACCGAAGCTGCTGGGTAATCAGGCGCCAGATGACATCTTGTTGGTACAACTTCTCTTTAGATTTGAGGAGAGGAAAATATTGCAGATACTCATCCTCCCCCAAAAGTTCACACATCTTATATAAAACGTACGAATAACTTAAAAAGTTTTTCCGTTCCGTCGGGCAGTTATCGTCGAAAGGTTTTTGAATATCCTTGAACATCATACGCAACGTCTCTTCGAGTCCCTGCGACATGCTCGGGGGTTTTATCCCATTGAGGATGTTTGTGATGTAGGGAACGTGTTCATAAAACTTGTTTAGGCGTAGTTTTTTCAATAAAGACCTAATTTTTGCGTGCGTTATGTCTTCCAGTTTTCGTATCTTGATCTTTTTTAGTTCCGAACGCAGTGATTCGATGACTTCGTCGGGGATGGTGGTCATCTCCTGTGCCTGGAACTGACTCAACCATTCGTTGAAGTGATTCTCCCTCTTGTACGAGTAGTTGATGATCTTTTCGGACGTCTCCTGTTCCTCCCGATAGGTCAACTCTTCACTGATCAACGTGGTCACGACCGCGCCGCAATTCTCACAGGTGAGATCACTGGTTTCTGGAAAGTGAACTAACCGTCCCTCGTCTTTACATTTTGGACACATATCTATGAGGTGTTGCGTCGGTCGAGAGATGTTATGGTTCTCGACTTGTATGAGATAGTCTCTGAAGATGTCGGACCTTTTTAGACCGACGGTCTCTTTGATGCCGAAGATGTTGTCCGTGTTACACTTGTCAGTGTCAGTGTCGGTGCTCTCGTCGTCAGCTATGTACTCAGTCAGGTACGGCATGCACTTGATGATGTATTCGGACATATCCGCTTCAATCTTCCGTTTGTTGTGGGGCTCCTTAAGTATCAGATCCTTGTACTCCGATATTCGATTATTATACCTACTTAAAAAGTTACCCTCCATGGTATGTATATGTACATGTTGTTCAACCTTTTAAGTAGTATCATTTTATTCTGGAAAAATATAACCACGCCACGTAACTACAAGATCGTACAAGAAGAACTCGAGTACAACGTGGATTACAACCTAAAATATCACATCGAAGATGACTTTTGGGAGGAAGAGAGCAAAGACTGGGACGGTATCCTCGACAACTTCTACGTCGACGCGACGCACCAGGACTTCAGGTACACCGCCATACCGCAGTGCGTCGAAGACATCGCTCTGAGAATCAAATACTATTTTAACGGTCACATCTATTCGGTCATCACGGAAGACCTGAATTACCTACCGGGTCATAACGAAAACCCGTCGATGCATTTCAGCATCCCCCTCACCAGTGCCTGGATCGTTGACCACGACGACAAGCCTAAGATGAACATCACCCATAAAGTCAGGCGATACGCGGGACCCCGCGGGGATTTCCACGACCAAGCCGTACCTCTTCGGAACTTTTTATACTTCACCGAAGAAATTTTGAAGTCGAGATTCCCGAAAATTATATTAACAAACAGTCTCGGGATGAAGAAGACTATATCTACACTCGACGGCTACACGACTAATCTTCAGATACCTTAGTGGCCAGGTAGAACTTCAGTTCGCCCAGGTTGGCGACGTTATATTTTAATATCAAAAATCGATTCCCATTCTCTTGGATGATCTGCACACTCGCACACATTGAAGTCGCCTTGGTGAATATGTTGAGGTATTTCAACGAATACAGACCCTTGATCGTGGGCGAATCCTCGACGCATTCGATCGACGTTTCCTGATTAGCGAAGTCACCTTCACAGTTGAACTTGATCTCTTTTCCCGTCCGGATTATTTCAATATAGTTGCCTATGTTGGACATGTCCCGACACAGGCGTTGGAAATCTATCGACGGGAGGGTGGTCACTGTCGTCATCTCAACTTCAGGCACCTCTATTCTACTCTCGTTTATGTCTAGCAGCTTCAACTGAAACTTCGTGTTCGTCTTCTTGGTGTCGCTGGAGATGGATATGTTCATGTATTCCTTACAATTGATGTCGATTTGGAGGACGTCGTTGTTCGTGATCGTTTTCAGGAGTTTGAAGGTGTTGGAAATGTTAATACCAGCAATCACCTCTTCCTGCTCACACTTGTACTCTTCGAAATTATCAGCAGAGAGGAATATGTCGACCAGTGACGTCCGCGCGGTGTCGAGTGTCACGATGTACATTCCATCTTTTCTGAAGTACACATTAACGTCATTGAGAATATCCTTCAGAACTTCGAATGTCGATTTAAAGGCGGCCGCCTGAATAGTGACCAATTTCATTTCTACATTCGATTCGATTTACATCTTTAACTCCGTGTACACGTTTCCTTTGCTCACGTCCTGACTGATCTTATCCTCCAACTCTTTCGTCATCGGCGGCTGCAAGGATTTACCGTAATCATCAAGCGAGAACATGTGTGCATTGTCACCTTTTCCGTCTAGGCTGGAGAAGCTGCAACCCATCCCACCCATCAAGCTGTGCTGGATCTCCTTGGTGGGAAGAAGACTCTCGAGCCAGTTTTTGATCTCCTGACCCACCAGAATTTTACCATTCTGGGTCAGCATGGTAGGCACTCGGGTGATTTTAGATTTGTAACTCGAGGGTATACCCTGTGTGTTGATGTTGTGATACTGAACCAACTGTTTCAACTGGTGATGTTTGTTTACATACTCGATAACTTCCATGCTAAATTTACAACGGGGGCTGTAAATCAAGAGAGACATCTAATATTTCATGAGGTTAAATTGGAAAAAAATTTAACGCGTATAAGTAATATGAACTACCTGGTTGCATTTATACTTCTAATTGTCGTATTCGTTTTGACGAATGAGAATGAGGCGTACGGATTATCAGGCTACGTGAGACCTCGTGAGACACAGTTGATGGACCCGTTCCCTGATATGACGGGTTGGGAGGAGGCGAAAAACGACGCCAGCGCGGACCTCATGGAGAGAGTGGTCATGTTGACGAACGGTGAGATCCACAGCAGGACCGGTATCAAGAACTACATCATAGAGACCACCTCGATGAAAAAGTTTACAAAGGAGGCTGAAAATATATACGAGTGTCGCTTCATGACTGTTAAAAAGAATGGGTTTTCTTTTGGTTTCAGCGTGGTCGTCTGGTTCATCGCGGAGGGGAACAAACCCCTCCGACTGCTCGCGATACGATCGCAGCCTATAGGGTATCAGCCATCCAACGAGGATCCAGGAAAGTCGATGGGAAAGGATTTTATAAACTACAATCTCGTCAAAGAGAATCACATCCCCGACAAAAGTGATTTCGACTCGTCGATGGCTGTGTTCCGGGATCCGAACGCGCGAGTGGAGCGATTGTACATCCCAGATCCCATCGGAACTGATATCAAGGAGACCAGGGCTAACCTGGCGAACCTCAGGAGTGACGTGGAAGAGGGCGTGAACACCACAGGGAGGAACGTCTCAAAGTTTTTACGAAATCTAGAGGATGACCCGAGTTTGGTTCGTGGACTGGAGAGGATCGGGTTTGAAACGGTCGAAAAATAATTTACCGTCATGTTAGGATGCTGAGCATATCGGACGTCAACAAGATTGACACGCGTCGCAAGCAGATACGGAAAGAAATTTACACCAAAATATACGACCAGTTCGTCGCCAAAATCAGACAGTCGGTGGAGTTGGGGTGTAAGCAGATTTTCCTCCAGGTACCCAGCTTTCTGGTCGGCTATCCCACGTTCGACAGGCAACAGGCGGCGCAGTACGTGTCGAGACAATTCCTTCGGGGTGGTTTCTCCGTGCAGCTGGTTTCTCCCACCGAACTGTACATTGCCTGGTACACCCCGAAGAAGAAAAAAGAGCTTCGCGAGAAAGTGGAGGAGGAGGCGGCTGACGACGATGTACATTTTCCCACGCTTATGAACCTGAAAAAGATGGCCAATAAATACAGGCGGAGCGCCGCGTGAGAGCTTCACTTTATTTTTATGAAGGTAATGTATAATGTCCGAAAATCTTAACGTGCTGTGTGAGGCGAAGCGCGAGTACCTCGGGCAAATGTCGCTTATCATGACACCGGCGATGATAGAAACTTTTCAGGAATTGTACAATGAAGCTATCAAGAACGCGAAGGGAAAGCAGGTTCTCATCATGTTCCAGAAACTTCTGAAGGAGGTTCCTAACTGGTCAAACGCGATGTCGAAGCGACACACCGACAACATCACCGATCGGTGTGTGTGGTTTTCCGACTTACTGGCCGCTGTGTTCGTGGCGTGCACCAAGATTCTGTCCGCGGTACGTCTCAAGGCAGATAACAAGAAGATTTCCCTCAAGCTTCCCACGGAGGAAGTGTTCATCCAGACCGTGTACAACAACGCAGCGAGGGATCTGTATAAAGACCCTTACGTCTTCCACGAAGAACAGAGCGAATACGCTCGCGATGATAACTTGACCGCTCGGTTCACAACTACCATCGAAAACACCGTGAAGGAACTGATCCCAGTCCAGCAGATACTTCAAACGTATATGTCACAAGAGACCCGCGATATAGACCTCGACGGCGAAGTTCAGGATAGCATCGACCCCGACGTGCTCGACGAGGGGGAACAGGAAGAGGAAGTCACCGAGACTCCAGCCGAGGGTGAAGGTGAGGCCGCCACCGAGGAGGCCACCGAAGGTGAGACACAGGCGACGACCGACGTGGCGACGACCGACCTCCAACCCACGGGTCTTGAAAATGAATTCAAAACCGTCCCGGGTGTACAGGCTCCGAGCATGGAGCTGGACGAACCCACGCCCGAGGAGTACCAGGACCAGCCCGCTCCACCGACGGCTCCCGAAAATGATGTTCTCTTCGGCGACGCTCCAGAACGCAGGATAAAAAATCCCCGCTATAATTAAATGGAAGATCTGTCCAATTATCTGAGAGACCCACTGAGTGCGGCCTTCATCGCCGCCGGTATCACCGCCGGGTACATCCACATGAAAGCCTATTTGAACAACGAGGGTAAGCTCGAGCTGAACAAATACACCAAACCCGCGACGCTGAATGCCATCCTAACTTTCTTTATTGTCTCGGGTGGAATCGGTAAGCGTGAGACCATTTCAACCGAGCCTTTCTAACTTAAAGATTATGATTTATTAAAATATACAATGGCGAGCGTTACCGCCTTTAACGATATGATGAGCCAATTTCTTGTGGAACTGCACAGGACATTCCCAGAAGAAAAGGGTATCAAGAAAATGTTGACGAGCTTCGATGTACTGAAAGCGTCGAACCCGCGTCTAGTAGTGGACGGGTTCATGAACGGCGTCTCGCCATACGCCACGCAGATCTCCTCCAAGGACGACACCTTCCTGTTGGAAGAGTGCAAGAAAATTGACTTCTTGAAGGAACTTGACCTCAGCTCTTATTGGACGCGGATGTCTTCGAACACGAAGGATGCGACGTGGCAATATCTCCAGACGCTGTACATGCTCGGCACCACCATCACCTCGATGCCGCCGGAGCAGATGGCACAGATCGAGGCACTCGCGCAGACCGTCGCTTCCAAACTACAGGATGAAGGCGGCGAGCTAAACGAAGATGCTCTCATGAAGATGATGGGTAGCATGCTCGGCGGTCTCGGAAAATAACCTAACAGTATACTAAATGAAGGTTTGGTTTGACGACCCTGGCCAACTCGTCAGTGAAAAAAACTTTTTACAGTTCTGGCCCAATTCTAGCCAGAGCCCAGAGGACAGGATCAACTCAGCCTCTCGATTTATTATTTATGCCGCATCCTTGCTCTATTTAATCAGGCGCGACCCCCGAGTGTTTATTCTCGGTGGGACTCTCATCGGTGTCATTTACGTCCTCCACAAAGCGAAGATGGTTCGCGAGACGTTCATCCCCACCCCCGCGCCGGGGCAGGGTGGACGTCCCAGCTGCCAGAAGCCCACTATGGACAACCCCATGGGTAACGTCCTCATGAGCGACTATAGCACCGCCCCTAACAGGTTGGAGGCGTGCTATTATCCCTCTGTGAAGCCACACGTGCAGCGCTACACGTCGGACCGAATCCCGTACGACAGTGGGCGTTCGAGGACCGCGATGCCGAAGTACCTTCGCAACGCGATGGAGAGGCAGTTCGTCACGATGCCCGTGACTAATATTCCAGGAGGGCAAACTCAATTCGCGGAGTGGTTGTACGGTCCCAAAAACGGCCCGATGTGCAAGAGTAACTCAAAATTCTGCAATCCCAACGCCCGAGGTGCTCAGCTCGAATCTTTCTCAGGACTCGCTAGCGATGGTGATAGGCGATAATTATCTTATGTTATAATAAATGGCGTACCAACTCCAACCCGGACTCTCCATCGTTCAGAACAGCGGGGCCCTCCCCCCGGTCAAGGCTACTGACGAGGTTTTTGTGTACCCCCAACCAAGTGAACTCAACTGCGGTTCTTGCCGACCGAACACGATGCTGTACGGCACCGCGCCGTTCAAGGCTGGAAAGGGAGCCCCAGCGCAGCACATAGACGTCAGTGACCAACTTCGTCCTCAGAGCACGTCTCGCTTCAACAAGCACATAGTGGAGACGTATGATCGTGGATACTTTCCCCTCAACAACATGGAGTGCAAGCTCCCTCTTAGGTCTATGTCGTACGAACCCTCCTCCACTCGCTCTGACCTCCAGAACAACCTTTTCAGTCAAAGGTATTTTAGTAAAAAATAAATGTTAATAAGTAATAAGAATGGCCGATCCCATCTCTCTGATGGCGGTTGCCGGACTCGTAGTCGCGGGTCGTAACTTGAGCTCGAAAACGAAACCTCCTGAAGTTACTACCGAACCGTTATTTATGAAGCAGCCCATCGTCGTGGAGGAAGACAATTTCGAACCTCCCGTGCGAATTGAGCACAAGCGCGAAATGACAAACTTTGGTGACATCGCGCCCGGTACACGAAGCAGTGGTCAGGAGATGGGTGATATGAGGAACCGAATGTACGACCATGGCCGAATGAACAACCTGTCCCCCATAGAGAAGGAGTTGGTCGGCCCCGGTCTCGGGCTCGGTGCCAACGTCCCAGCGGCGGGAGGTTTTCAGCAGATGATTCGCGTCAACCCGGTGAATGTCGGTGAATACAAGCTGACGACTCTCCCAGGCAGGACCGGACCCGCGGCTGATCATAGCGGTGGCAGGGCCGCGGTGGTTGGTCAGCTCACCCATAACAAGCCCGCGACCACCACACACCTCCCCTCGCGTCTTCCCACCGTGCCCGGAAGGGCTCAGGGCATGACCGGCGTCGTCCCCCGCACCGAACACGAACGGACCAAGCGAACTACTAACCGTTCGCAGACCGGGCACAGGCGGGATGGTCTCGAGTTCAATCCCGCGAAGCGCGTCATCTCCAGTCTCACCTCGGCGCAGGACCCCACCCGATTCAAGAGCGATAACAACGGGATGCATTTGATGTACAACAACCAACCGGCGCCCGGTATTTCGAATTTCAAGGGTGGCTACACGAACACCGTGGCGGCTCAGATGAACGCGAAGAACAACGAGCAGTTGATGAAGTACGGATTCCGCCCGGAGGACAAGCGTGGAAAGGCGAACCGTATGGGCAACGCCGGGCGTATGAATGTGAGAGAGTCGGCGCTCAAACAAGGTGGCGCTGTGACCGCGGTCCGAAGCGACACGAGCCGAATAGACGGGCGCCTCGCGGCTGCCAACGGTGGGTGGATGCAGAATTACCAACAGAAGCCCTACCACAATTTCAACGCGTACAAGGGCCAGGGCAATCCTCACGTCAACAACCTCGGTCTGGTCAAGAGACAGTTGGAAAACAACCCGCTCGCGCACCGATTCTACCAGTGAAAATAGGTTTAAGAATAAAAGAAAACACTCATTAAAATATTATACCTGTATTTTAATGAAGGTTCATAACTTTACGATCGACAGTAGTCAGAGGGACCCGACTGTCCACGCGAACCCGAATGATTACACCGTGAGTCTGGACGACGCTATATACGACGTGCAGCAGATAAAATTAGTCAGTGGACGCGTGCCTTGTCCGCAACTATTGATAAACGAGTCGAATCAAAGTTTCAGTTATTCACAAGGTGGAACTACATATGGAGTAACATTTCCCCCTGGAAATTACACGGGTACGGAGCTAGCGGCGTTATTCCATCCGGATTTCAACATCTCTTACATCGCGTCTAAGAATAGTTTTGGTATGGGAACTCCCGTCGGTGGGGAAATCACTTTCTTATTTGCATCTGGAAACGGTGGTGGACAATCAGCAAATACAAACATACACGAAATACTGGGCTTGCCACCCACAGATATTACAATGCCCGGAAACATTTTCGGCGCGGCTAATTTTAAAGGTCCCAATTCCCTAGTGCTGCGCATCTCGTCTGGATCCGAAAAGATGAATCAGAGTGTGTACGTGTCCGAACCGTATTATACCGGTCATATCCTTCTGGACGGAACTGACTTTGTGAACACGAACGGTAACGACGATAAGTTGACCCACGAATTTCATTCCGGTGCTCTTAAATCCGTCAAGGATCTTCGCATCGAGTTTTTCTATATGAGTCAAGGGAAGTTGATTCCTTATGATTTTAGGAACCAGAATCACGTGCTGAAATTCGAAATCACCTGTTCCACCGACAAACTGGAGAATCTGACATCCATGTCACCAGCCGAGGAAGAAAAAGAGGTCGTAAACATTCCAGATACGACTACTGTCGAAAAGGAAAAGAATCTTTACGAATTCAAAATTGAATGGATTTACATCACGCTCATAGTCTTCACAGGAGTTCTCCTGATCTTATCTATGGGTAAGAGACGTACCGCTTAGCGGGTGATGGCGTAGACCGGCTGGGCGGGCTTGGAGACACGGCCGTTGACGGTAGTCACGATGAGGTACACCACGACGGAGAGAAGGGTGGTGAGGAGGGCGGTCATGGCGTAAGCCTTGCCGCCGTTGCGGGGGACCTTGACCACCTGGGTGATCGACCAGCGAACGAAGTCCTGGACGGACATCGCAGCGGCGAAAGAGAAACCCGCGACGATGGAGTTAAGGGTCTGGGTAGAAAGCTCCTGTGAGACGAGGTTGACCGTTTCGATGGCGGCGGACATTGTGTTGGTTATATATTAGACGGGGAAAATAATTCATTCGAATGACAATTTCTCCGGTTCGACTATCTTTTTAAATTTTTTAGACCGTATCTTTTTGGTTTTAGTGAAAAGTTCGTCGTCTGAATCATCTGTGCTGCTCTGCTCTGATTCATACCGCTTAAACTGCTCCTCATCGTCGTTGAAAGACCATGGCTCAGGTTCATTCATTCTGTTTATTGATAGCATTTTTTAACATCTCCTCTACCGGGGATTGAGGAGTCCACGTATCCCACAGGTCAAACGCCAGATTAACTTCAGTCAGAAAGGGGTCATCTCCTGAGTACCTGACGAAGTCGGGACATTCCTCTTCTGGGACCTCCTCAGCCTCCTCCTGCTCAGAGTCGGTGTAAATTTCTGGCATAGTGCTCCCCACACACTGACCCACTGTGCACATCGCACAATACTTTTGAGCATATTCGACGTCTCCTGATATTATTACGTCCCTGCCACATCCTTTGGCGTATTTACCTGCGATCAGCACACTCTTTTCGAACACAGGTAAGATGATGTCCGTCATCGCAGAGATCCAATTTTCCATCATATTTTCGTCGGAACCACCGAATCCGGTTTGCATTAACATTAAATACAGGGGAGATTGTTTTATTTCTAATAAAACGTCCCAGACTGAGTAAAAAAAAGAGGTAATAAAACCCCCTGTACTATTAGATGAATCTTCAGCTGAAGAAGTTCAAACCCGAGGGGATGACGGACGACCGTGTGTGTGTGTTCATTGGGAAACGTAACACCGGTAAGTCCACGTTGGTAAAGGACATAATGTATCATAAGAAACACCTTCCGGCTGGTATCGTGCTCTCGGGTACCGAGGAGGGTAATCATTTCTATTCTACCTTTATACCCGACCTTTTCGTGTACGGGGACTATGATCGCGATGCAATAGAGAGAGTCATGGCCAGGCAGCGCAAGCTGGTCGGCGCCGGGAAGAAAAATTGCGGCGCCTTCATGCTTCTGGACGATTGCATGTACGACTCGAAGTTCTTGAAAGACACGTGTATTCGTCAGTGCTTTATGAACGGTCGTCATTGGAAGATTTTTTTCATGTTGACGATGCAATATGTGATGGACTTACCACCGGCACTTCGAGCTAACGTCGACTACGTTTTCATCCTTCGTGAAAACATCATTCAGAACAGAGAGAAGTTGTACAAGGCGTTCTTCGGAATATTTCCTTCTTTCGACATGTTCTGTAAAGTCATGGACGCATGTACCGAGAACTACGAGTGCTTGGTCCTGGATAATACCGTCAGATCAAACAGAATCCAGGACTGTGTGTTCTGGTACAAGGCGACGGTCAGGAAAAACTTCAGGGTGGGAAGTCCCGACCTCTGGAAACTGCACAAGAAGATGTATAATCCCAGGCACGGAGACGTCAAGGAGGAAGACGCTAAGAAGGCGACGAAACAGACTAGGTTGAAAATCACAAAGACGAGGTGACCTGCGTCTGAGGCAACATTGAAAAAGCTATGGGTATATTAAATGGCCGACCCACGTGTTACCACGATGAACCTCTCAGACAACGGAGACGGGATGGTACCCCTCAATCCGACCACGGCGTTTCATCAAAACGAGGCGTCGTATGCGATTCAGGAGGAAAAAAATATAATTCAACAACAAGAGACGATGGACTCTACGCCGATTCACGATATTATGATGGAACCTCCCACCATGACCCACGAGCCCAAGATGCAAGGTGCCATGCCGCACATGACAGCTCCGGATCCTCAGGGTGCGTATCAGATGCAGGCGGAGAAGCCCGCGAGCAAGAATGTGTTCAACTTGACCGATGATCAGCTCACCGCTCTCGTCGCAGGTTTCTGTGCGGCGGTTTCTGTGTCTAAGCCCATCCAGGACCGCCTGGCGACCTCTATCCCCAAATTCCTTAACGAACAAGGGGGTAGAAGTTTGGTCGGACTCGCCTCCACCGGAGCAGTGGCGGCCGTCGTTTTCTTCCTAGTGAAGGATTACGTGGTTAAGAACTAATTCTCCCAACCCATATTAGAATAAATGCTCCCATCGAAGAACTGGTGCGCAATCAGATTACCAGCCACGAAAGTCCCAAGTAATAAGGAAATAAGCTTCCATTTCTTACTGCTCGGGGCGTTAGGATCCTGCATAGCCTCGCGTGTGTCAGGCGAAAACTGATTTATTATGTATATCATCGCGAAAGAAATAGCGGTGGCCGTGAAGAAGAAACCCCTGTCGACGGCGAGTCGAGGGAACTTTCCTATGGAGAACCGCAGAAGGTTGGGAACGATGAGCGTCATCCAGATGAGATTGATGGTATAGTCTCGAGAGAACTGAGGGACGGCGAGCATCGAGAACACGATGACCCAGGCCATGATGGCCTGACCCAGGACGGAATAAGGTGTTTTCATTAAACTACACTAAGATTATTTTAGCGGTCCTGGACGTGTTGACCACAGAATTCGGTCTTCTCCATAACCCGCTCGTAGACGCCCAGGTTGACGCAGATGTCTCTGAGTTCCTCGTAATTCTTCCAGAACTCTGGACTGTGTGAGTACTCCTTCACCGTGCAGTGCGCCAGCTCGTGGATCAATACGTGAAAGATCTCGTTTGGCTCTCCGTCGAGGCACACCGCGATCTCACCGCCTTTGTTAGTGTTCGTACCCACGGTCTGACTCATCCAGAGGTTTCCCGTGATGGGGATGTGACGCGTGAGCATCTCGAACTTCTCGTTCTTTGCCTCCTTGAGATGTTCCCTGAGTTTTTTGTATTTTTCGTTCACCTCCTTCAACTTTTCGTTTTGCCTGGTGGTGAACACTATGACGAGGACCACGACGACCAATAGGTACTTGATCATCTGTTACTTATACACAAAGATAAATTTAGTGTACAGTTCGGATATAGGGTTTCCCTCCAGACCCTCCCACAGCGCCAATCTAAACCCTAATTCTTCTAAGTGCGTCACTAATAAATCTTTGTACGCGACGGGCTCTGATTTAGGCCCTTCCGCATAGAACGGGGTGTCCACCAGGTTAACAAACAGTTTCTCACCAAACCCGCCGTTCGCGTGGTCCTTGAGTTTGAAAAAATTACCACTCTCGTCGAGGTACGGTGTGCCCCATATTATCTTCTCCGAGTCGGGGATGATTCCTATCAATTTCCCACCGGGTTTCAACCTCTTCCTTATTTCGTGAAGTGAACTGTGAAAGAGGTCTCGCGTGGCGAATATGTAGTGCAGTGAGAAGTTATAGCACACTATGTCGTGCTTTCGGTTCGGACACCCGTGTATGTCACCCTCATAAAAGTTCACTCGGAGGTGCATATTCCTGGCACGGGACCGAGCCTCTTCCAACGCGGACGGCACTGGGTCGCACATGTTCATGTTGGCGCCACATTTGTGCCATTTCTGGAGATCACCGCCGAATCCACACCCCACGTCCAGGATCGAGTTCCCACTCTCGGTCACGGACTGGATCAGGGTTCGTTTGGCCTCGTTGTGAGTCTTCCTTAATTCTTCCATACTTACTCTGACTTCGTGTGTAAACTTTAATTACTTAAAGTTTTAGGTGGAGAGAGTACTATAAGCAATGTCTCTTACTCAAGATTATACCACTGTTCCCGGTCAGCTGTACGCCTGCCTCTCGGTCGTCGGACCGGAATCGCCACAGAAGAACGAGAAGTTCGGCATCAAGATTCGAGGCGCGTTCTCTAACCGAGATGAAGCCTCTAATCACGCTAAGCGTCTTCAGAAAGAAGACCCCACTTTTGATATTTACGTCGTAGACATGTACAAGTGGCTCTTAATCCCTCCGGACCCCAGTGCAATCGATGACACGCACTACACTAATGATAAACTCGAGGAGATCATGATTGGATACAAGGAGAATCAAGCGATGGCTGCTAGAATGTTTCAGGAGAGGAAGGATAATATGAAGACAACCGCGGGTTTCACCCCGGGTGACGAGAACTCTCAGTTTTACACTAAGCCCGACGAGGCACCCGTTTCCCACCCCGCCGAGGTCCTCGAGCGTCTCAAGAAAGAGAAGCCCAACACCCCGATGGAGGATCTCGTCAAGGAGGCCGACGCGATCGTCGCCGTTGAACTCGAGGAAAGAAAGAAGCAGCGCGAGGCGGAAGACGCCGCGAGCTCCACCGATGCAAAGTTGGGGGAAATCACCGAGGATGGTGAAACCGAAGTATCATCCAACCCGTAAATAAAATGACACGTATTATTAATAAAAAATGATCGGAATTATCATAACTATCTTGATGGTCGGCGCCTTCTTTATTTTGTTTTTCAAACCATCGTACACCATCAAAGATGACGAGGAAGAGGAAGAGGAAGAGGAAGAGGAAGTTCAGAAAGAGGAATCTTCGAATGTTGGATACATCGAGGATACCGGACTGGATTCGTACGGAGCTGTGTTTGAGAAGGGCGACATGGGCACTTTTGTGGCGCATTCGACCGTGGCGGATGACAGTTGGCTCAGCGGTTCGCCCGTCGTAGATGAAATCATCTAGGTGTATCTCAATATGACAGGTTGCATCGTTTTGCCCATGAAAAATCCTAGAAGGAAGACCGCGAACGCGATTATCCAGGTGCTCTTAGGGATGTTTTTGAAGGGGTCGACAGAGTCTTTCTCCTCCTGGTAATACGGCATTTCGTTCGGGGGTTGATAATAATACTGCTGAGGGGGTTGGTCCGATGGGGGTTCAACTTCCTCCTCCTGAACAAGTGGGTCGATTTCAGGATTATAATTAATTGGATTACCAAGATCACTCTCCATTACTAACTTATTTTTCTATTTTTTTAAGCATCATCTGACTCACTTTCTTCACTCGCGTCGTCGATGAAATCCTTGAGGTTTCCGTCTTCATCAACTTCGTCGTCATCTTCGTCATCTTCGCTATCATCGTCGGAGGAGGAACGATACTCGTCGTCGGTGGCGATGTCGGATTCGCAGTCGGTGTCGGTGTCGTCGTGATCTTCGGTGCAGTAGTCATCGTCGAGGACCGTTTCGGCCGGGATGAAGACCTTGGGATTCTTAACAATTCTACCGGAACGTGTTCTCGTGCTCATTATTATAGTACAGACGTGATTATTGTTTAAGTAGGTTGATAATGTTGGGGGTAAGGGTGTGGACCCTTGGGTTTGATTTCTTACATACCGGGCACATCTGTTTAATTTTCCCTTTGGAAACCGCGTAGGTCATCAAATTATCGTGCCTGGATCCGATTGTCTCACAGAATTTCGAGGTGGTCGTGAAGGTCAGTGTATTCCCCTTCTGACGCTTTATGTCTATTATTTTCATGTTCGCGTCCACCGGCATGAACTTATTCATAAAGCGTTCGAAACACGGCTTTACGTCCGGTAACGCTTTTTTTTCAAATTTTTTAATCTCCTTGCACTGATTCAGCTCCTCTTTGTTGGGATAGAGCAGTTGCGTAACGTCACCCGGCAACTCGTGTCGGCGACCGCAGAAATCCTTACAAAAACCATCCCTGCGCCCGTCCAGTGTCGGACAGGTACAGAAGCATTTCTGTAGGATCTGCTTTCCACTCACGAGGAACCACACGTGGTTTGAATGATGTTTCCTCTCCGTGTTCTGGCACCATCGCGACGTGGTCGATACCAGGTACGTGTTTTTACTTTTAAACATTTTTGTGATGTACGCTTCATCCTGTCCGGTCATGTTCTTGCGTATGAAGTTCTCGAGTGAGTTTTTCAGGGCCACGTCGTACACCTCGTCTTTCATCTGATCGACGGTGAACGAACCCTCCTTTCGCTTTGGTTTCGTGACGTCCAGGGCTATGGTCTCTGTGACATCCGTCCTGACGGCGGTCGACGCGAGCATTAAAGGGTCGGGATCGGGTGAGATTCGCACCAGCGACGATAACGGCCACGTGTATTTAAAAAAGGGGAGGTACATCCCCTCGACCACACCTTTGCTCATCTTATGCGACCAGGGCATGCGAAAGCCGCTGCCCTTGGTTTTTCGTGCCGGGTCGCCGTAGACGCTCGAGTCTATGATGGTTTCCCACGCCGTGTCTCTGTTGTGACTGAAGAGGTCTGAGATGATGAACTCCCTGAGAGACACCGCGATGTCTTGATTCACCACCATCCCCGGCCAGTTCAAGTGCACGCCGGTCTTGATCTTTTCGCCCGATTGTTTAGGCTCCGCGACCGAGATGATGCACACCTTACCCCCGAATTTCTTCACACACCTACAAATTACGGTGGATATCTCGCCAATCTCGTCAAAGCCGAGACCGGTGTCGGCTTTATAATCGACATCAACAAAGAAGTTATAGGTGGGTGTCTTCTGTTCCACGACAAACACCTTCTCACCATCGTTCACAGCCTTGATGTAATTATCGTAAAATTCTACCAATCTAGCACACGGTACGGACAGGCATCCGCCGTCGAGGAACACGTGTGATGGATTAGGGCTTTTTTTCAGAAAACCGTTAGAAGTGCACCAGATTTTGAACGAAGACATGTTTACTTACTCGTATCAACGATTATCTCCTCTAAACCAGTTCGAACAAGAGACGTCCTGATATTCCTTCGATTGACTCAGTTCCTTCTTAAAGACGAGGAGTTCGTACACGGTCATTTTCTCATTTTCTTTGATCCAGTCATCGACTTCACTTTCACAAAATCCTCTGTTCTTTTCTAAGAGTTCCGAAATCTGTCGTAAAATGAAAGCTTTTGACTTCATCTCTATTTTATACTGAATTTTTTTCTATCCTGTGATTGCACACACTGGTAAAACGAGGGGTTCTTGATAACGTTGTCGATGATGAGCTTCCACCGCTTCCTGGCGTTGAACTCCGGGAGCGTGTCCCACGACATGTAATCGTTTTCATCGTGCGTTTTCCTGATTGGCTGATTATGGAGTTTTTTCAACACGTATTTAGCCTTTTCTTCGTAAAACCTGCGCACCTGGTTGTGTTGTTCTGCTCGACTGAAATCTACATAAAACACAAATACGTTATATTCGAGGTCCACGGTGGGACTCTCTTTAACGATGAAGTTGAAATCTGTATACTCACCGTTTTTGAGAGAGATGACACCACGGGTCTCTTCTTCAAGCTCTCGGAGTGCACAACGAATCGGGTTCGAGATTTCTCTGCGTCTACAACCCCCCGTCACGAATATCCAATCCTTAAATCTGAAGTCACGCACGGTCAGAAACCGTGGTTGGTCTCCCTCAAATGATACTAGAACTGCGATTGCTTTGTGTTTTTTCATAGCGCATTAGCGTTTCTACTATTAGTCGACAAGTTATTCCTCGGATTTCTCGGCGTCTAAAACCTGCTCTTCGACTGTGTCTTCTTTCGCCGTGTCGATGCTGATCTTCGTGGGCTGGGACAGGTGGCGCGCGACATGACTGCTGAAGGTTTTCAACTCGTCGACGTCCTCCTTGTACTTCTTCATCTCACGGAAAAGAAAGATGACCGCGGCGATGCAGACCACGGCGGCGATGCTTGTAAGGACCTCACGATCAATTGGAATCATTATAATATGAGTGCGATGTTTCTTTTTAAGTAATTACACCCATCGAGACACCGTCGTCTTTGGGACACTGGTACGGGCTCGTGGCGAACTGCACGGCTTGGAAATGCGTGGACTGGCAACTTTTTTCGGTCGGAGGCGTCGCGGGCTGTCCGATGAATCTTTCGATAGTCTGTGCTCTGGGGTTGTATGTCAGCACAAAGACGATCGCTAAGAGGAATATAATCTTCCACATACCATTTAGTTAGAATATAATAAACCGCACATGCCGTTCTCTACACGTAACACGTTGTAGTTAACAGCGTATATGGAGTCGTCAAAGTCTTGCGCCGTAGACTGGATGCGGGCTGAATCAAGTCGGCTGAAGTTTAAGGTGCCGGTCGGTTGTAACTTGGCGGCGTCCAGGCAGAAAGGCACGAAGAAAAGCTTCGAACCCCTGACACTGGAGTTGGACGTGTGGTAATAGAGAGGTACCGAAGAAAAGTTAGGATCGGCGAACTTGTAGTCCGCGATGTCGGTGCCGTTGATCTGGAGTTTGAGTTTGTTTGCGGGGTCGAGGATGCCGAGGTTGCTGCCACCTGCGGCGAGGTACTTGATCGGGTGGTTGAAATTCAGTTCCTGAATCTTCGAACCAGATCCGACCGACTTTTGCACCTGAGTGAAGAGCATGTTTTGAGCGCCACCGCTGGCGAAAACCTCGCGCTCCTCGGTGTCGAGGTACGCGTAGTTGGCGTACACGTTCCAGCCGTACGTATTGGCGGCGGTCCCCCACGTGATCCTAATTTCAACGTCGTGGTAAGATAAACTGACAAGCGGTAAGGCTGACTGCCAATTCTCACAGAAAGCAAACCGGAGAGGGTAGAATTTCTCGTCGGTACCGCCGCCGTAGAGGTCTCCGATGACAGACTTGGACTGCGACGTCGCGGAGAGGGTAGGCGCGATGAGGGTGGAGTACGTGGAGTCCTGGGTGTCTATAACTTGACCCCCGCAAAGAAGCTCGACCTTGGAGATGAGATTGGTCCAGTCAGTGATGGCGGCGGTGTCAGCCTCGGCGACGCGGTGCGGTGCGAGGTAGACGTAGTTGAGGAGGTCACCCTTGCGCTCGAAGCGCACAGTTGACATGCCGTTGTTGTTGACGTTGCCCTGGATCACCTGACGTTCGACCGTCTGACTGAAGTTGGTATACCGTTTATAAGTTGAGCGAAAGAAACTAACTTCGGGGGATCCTACGAGATGCGCATCCTGGGCGCCCACGGCGACGAGTTGGGCAATACCGCCGGACATTTTGTATTATATATATACTGAGAGTTTATTTTTTAAGCCTGCTCGAGTTGCTCGATTCTTTTCGTCAATGAAAAAACAACATTCTGGAGGAGGGTGACCTGCGACGCGATACCCGCGAGGTGGTCGAGGTCGACGCTCACGGTGGACCCCCCGCTCGGGTTGACCGTAGGTTTTTCGGGCCAGACTGGATTCTCCGGGTCTTCGGTGAGCGAAGGGAGGTCGCGGAGCGCCTGGCGGTACCGCGTCCACTCGTCCCTGAGTTGGTCGGGGATATGGTAATCCGTGGAGAAAATCCAATCCACCTCGGCGAGGCGCCCGTCGCGTTCTTGGCGGAGTTCCTTAAACGAATACTCTCGTATAATTTCTTGGAACTTCGCTTCAAACGCTTCTTTCGTTGGTTTTATATAACCGTCTGGTATTATGATAGATTCCCATGTTTCTTCCCATTTCATTTCGGGGGGAGAAACGCCTAATCGAACCATCGTTTCGTAAACAACGTTAACGATAAACCCGATTGGTGGATCGCGTATCATCTTATCCTAATAAATACCCAGAAAAATATCCAAGATTATCGCCGTAATATAAGTCACACGCAGATTGAGCAACGGGTACTCCCATCTGAACATAATCACCTACATTCATAAATCTCATAAACGTTATGGTGACCGTGTGGTGTTCGCTCGTTGTATTTCCCCTGTTATACGATATACCTCGCGGACCAACATTTGAACCGTTAACGTAAAACGAAGCTTCTAAAATTCCGTTTCCGGATTGGTATCTATACACCCCAACTCCGATAAGCATATAAAGCCCTGAAACGGGTATGTAATACCTACCATTACTTAAATCAAACGTACCCGCTGTATCTATCCGTTTACTGTCCCAATTTGTTATTACACCGGTCACAGCGAGCCGACTCTGGCCACCGTGGCCTATTGCCTCTACATTATTACCTGTTCCATCTCTCCACACGTAAAATGCCGGTCTCTGTTGATTTGTGATCACGCCATCAACGTTCAAGTTCCCCCTCACATCCAACTGAGCTCCAGGGACTTTCCCGATGCCGACGGCCGTGTCGCTGATGACCATGGACCGCCCGGTTCGGCCGAGACGGTACAACTTTTGGACCTCCGAGGGTTCTAGGGCCGTTTGCCAGTATAACTTAAAGTTGGAGATAAGACCATTAACGATACCTTCACCGTTCGCGTTAGTTCTTCCAATTCTCAGTGTCATATTTGCTACACCCGACCATGATGTAGTCGCCAAAGTTTTGATTAACACACCATCTAAATACATCTTGCGATTCGCACCGTCATATGTTAACACAATGTGATGCCATTGAAAGTAAAGATTCGTGAGTGTATCACTATACATATGTCCACTACCGTTTGAAAATGAGAGTTGATCTTGACCTGCTCGAATGTATAAACTAATATCAGAAGTCCCTGACCGCGGGTTTTCACCGCATTCAAATATACATCTCCAATTTGAGGTCTGTCCCGACGTGATTTTAAACCATAAGGATACACTGTGATATTGATTACCCGTTTCACTATTATTTAATTCTGCTTGAATGTAGTGTCCCGCTGCACTGAATTTAAACGCCTTATCTGGTGCAGAATAGGAGGCATTATTTTTGAACGTCCCATGATTCCCCTTCCCCGAGATATCTGTGGGTGAGGAGTTCACGGTGGTATCGAAATCCACCAGCAACTTCTCGGGTCTCGGGGTTTCCGTATCCACGTCGTACCGCGAAACGCGGGGAACATCGAGGGACCTCCCTAAAGTCAGCGAACCCTTATCGAGGGTCGTGGGACCGGGGGTGCCGAAGAGACGCCATTCCGATATACCCGCATAACTCGCATTTGTAGTATCGTGATCGTACCAGGGTTTAGAGTTAATATCCGTTATGACTATCGCGAATTTAGAATATATATTATTTCCTGATACTGTATAGTTATTTGTATATCCAAGATAACCAGCACTCACATGAGCCGCAGGAGCTAATCCACCAGCCTCTTGGTCACTTCTAGTATCTACAACTTCCCAATTTACGTCATCATTAGAACCATAAATAATATAGTCCCTCGGAAAATCTGCCGCTCCAAATCCAGATGCCCCTGATAAATTAGATAACGAATAACTGTTCAACGCTATAGGGTAAGGTAAACATATGACCAAATATTCACCTAATGGTGTATTACTCGCTAATCTATGACTTCCACCATAACCGCTGCTACCACCATTATTGTAATTACCACCCGCACCAGCACCTGCGGTATCTTCAGAAACCCATGAAGTTCCGTCATTAAACGTTCCTGTAAATTTATTAAAAGCTGTCCAAGGAAGGTTACCACCACTACCGTTATCATAAAGACCACCAGTTGAATAAACTGTAAACACCCCATGGCCCTCCACCAACGTTTCGTAGCCCGTCAAGGCCCTAGGAGGATACTCCTGTTCCACCGTACTCCCGGGAAACTCAATCTGACCCAAGGTTTTGAAATCCATGAGGACGTTGGACTCCACGATGATTTTAGAGGCTGACGTCAACTCTATGTTGGACGTGGCTTTGAAGGCGGTCGTCG
>Ga0209308_10000107_pt1 | contig 79618 bp, 81 predicted proteins | sample COGITO_mtgs_1204_3_FD_184806 | JGI IMG/M metagenome (GOLD analysis project Ga0209308, IMG submission 184806) | Pelagic marine microbial communities from North Sea - COGITO_mtgs_120405 (SPAdes) (version 2) | ecosystem: Environmental > Aquatic > Marine > Epipelagic ... | reverse complement strand
AATATATACTGATATAAATACACTTTTTTTTTAAAATGTTTAAAAAAATTAATCTTAAAAATAAGACAGCTTTAGTAACAGGTGCTGGAAAAGGTCTTGGAAAAGCTTGTGCAATTGCCTTAGCGGAAGCAGGTGCAAAAGTCATTATAGTTAGTAGAACATTGTCCGACTTAACTAAAGTTGAAAAAATAATTAAAAAAACAAAAGGATCTTGTTTAAAATTTGAATGTGATGTCACTGATCTAAACAAATTCAAGAGTATTTTAAATAAAATTAAAAAATTAGATATATTGGTCAATAACGCAGGCAATAATAGACCAGAACATTTTACAAAAGTTAAAAAAAAAAATATGGAATATTTAGTTGAGTTAAATATGAAAGCAGCTTTTAATGTTGCTCAGTTATGTTCTCGAAAAATGGTTGAATTAAAAAATAGAAAAAAAATAGGTGGTTCAATCATCAATATGTCGTCACAACTAGGTAGAGTTGGGGCACCAATAAGAAGTGTCTACAATATGACAAAATTTGGGTTAGAGGGTTTAACAAGAGGTATGGCTCTTGAGTTAAGTAAATCTAATATTAGAGTGAATAGTGTTTGTCCTACTTTTGTTGAAACACCAATGGTTAAGGCTTTTTTTAAAAATAAAAAATTCAAAAAAGAAGTATTAGAAAATATTCCACTTGGAAGAGTTGCTCAAGAAAATGACGTGTCAACAGCAGTAGCTTTTTTGGCAGCTAATAGTTCAAACTCTATAACAGGAACATCTTTAATGGTTGATGGTGGGTGGACCGCAAAATAATGACTAAATTTTTAAAAGATATTAATTTAAAAGGTAAATTTGCTTTGATAACAGGTGCAACCAAAGGTATTGGTAGATCAACAGCGGTTGCTATGCACCAAGTTGGGGCATCTATAATTGCTATTGGTAGAAATAAAAGTGAACTTAGTTCATTAAAAAAAAAATTAAAAACTAGAATTCAATGTTTTCAATGTGATGTTAGAGATTATCAAAATATAAGCAAAATAATTAAAAATATAAAAAAAATTGATATTTTGGTTAATAATGCAGGTACCAATTTACCTGAACCATTTTTAAACGTAAAAAAATCCTCACTTGAAATGCTGCTAGAGGTTAACATAAAAGCTGCATTTAATGTTGCCAAGCTTTGTACAGATAAAATGTTAAAATTAAAAAATAGAAAAAAAATTGGTGGCTCCATAATACATACTTCGTCAATGTTTGGGCTTGTTGGAGGACCTAATAGAACTGTCTACAGTATGTCAAAATTTGGTATTGAAGGTTTAACCAAAGGTATGGCAGTTGATTTGGCTACACATAATATAAGAGTTAATAGTGTATGTCCTACTTTTGTAGCTACACCAAGAGCTAAGAAATATTTAGCTGATAAAGAATTTAGTAAATATGCTTTAAATAATATTCCACTTGGAAGAATTGCAACAGAAAGTGATGTCGCTACAGCAATTACTTTTTTAAGCTCTAATGCGGCTTCAATGATAACTGGAACAAATATAATTATTGATGGTGGATGGACAGCAAAATAATAAATAAAATTTTCTTCATTATATTTTTTTTTCTATTTAATGAATCAATTGCTGCAGATTTTAAAGGAAAATTTATCCAAGGGCATTTTATTATTGGTAAAACAAACCCTAATACAAAAATCTTGATAGATAAAAAAAAAATTAAAGTTTCAAAAGATGGTTACTTTGCTTTTGGAATTGAAAAAGATAGAAAGCTTGACATTATTATCTCAGAGGGAGATAAAAAAATTATTAAAAAAATTCAAAAACGAAAATATAATATCCAAAAAATTGATGGTTTACCAAAAAAGAAAGTAACACCACCTGAAGAGTTTTATGCAAGAATAAAACGAGAAAATAAATTAATAGGTGATGCTAGAGAAGTGCATAGTGATTTATCATTTTTTAAAGATAAATTTATTTTTCCTATTGAAAACGCAGTAATCACTGGAGTTTATGGTAGTCAAAGAATTTTAAACGGTATTCCTAAATGGCCCCATTATGGACTGGATTTTGCTTCAAAAAAAGGAACTCCTATAAAAGCAATGAATAATGGTATTGTAACAATGGCTGAAAAAGATTTATTTTATACAGGTGCAACATTAATTTTCGATCATGGTCATGGGATCTCAACGCTTTATATGCACATGGATAAGATTTTTGTTAACAAAGGTGATCATGTTAAAAAAGGTGATATTGTAGGAACGGTTGGTTCAAGCGGTAGGTCCACTGGACCTCATTTGGATATAAGGTTAAATTGGTTTGGTGTAAGGCTTGACCCAGCGACTATATTAAATAATTAATCTTAACAATATGTTAGTAAAACTTGCTCATTTGTTTCATTTATTATCTTAAAATTATTTTTTAACATAAAATCAATTGAAAGATTAGTTTTTGCACCTTTGTCATCTAACAAAACAAGAGAATCTTTTTTTAGATTTTTGATAGCAAATTTTATTTCTTTTAATTGATGTTCTGAGGCACCTTCAAACTGTCCATCTAATGAATCTAAATATAAAAAATCAATAGGATATTTAAAATTATTCAAAAAATTAAGACTATCGTCAACAATAAAAGAAATAAATTCTTTATTTTTTTTACAAAATTTTTTTGCGTTATTAATATTTTTAGACTCAATATCACATGTAAAAAGATGACCACTGACATATTTGGTATAATCTGAAAAAATCATTGTGCTCATGCCATCTTTCCAATTGATCTTGGGAAAGAAAAAGAATTTAATTTTTCCTCTTGCAACACCTGTTTCAACAAGTGTTTTATGGTTTCTTTTTTTAGCTTCATTGAGAGCAAACTCAAAAGATTTGAATCTTGTATTTTTAATATGATTGTAATTTTGTAAAAAATTCATTATTTAGTTAAACTTATATAAAATTAATTTATAGATTATATTAGTGAATAAACAATTAGAAAAATTATCAAGCAAACTAGTAAATGCATTTTTAAATAATAAAATCGTTGCTCCTTTACCTTTGAAATATACCAAAAAGTTAAAAGATGCTCAAAAATTTAGAGCCGTTTGTGAAAGTAAAATAAATAATCCAATAATTGGATTTAAGGCTGCTGGAACTGGTATTCCAGTTATAAAAAAATTAAAGGAAAAAGAACCATTTTATGCTTCAATTTTTAAAAGAAATTTTTTACAAAGTGGAAAAAAAGTAAAGATAAATAAATTTACTTTGGGTATTGAGCTAGAAGTTTGTTATTTAATTAAAAAAAATTTTTTTTTTTCAAAAGGTATCATTACTATGAAAAATGTTTCAAAATATATTTCTCATATAGCTCCTTGCATTGAAGTTGTGGGTTACAGGCAAAGAAAAAAAGGTATTACTTCATTTGGTGACTTATGTAGTGATTTTGGCGCCAATGTAAAATTTTTAATTGGTCAAAAGAAAAAATACAAAAAAATAAAAATCGAAAATTTAAAAACAATAATTTCAAATAAAAAAATAAAACAAAGTGTAATTGGAAATACAAATACTGTTTACATTAATCCATTAAACTCTCTTCGATTTGTACTTAATAAGATTAAAAAAGACAAAATAAACCTAAACAAAAATTTTTATGTATTTACTGGTTCTACCGTCGGCGTAGTGCCCATATTAAGTAAAGGTATTTACACTGGTAAAATTGATAAGTTAGGGTCAGTAAAGGCAACAATATACTAATGGCTTTACACTTTACTAAAGAAGAATTTCAAAAAAGAAAAGTTAATATTTTAAATTCTATGAAAGAGCATAAACTTGATGCCCTTTTGATGTTTAGACAAGAATCAATGTATTGGCTTACAGGCTATGATACTTTTGGCTATGTTTTTTTTCAAACTTTAATATTAGATCAAATAGGAAACATGATTTTACTAACTAGGGCACCTGATTTTAGACAAGCACAAAACACTTCAAATATAGAGAATATTAGAATTTGGGTTGATAGAGATAAATCAAATCCAACAGATGATCTTAAAATAATATTAAATGAACTTAATTTAAAAGGAAAAAAAATAGGTGTTGAATATGAAGCTTATGGTTTGACTGGTCGTAATGCTCTAAGATTAAATAAATCCCTGGAAAACTACTGCGAAGTTGAAGACCATTCAGAATTAATAACAAAACATAGAGTTATAAAATCTGAAAATGAGATTATTTACGTAAAAAAAGCAGCGGAATTAGCCGATAAAGCTCTAGATAAAGCTTGGAAATATACAAAAGCTGGAGCTAGTGAAGCTAAAATATTAGCAGAGATGCAAAAAGTTATATTTGAAGGTGGTGGTGATTATCCTGCAAATGAATTCATAATAGGATCAGGTCACAATGCTTTGCTTTGTCGATATCAAGCAGAAAAAAGAAGTTTATCTACCACAGATCAATTGAGCATCGAATGGGCAGGAACATTTAAACATTATCATTCAGCAATGTTTAGAACTATTCCAATAGGAAAAACAAACCCAAAACATACAAAAATGCACGAAGCATGTGTAGAAGCATTAATTAATTGTGAAAAAAATTTAATTCCTGGAAAAACAGCAGGAAATGTTTTTGATATTCATGCAAAGACATTCGATGATTTGGGTTATAATAAATCTAGAATGAATGCTTGTGGTTATTCGTTAGGATCAACTTTTTCACCAAATTGGATGGATTGGCCCATGTTATACACAGGCAACCCATACATCATAAAACCTGGTAATATCTTCTTCATGCATATGATTTTGATGGATTCAGATAATAATTTAGCTATGAATTTAGGTGAAACTTATTTGGTAACTGAAAATGGTAATGAGAGACTGGGAAAACAAAAACTAGATTTAGTTACTCTTTAAATATTATATTACTTGAATAAAAATTTTCTGTCATCAATAATTAATTCTTTGTTAAAGTTTTTATATATATAATCTGTCAATAACGGGTATTTGACATCTAAAGATGGTCCCCATTTGTGTAATTTCATTTTTTTATCAATTACACCACCTGCAATAATAAAATTTGTATTATCTAACTTATTGATTAAATCGGTTTGATTTTTTTTAGAACCTATTATCCATGTAAAATAATATTTTGTACAATTAGGTTTTTTTAGAAGATATAACAATGCAGCATCATTGCTATATAATTGAATACATTTTTCATCTTTAATCAAAAATGATGCTTGATTAATAAATTCATTATCTTTTTTTGATAAAAATTCATTATCTGCTAGTTCAATATATTTATTAAATCTACTTTTAAAATTTAGAGTCTTTAAATAATCAATATTAAAATTTAAATGAAATACTGTAATTAAAGGAATTAATAATATTAAAAATTTCTTATTATTATAAGTTTCAAATTTATTTTTGTGATGAACAAAATGAAATAAATAAAACAATAAGTAGCAACTAAAAAAAATTATAGGGAAACCAAAAACTTGTTTAAGGTGGGTATAATCAGTCCTACCTAAGGCATATATGTAGCTTAAAAATGAGAGCAAACTTATTGATGTAAGTGAAATCTTAAATCTATGAGATAAATTTCTTTTTTCATCAAAGAAAAAACTAAGAGAAATTAGTAAAGATATTAAGATTAATAAAATGGTTTTTGTTGACCTAGAAGAATTTGCGCCATCGCTAAATGGTATAGGATGAATAAATCCATTTATTTCTGACATTTCTTTAAAAATTGTAATTGTATTTGAAGTAAAAAACAAAAACTCTTCTTTTAAGTAAAAATAAAAAAATATACAAAAAAAAGTATACGATAAAATTATTAATATAATATTTTTGTAGCTCTTGTTTATAATCAAAAAAATAATTATAAAAATTGTAAATAGATTTAAAACCAATGCTCTATCGATGCTCCAAAAAAAAGTAGTTACAGCTAAAAAGCTTATGAAGACAAATGGTGTGTATAATTGTTTTTTACTTTTTAGACTTTTAATAAAAAATAATAAAGTTAATAGAACAGGAATTTCTCTAAACTTAATTAGATCGACATTGCTATTATAATTAGTTAATGACAATAAAATAATTGTAAGACAAATAAAAAAAATACAGTTAAAAAAATGATTTAGATTAATGCTTTTAGATATCTCTAAACTTAATAAAATTAATATAAACTTCGTTACTAAAACAAAAAAAATATCTAAAAATCTAAGAAGTCCAATACTTTCTATATTAAAAATTTTCCATATATATTTGGGTCCCAATATCTCATAAATAATACCCGTAGAAATATAAGAGCCAGACCATAGACTGTTATCTAGCTTGCTTTTAAAAGCTGAGCTTAATCTTGCACCTTCATGAAATAGATCAATTTCGTTTACTGAAAATTGAACAGATAAGAATTCTATAATTATAAAAAAAACAAAAAACAAATAAAAACCATAAATTTTTAGGTCATTATTTAAATTTTCATTTTTAAATTTGATATTAAGTAGAAAATGTTCAATTGTTTTTTTTTCAACAAAAAATTTCCAAGCAATATAAAATAAAATAGGAAGGGTTATAAAAGCTATATATCCAAGGACATCATTTAATGAATTATAGTTGTTAAGAGAGTAATTACCTACAATTACATTTTTTGATAAAGGTAGATTTATTAATTTCCAACAAAAAGTACCTAGACATATAGTGAATCCTAATGATAAAAAAAAATAAATACTTTTTCTGATAATTTTCATTTCAATAATGATTTTAAATTAATATATATAATAAAATTAATAAATAAAACTATAATGAAAAAATCTGACAAAAAATTTATAGATAGACTAATAAAAAAAGATAAGAAAAGCTCAGAAAATATTTATCGTCTATCGCCTGACTCATTCTCAAATGAAGATATCATAAAAGGAATTGAAGTCCTTTTAACAAAAAAAATAACTATGTCTGAGATTACAAAAAAATTTGAAAAAGAATTTGCTAAATTTATAGGATCTAAATATGCATTAATGGTAAATTCAGGTTCATCTGCAAATTTATTAGCAACTTTTGCTTTAATAAATCCTTTAAAAAAAAACAAACTTAAAAAAGGTGATGAATGTTTAATACCATCGCTCTGTTGGTCAACATCACTATGGCCAATTGTACAATCAGGATTAATTCCAAAATTTGTTGATATCGATCCATTAACATTAAACATTTCAATTTCAGATTTAAAAAAAAAAATCAATAAAAAAACCAAAGCTATTATGGGTGTTCACGTGCTTGGCAATTCTACAAACATGGATGAATTAATGAAAATTGTAAAAAAAAATAAACTATATTTAATTGAAGATACATGTGAGTCGTTAGGATCAACTTTTAATAAAAAGTACTTGGGTAATTTTGGGGACTTTGGTACATTCTCATTTTACTACTCACATCAAATAACTGCTGGTGAAGGTGGCATGATAATTTGTAATGATAAAAAAAATTACGAAATAATTCATTCTTTAAGAGCTCATGGATGGGACAGAGGATTAAAAAATAATAAAAATAATTTTAATTTCATAAATTCTGGATTTAATCTAAGACCACTTGAGATATCAGCAGCTATTGGTTTTAATCAATTCAAAAAACTTAATCGTTTCAAAAAAATAAGGTTCAATAATAGAATTAAGATTATTCGTAAATTAAGAAATTCCAGTAAATGGAAAAATCAATTTACTTTTATAGATCCTATAAAGAAACTAGACCCAAGTTGGTTTGGTCTGCCTATATTAATTAATAAAAAATATAAAAAGAATAGAAATAAATTTTTAGATTTTTTAAATAAAAATGGAATTGAAACAAGACCAATTATAAGTGGAAATTTTTTAAATCAACCATCTGTAAAGTTATATAAACTTAATAAAGACAAAGAAGTATTTAAATATTCACAAGATATTGAAGAAAGAGGTTTTTTTATTGGTATACATATTGATCCAATTTCTAATAAAAAATTGGATTTACTTGAAAATAAACTATTGAAAATTAGTGAGATTTAAAATTATTTTAATTTTTTTTTAATTATTGCTAATTTAATAATTCCGTAAAGAGAGGCCATTACTAGTTTAAAATTTACTGAGCTCACACCTCTTTCCCTATTTACAAAATTTGTTTGTATTTCACCTATCTGCATTAGATTATTTTTTATTACAACAATGATTTCAGATAAAAGTATAAAGCCATCTCCAATATTTCCACAAGACGAAATAATTCGCTCAATAGCTCTAGGAGAGTAAATTCTAAAACCATTGGTAAAATCTTTCAATGGGATATTTAATAAATTTCTTGCTAGAAAGTTTGATAACTTTGATAAAATTCTACGTGAAAGACTCCAATTAATTATTTTGCTTCCAGGCAAATACCTGCTTGCAATTAATAAATCTAATTTTTCTTTAATGAAAAAATCAATATTTCTTATTAATTCATTTGGATCATGAGAAAAATCTGCATCCATCTCTATAAAAATTTTATATTCTTGATCTTTTATTGCTTTATTAAACCCGTAAATCACTGCCGACCCACGTCCTGACTCATTATCTCTATGGAAATAGTTTGCTTGAAGATTCTTACTTTTAATAAGTGCACCTATTTCTTGTGTATTTGAATCATCTATAATAAATATTTCTGATTCTGGTAATTTTTTTTTTACCTCAAAAATTAGTTTTTCTATGTTTTCTAATTCATTATATGTAGGAATTATAATAGCAATATTTTTCATTTCTATTAGTTATTTTTTTTTAATTTAAATGCATAAACTTTATTTCCAGATTTTGATATCTCTGGATAAATTTTTCTTAAAGAAATAGCTCCTGTTGCTGTAACTAAAATATATTGTTCATTTTCATATTCGTAGACTGTTGGTGGACTTGAACCTGAAAACATTAAATTATAGTTCCATAACTCTTGACCATTTCTAGAGTCAATTGCTCTCAATTTATTATCTAAGGTTCCAGTTGCAAAGACTAAATTTCCTGCCGTCGCTGTAACTCCTCCATAGTTATAAGTCCCAGTTTTTGTGATATTTTTTTTAGATAGCTCCTCATATTCACCAAATGGAATTTGCCAAATTTTTTTTCCTGTGTTTAAATTGATTGCTGTTAAACTACCCCAAGGTGGTTTAGATCCAGGATAACCAAGATGGTCTTCAAGTAATTTTGTTTTAATACCGTACTCATAATAAATATTTTTCTTTTTAGATTTTTCTAACCAAATCAAATTTGGTATGTCGTTGGAAGGCACATACATAATTCCATTTTTATTATCAATGCTGGCACCCATCCACTGTGCTCCACTCTTATAGACAATATTTTTTTTATTTAGTGAGTGTGGTTGAAAAAATCCGTATGTGGCATTATTAATTTGTTTTTTCACATACTCATAACTTTCTTTGGAAATATTAGTTATATCATTTTCTTTAAAATACTGATTTGAAAATGGTTCTGGTAAACTAATTACTTTTTGATAAAAAGAAGTTTTTTCGCCAGGCACAGAAGAAATAGGTACTTTTTTATCAACATATCCATAGATACTTTTTCCAGTTAGTCTGTCTAAAACTAATGTATTACCAAATTTTGTTGGTGCCACAACAACATCAATTTGTTTATCTTTTCTTTTGATCGAAGTTAAAATTGGTGGAGATGCTATATCTAGATTCCATATATCATGCTCTATTTCTTGAAATTCCCACAATAATTTTTTATTTTTTATATCTAAAGCAACTATTGAATTGGCATACTTGTTATTGCCTGGCCTGGTAGTTCCCTCATAAAATCTGCCTGCATTACCAGTGGAAACATATAAAATTTTTCTTTCAATATCTGCTGAAATTCCTCCCCAAGGATTACCACCCGAATAGTCATATCTCTTTCCACCATATCTAAAATATTCTTTATTTTTTTTCTTTAAAATAAATTTCCATAACAGTTCACCTTTTTTTTTGTCATAAACTTCTATTGCTGGTTCAAATGTGCCTATTATGACCTTGTCATCAATTATAACAGGAGTAATTTGACATTTTTTTTTAAGTTTTACTTTACCTTTTTTTCCAAAATCTTTTACACCTTTCCCACTTAACGCATTAAGTGCAATCAAATTTACCTGATCACAAAAATATATCTTAGGTATATTTTCTTCACTAAGAATTAATCCACGTATTGCAGCCATGCCATCAGTCTTATATTCCCAGTTTTTATCACCATCCTTAGCATTCAGTGCAACAAGAGATTTGTCCGTAGATGACATATATATGGTCCCATTGAAATAAATTGGGTTTCCTGGGATGTCACCATTTTTATCAAAATCATGAGTCCATGCTAACTTCAAATCTTTAATATTTTCTGTATTTATTTTTTTTAAATTAGAAAATTTATTTGAAGCATGGTTCCCATGACTTCTTTTCCAATTTGAAGAGTTGTTGTAATTTTTATTGTTTGATATTGTTAAATTATCAGTTGATGGTGAAATAATAACTTCATCAGGTAAATTATTATATTCATCCAATTCTAGAGAAAAAAATTCATTTTGTTTTTTTTTACTTAAATTAAAATAAAGAGAACCAAGATATAAATCTAATTTTCTTACAATTTTTTTTAGCGGAGGATTTCTTACATTATTAATATCTATGTTAATTATTGATCTGTTTATATATTTATTATCAAAAGATGTAATTTCGTATAAAATAAAAAAAATAATTGGTATTATAAGAAATTTAAAAATTTTATTCATAATTAATTCTATTGTATTAACACAATATAATTTTTACTACAAAACGTAAGTTAAATTTCTGATTTGGCTCTCAAGCGCTCATATATTAATCTTGTTTTAACACCTAAATTTAAAAATGGTTGTGGTGGCAACCAAGTGGGTTTGCTCCTTGATTCTATGATTTCAATTTCATTAGTGTGCTCATTACTTGCTTTAATTGCAATCTGCTCTCCAAATAATGTGCCAACACCTATACCTGATCCATTATAACAACCTGCAACAAATATATTGTTATTTATTTTTTCAAAAATTTGAGAACTATTTCCTGTTCTTGAGACAACCCCAGACCATGTTGATTGTATTATATCATTTGGTAGTTGCGGAAATCTTTTTTTTATACCTATTATTTGTTTTAAAGACCGTTTATCTAAATTCATTTTAGACATTTTTAATGGGTTATGTACTTCTGCTGTGTTTCTTATTAAAATTCTGTTATTTTTTGTCATTCTAATAGTTGCACCCATTGGCCTTACTGGTAAAACCCCCCATTCGTTTGGCTCACCAATAGATTTAAATTCTTTGTCTGACAAAGGTCTTGTCATACTTGCGGTTAATGTTAGTGGAAAATTATAATTTTTTTTAATACCTAAAGATTTTAAAAATCCATTTGCTGCAAAGATAATTTTTTTTGAACTAATTATTCCATTTTTAAAATAACACTTAACTATATCTTTAGTCGACTCCCATTTTAATAATGACGTATTTTCAAATAAATGTACATTTTCAGGTAATGTATCAATCATAGCTCTGACTAATTTACCAGGATGTAATAAAATTCCTCCTTTGGTATGAATGGCTATATTATAAAAACTCGTTCCTAATCTTTTTTTAAGTTCACTATTAAAAAATAAATCATGTTTAAAACCTAATTTTGTTAAAGTGTCTGAAAAATTTACTAATACTTTTTCATCTTTATTTTTTGATGACGCAAAAAACTTTCCACATTCATTCCAATCACAGTCAACTTGATATTCTTTTACAAATTTTTTGACAACCTGAATTCCTAATTCATAAATATTTGTTTTTTTTTTATAATTTTCTAACTTTTTATTTGATGTAAAGCCGTCATTAAGGGTAGTATCAACTAGATATCCTGAATTTCTAGAACTTGCTCCCTCACCAGCTAACTGTGCATCAATTAATATTATTTTTTGATTTGGGTGTAGTTGACCTAGTTTTCTTGCTGCAGATAATCCAGTGTAACCAGCACCAATAATAATCCACTCACAGTTTTCATTGGACTTTAATGATTTTAAGTCAGTTCTTGGATCAAGATCGTTAATCCAGCTACAACTATTGTCATTTACTACTTGCATGCAGTAAGATTATTATAACAATTAGTCTTTTAAAAGATATTAAGAAACCAAAGAAGGTTGTTTGATCATGTCCTCTTTTTTGATCCCTGCAACTTTAACTGGTTTTTTCATGGCATCTCTTCTAAAAGGTTCACCAAGTTCTTGATTTAGAATTACTTCAATAAATGTTGTAATTCCTTTCTTTTGATCTTCACAAGACTGTTTAATTGCGGCAGTTGTTTCTTCCATAGTTTTAACTGCTACACCTTTTAGTCCACAAGCTACGGCGACTTTTGCGTAACTTAATTCTGGGTCTAGTTCTGTGCCGACAAAATTATCATCAAACCACAATGTTGTATTTCTCTTCTCAGCTCCCCACTGATAATTTCTAAAAATCACCATTGAAATTGCTGGCCATTCTTCTCTAGCACATGAACTCATTTCATTCATACTAATACCAAATGCACCATCACCTGCAAAACCAATTACTGGTGTATCTGGACAGCCAATTTTAGCTCCAAGTATTGATGGAAAACCATAACCACAAGGACCAAATAATCCTGGTGCTAAATATTTTCTACCTTTTTCAAAGGTCGGATAAGCATTTCCTATTGCACAGTTGTTACCAATATCACTTGATATAATTACATCGTCAGGCATACCTGCTTGAATTGCTCTCCAAGCTTGTCTTGGAGACATTCTATCTGCGTCTCTTTTTCTTGCTTCTTCATTCCAAACTGTTCCTTTGTCATCATCTTCATGATCTAAGCTTGAAAGTTTTTGCAACCATGCAGATTTAGTTTGGTGAATAATATCTTTTCTTTTTTGTCTGTCTGTATCACCAGCTGTTGATGAAAGTTGACCAAGAAGTTGTTGAGCTACTAATTTTGCATCACCACAAATTCCAACAGATACTTTTTTTGTTAAACCAATTCTATCTGAATTCATATCAACTTGAATAATACTGGCATCCTTTGGCCAATAATCCATTCCATAACCTGGTAATGTTGAAAAAGGATTTAATCTCGTTCCGAGTGCAAGAACTACATCAGCTTTTTGTATTAATTCCATTCCAGCTTTTGAACCATTATAACCAAGTGGTCCAGCTGCTAATGGGTGGCTACCTGGAAAGCTATCATTATGTTGATAACCTGAACAAACTGGTGCATCTAATTTTTCAGCTAATTTTTTACAATCCTCTATAGCCCCACCTATAACAACACCAGCACCTGAAAGAATTACTGGAAATTTTGCTTTTGATAATAAGTCTGCAGCTTTTTTAATTGCATCAACCCCACCTGCTTGTCTTTCAAGTCTTACTATCGGAGGAAGATCAATATCAATTACTTGTGTCCAATAATCTCTTGGTACATTTATTTGTGCAGGAGCTGATCCTCTAATTGCTTTTTCAATTACTCTATTTAATACTTCAGCCATTCTTGAAGGATCTCTAACCTCTTCTTGATAACAAACCATATCTTTGAATAAATTCATTTGTTCGACTTCTTGGAAACCACCTTGACCCATGGTTTTGTTTGCAGCTTGCGGTGTAACTAAAAGTAAAGGTGTATGATTCCAATAAGCTGTTTTAATTGGTGTAACTAATCCAGTAATACCAGGACCATTCTGTGCGATAACCATTGACATCTTGCCTGTTGCTCTCGTGTAACCATCTGCAATTAAACCACCATTGGTTTCATGCGCAACATCCCAAAAAGTAATACCTGCATCTGGAAAAATATCTGAAATAGGCATAAATGCTGATCCAATAATTCCAAAGGCATGTTCAATACCATGCATTTGTAAAACTTTTACAAAAGCTTCTTCAGTTGTCATTTTAGTCATAATAATTAGACCTTCCTTGTATAATGGTTAAATAATCTTATAAATAATTTGTTAATTTGAAAGATTAATATATAAGAATTAAAAAAATTCAAACAAACAAATCGACACAATTATGGCAACAGACATTATAATTCATGATGAAAAAGACAACGTTGGGGTTGTTGTTATTGATAAAATAGCTCCAAAACAAGATTGTGCTTGCTGGATAATGGAAAATGATAAAACAGTTAAGATTCAATCAATAGATGAAATCCAATTAGGGCATAAAATTGCAATGGTTGATTTAAGCGAAGGTGATACAATTTTGAAATATGGTCATGACATAGGAAAAGTAATTAAATCAATCAAGAAAGGTGAACATGTTCATGTTCACAATGTAAAAACTAAGAAGTGGTAAAAAATATGGAAATTCCAAAAAGTTTTTTAGGTTATAAGAGAGAAAATGGCAGAGTTGGTACTAGAAATCACGTAATTATTCTGCCAGTAGATGATATTTCAAACGCATGTGCTGAAGCAGTTGCAAATAATATTAAAGGAACGATTGCTCTTCCTCACTCATATGGAAGACTTCAATTCGGTGCAGACTTAGAATTACACTTTAGAACAATGATTGGTACTGGAAGTAACCCAAATGTTGCGGCTGTAATAGTTATTGGAATTGAACCTAAATGGACAAAAAAAATCGTAGATGGAATTGCTAAAACAGGAAAACCAGTTGAAGGTTTTCACATTGAGCGAACTGGAGATATTGGAACTGTTATGAAGGCTTCAAAAAAAGCACAAGAGTTTGTGATGTGGGCCTCTGAAAAACAAAGAGAAGAATGTCCAATGAGTGACTTATGGATTTCTGTTAAATGTGGAGAGTCAGATACAACGTCAGGATTAGCTGCAAACCCTACTGTTGGAAATTTAATGGATAAGTTAGAACCATTAGGAGTTCATTTATGTTTTGGTGAAACATCTGAATTAACCGGTGCAGAAAAAGTCTGTGCCACAAGAGGGGCAACTAAGGAAGCTTCTGATAAATTTATGAAGACCTGGAGTTCTTATAATGATTTTATTCTAAAAGAAGCAACAGATGATCTTTCTGAGAGTCAGCCTACTGCTGGAAATATAGCTGGTGGCTTAACAACAATTGAAGAAAAAGCATTTGGTAATTTTCAAAAAATTGGTAATTGTAAATTTGTAGATGTATTGGAACCAGCTGAGGAACCAAAAAAAGGTAAAGGATTATATTTTATGGATACGTCTTCAGCAGCAGCTGAATGTGTAACCCTTCAAGCAGCAGCAGGTTTTAATATTCATTTATTTCCAACAGGGCAAGGAAATATTGTTGGTAATCCAATTGAGCCAGTTATTAAACTAACAGCTAACCCTTTAACGGTTAAAGGAATGGGGGAGCATATTGATTGTGATGTTTCAAAAATTCTTTCAAGAGAAATGAACATGTCTCAAGCAGGAGATGAATTAATCAAAACAACTATGCGAGTTGCTAACGGTAGATTAACTTGTGCAGAAGCACTTGGTCATAAAGAGTTTGTTATGACTAAACTTTATAGAAGCGCTTAATTAATAGAATATTCATGACTCAAAAAAAATACTTGGTTGTAGTACCAGGTATTATACTTGCTTTTGTCCTGTACACTCTTTCTCAGGGCTTCAATAATATAATTGGTATTGAGTTTTTTGGATATGAAAAAAGTCCAATTTCAACAGCAATGATTGCTATCTTAATTGGAATTTTTTTTGGGAACGCTTTTAAAGTAAGAGAAACTTTTCAAAAAGGTTTAGATTTTACAAAAGAATATATTTTAAAATTTGGCATTATTTGTCTAGGTATTCAGCTTAAACCATTTGAATTTTTAGAATTTGGTAAAATTGCAATACCTTTAATAATAGTGTGTATTATAAGTGTTTTAATTGTAATTAAGTTATTAATTAAAAAACTGAAAATTCCTACACGAATGGCTTATTTAATTTCTATTGGCAGCACTGTCTGTGGAACAACAGCAATTATGGCAACAGCACCTGTAATAAAAGCCAATAAAAGTGAAGTGTCCTATGCAATAGCTAACATCACTCTTTTTGGAATACTGTCAATGTTGATTTATCCCTATTTTGCAAATATCTATTTTGATGAACAGCCACTATTAATTGGCTTATTTCTAGGAACTTCTATTCATGAAACTTCACAAGTTGCTGCAGCGGGTCTCATATATGATCAGCAATTCAACAGTCCTGAAACATTAAATATCGCAACAGTTACAAAACTTATTAGAAACACTTTCTTAGTTATTATGATTCCGCTATTTGCCTTTCTATACAACAGAGGGCAGTCTAAAGAAAAAAACTATTCTATAATAAAGATATTTCCCTATTTTGTCTTAGGATTTGTTGGAATGATTATTTTAAGAAACATTGGAGACCATTTTTTTACGGATATTTCTAATAGTAATTGGGAAAATGCTATTGAGATAATCAAATCATCTTCAAAAGTATTTTTAACAATGGCAATGGCTGCGATTGGATTATCTACTAATCTAAAAGACATAAAAGCAATGGGTTTTAAACCTTTTATTGTTGGTTTTATTGCGATGATAACTGTTGGGTTTATTAGTATTATTACGATGCAATTATTTATATAAATAAAAAAAAGCATGATCAAAAAAAATAATATCTTAATAACTGGTGGTGCTGGATATATAGGAAGTCATATTATAGAAAAATTAAATCAAAAAAAATTCAATATCATAATTTTTGATAACTTAATTACTGGATATAAAAAATTGATTAACAAGAAAGCTATATTTATTAAGGGCGATATCAAAAATAAAAAAAAGTTATTAAAAATTATTAACAACTTTCAAATAGACTCCATAATTCATTTAGCTGCTTACTTAAATATAAGTGAAGCAGAAAAGAATAAAAAAAAATATTTTAAGAATAATGTTATAGGAACTTTAAATTTAGTACATGCATGTAAAAATTCTAATGTTAGAAACATTATTTTTTCTTCATCATGTTCAGTTTATGGAAATGTTAAAGGTTCTGTTGATGAAAGAAAAAAACTTAACCCTAAAAGCTATTACGCATTTACAAAATATAAAGCTGAAGAAATTATTAAAAGATTTTCTAAGAAATATAAATATAAATATGGTATTTTAAGATATTTCAATGTAGCGGGTGCTAGTTCGTCAGGTAAAATTGGTGAAATAGAAAAATCACATGGTCATTTAATAAAAAATATATCAATACAATCGCTTAAAAAAAAACCAATCATTTCGATTTATGGAAATAATTATGACACAAAAGACGGTACTTGTATCAGAGATTATATCCACATATCAGATTTAGTAGATGCTCATATTAAAACTTTTGAATATATAAACAAAAAATGTAAATCACTTATTTTGAATTGTGGTTATGGAAAAGGATATTCAGTTTTAGATATAGTAAAAATATTTAAAAAATACAATAATCAATTAACAATAAATTATAAAAACAGAAGAACAGGTGATGTGGGTATGGTTCAAGCAAACGTTAAAAAAATTAAAAATATTTTAAAATGGAAACCAAAATATAATAATATTGATAAAATAATCAAAAGTTCAATAAAGTGGGAAAAAAAACTTAAATTTAATTAAATTTTAAAACCTGCAGATTTTGCATCTTTATAGAATGCCTTAACTGTTTCTTTGGTCAATTGATTAAATGACTTTCCAAATTTTTCAATTTTTTCAATTGTATTAGGTGGAATAGTTATAATATGACAACCTAATTGTTTGGCCTGAATATAATTATATGGCTCTCTTACACTGGCCCATAAAATTTCAACATTTTTAAATTTTTTTGCTAAGCGAATAGATCTTTTAAATTCAGGAATAGGATCTTTACCTGTATCTCCTGCTCTTCCTGCAAATATCGAAATAATTACTTTTGACTTTTTATTTATAAGTTTCAGAATTTTTTTTGATTGTTGAGAGTTATAAACAGCAGTTATGTTTAATTTAATATTCATACCATTTAATTCTTTAATAATTTTACCTGTAAAAATTCCTTTTGAGTTTGTAACCGGTATTTTTACATACACATTTTTTCCCCATTCATTAATCTTTAACGCTTGATCTTTCATATTTTTATAATCATCAGCAAATACTTCTAATGAAACTGGCTTATTTTTACAAATTTTAAGAATATTTTTAGAATATGTTTTATAATTTTTTGCACCAGCTTTTTTCATCAAGCTTGGATTAGTAGTAAATCCTTTAACAATATCTTTTTTATTAAATTTTTTAATTTGATTCAACTCAGCAATATCACAAAAAATTTTAGTTTTTATTTTCATTGATTAAAATGATTATAAAATTTTTTTGTTAAAAGCTAGTTATTATTCGTTATGTTATCTTTTTAAAATATTTTTTTCTTAAATTTGAAAAAAACCTTCTTATAAATGCAGCTGCAACTCCTAAAATTACTGCAAAAACAATAGAGAAAAGTCCGTATAAAATTGGGACTTCTACTGATATTCTTTTAATAAACATTGATAATGGATTTAAATCATTTTTGTCGATTTTTGTAATTTCTTGGACAGTGTGTTCTGCAAAAAAAGTATCATAAGCTATAGCAATACCAACAACCAATAATAAAACTGCAAGAAGAGTTTTTAGACCTGTGCTATCAACTGACTCACCTAGTTTTTGTCCACACTGTACACCAATGATTGATCCTGTTACTAACATAAAAACTAAAATCAAATCAATAGATCCATAATTGAATGCATGAAGAAAAGTTACAATTATACTTACAAAAATTGTAACAAATAAAGAAGTTCCAGGAATTAATTTTGTTGGCATTCCAATTATATAAATCATTGCTGGAACCAAAATAAATGCACCACCTATTCCCATAATTGCTGCAATGAAACCAACTATCAATCCAATAATAATTGGGGTAAACGCACTTTCGTATAACTTAGATTTTTGAAAACGCATTCTTAATGGAAGACCATGAATCCAATAATGCACGTGTAATTTTTTTTTAGTTGTAATTTTTTTTCTTGCTTTGTCAATTTCACCAAGACCTTCAACAAGCATTGCTGTACCAATAATTGCTAAAATATACATATAAGCTAAAGATATAACGATATCAATTTTTCCTATTCCTTTAAAATATGTAAAAGTCCAAATTCCAATTAGCGTTCCTACCGCTCCTCCAATGACAATCATAAATCCCATTTTATAATCTAAAGTATCTTTTAAGTAATGAGTTGTTGAGCCTGATACAGACGTTGCGAGAATATTATTTGCTTCGTTTGCAACTGCATATGTTGGTGGTACGCCAAGAAATATTAAAAAAGGAGTCATTAAAAAACCTCCCCCAACTCCAAACAATCCTGAAAGAATTCCAACTATTCCACTTAATGAAAAAATTGCTAAAACGTTTACTGAAACTTCTGCAATTGGTAAAAATACATCCATAAATATTTAATTAATGGATATTCCTGAAGTTAATTGTTGTCAATTTTAATTTATTGATAAAAGAGTGCCGATTAAAATAATTCCCCAATAAGCTGAAAGCCCTATAAAAATACTTGTTTTTAATTTGTTTTTTTTTATTTCAGAAGGTAAATTTTTGATTAAATCAGGCATTATTAAGCCTAATTAACACGGACCAAGAATTTGTCAAATCATTAATGAATATTAAAAAATAATTTTTCTAAGAAAAACATATTTATATTTAGTAGATTGTAGCTCCAAAAACTTTTATCTCTTCACCTTCCATACCAAGAACTAATCTACCCAAGAACTCTCCTTCTATCTCTTTACTTCGTTGTTTAAAAAGAATAGTTATGTTTTTTCCTCTTCTAAGGCATCCAAATGCTTCGTAATCCTCTTTTAGGCTAGTTAAAAGTTTGTTATTTGACCATTGTTTTCCAAGTTCAACCTCATTAGCTCCAAAAAGCATTTGTGTACCAAAATCTTTTGTGAAACCACCATAATCTTTGATATTTGAGCTTTTGACAAGATTATCCCAAATAGGTTTAGCAATTGCTATAATCTCATCATCAGATTTCTCTAGAAGATTCATATTTTAATTACAAATATTTAAGAAGCTTTTTTCTTCTCGTTCTCATCAACAATGTGATAAACCGGTACCTTTTCCATGGTAAATTTTCCAGTATTTGGATCACGTCTGGAAACTGTTAAACAATGCCAGTTATCATCATCTAGTTTCATGTGATCACCTCTATAATAGTATCCAGGCCATCTAGTTTCTTCACGGAACATAGTGTGTTCTGTTACACACTGAGAAGTCAATGCTCTATGCTTTAATTCCCAAGCTCTCATCAATTGGTGATAATCCTCAGCTCCAACATTCTCTAAATCTTCTTCAAGCCAAGCTAAAAGTTCTAAGCCTCTTTTAAGCATATTTCCGTTAGTCATATAATTTGTTGCTATACCACCAACATATTCGTCCATAATTCTTTGTAGACGTTGAAGTCCTTGAATTGGAGATATAAAGCTAGGTGAGACTGTTCCACCTGTGATCTCATTTTGACCTACAGTGTAATTTTCTAATGGTTTGTACACTGCTTTTTTAAAATCATCACATTGTTTATCTGAAACCTTGATATCAACTGCTTTTTGATCTTCAATATATTTAACAGCTGCTTTTGCTGCAAGACGACCTTCAGTAAATGACCCAGAAGAAAATTTATGGGCACTGCCACCTACAGTATCACCAGCTCCAAATAATCCTTCGATAGTTAACATTCTATTATAACCCCAGAAGTATTCTGGTGGAGATAAATCTTCAGGACCACTAACCCAAGCACCAGAGCATGTGGCATGAGAACCCATAACATAAGGTTCTGATGTAGTCAATTCAGGGTTTGTGTATTTAGGGTCGATGTTTTGAGAAGCCCAAACAACAGCTTGTCCAACAGTCATACCTAAAAAGTTTTCCCAACCCACTGTTTCTAAATGTGGATCTTGAAAAGCTTCTGTTGTAACCATATGAATTGGTCCACCACCAGCCATAGTTTCTTGTATAAACGCATGGTTTCTCAAACATGTAGGTGTTGGATGGTGATCAATGTATTCACCAACTAATTCTTTTGTTTGGTCATACCATTTTTTCTCATAATTCTCTCCATTTGCATTTTGAGTATAAGTTTTAAGATGTAAAAAATATGCTCCAACTGGACCATAACCATCTTTAAATCTACATAACACAATTCTATTTTCCATTTGTGTCATTTTAGCTCCAGCAGCAATGGGTAAAGCATAAGCTGAACCATTACTCCAAGGTGCATACCAAGTTCTTCCCATACCTTCACCAACTGCTCTAGGTTTGAAAATGTGAGATGCTCCTCCAGCTGCAACAATAACTGTTTTCGATCTAAAAACGTGGAAATCTCCAGTTCTCATATTAAATCCAACTGCTCCACCTACTCTATTTTCTTTAGATTCATCCATTAAAAGATGAGTAATCATAATTCTATTATAAATCTTATCAGCAGATTTCTTTGCAGCTTCTGCAACAATAGGCTTATAGCTTTCACCATGAATCATGATTTGCCATTTACCTTCTCTAAGATAACGTCCAGTTTTTTCATTTTTCATCATTGGTAAGCCCCATTCATCAAACATATGAACAGTTGAGTCTACATGACGAGCCATATCGTAACCTAAATCTTCTCTAACCATTCCCATCAAATCATTACGAGCATATCTTACATGATCTTCTGGCTGATTTTCTCCCCATTGCATACCCATGTAACAGTTAATAGCATAAAGGCCTTGAGCAACAGCTCCACTTCTGTCGATATTTGCTTTCTCTACACAAATAATTTTCATGTTTCTTCCCCAGTGTCTAGCTTCAAAAGTAGCACCAGTGCCAGCCATACCACCACCAACAACTAGAACGTCACAGTCCTCATAATGTGTCTTATGTTTAGCCATTAGTAATAAACTCCTTTTTTAAATGAGTCTTTTGGTACTGATGGTAATTCACCATCAATATTTAAACCTTGAGGTTCTGTATAAAGTCTTTGTGAATTAATTTCACCTTGGTTAGGTTTATCACCTTCAGCCAATTTAGGAATAAATTTTCCCCAAGGTTTAGTTGTAATTGGTGAAACAAAATCTTTTGTAGTTCCATTTCTAAATTTAATTTTCCAAGAAATCGTTCCTTTTTCTTCTTCACGTCTAACTCTAACGCTGTGTCCCATTGGTGCAAAATCAGCGTAACCCCTTACATCAATTGCATGATTGGGGCATGCTTTTACACATGAATAACATTCCCAACAAAAATTAGGTTCAATATTTTTTGCACGTCTGATATTTTCATCTATGTGCATAATGTCCGATGGACAAATATCTACACAATGACCACATCCATCACATCTCGTCATATATACAAATGTTGACATATTATTTTTTCTCCTTTTTTGAATTTATCATATTAATAATGTTTTGGTTGTTCTCTTTTAATACCTAAACCAAATTGTTTTGGTGCATCAGCTAATGGAGGAAGATTATCTCTGGAACCATCAGCTTCTGCTAAATTTTTTTGGATTGCTGCACCTGGCTTATAAAACATATGAGCAAATTTTGACCAGTATACTCCACCAAATAATGCAATGTTTGATAAGACATATAAAACTAAATAAACTTTATCATCCCATCTATTCTCTAGATTTAAAGATTGTGTATATGACCAAGCCAAGCCAAATGTTGCACAAGCCAATAATGTTAAAACAAATAAATCTGCTTTAATAATTCTGTACCAAGGGTGTGCTTCAGCAAGAACATCTACTCTTAAGAATAACCAAAACCAGTAACCACCTACGCACGTCATTATTGCACCCACATGCCACATCATTGGCCAAATATTTGGAGTTACAGCATCAGCTGAAGAATAACAAAAGATCATAACTACTGAAGATACCCAAAACAAAATAGTACCCCACATACCTAATACATGTGCCACTCTTCTTTTGCCGATTCCAAGTTCTGCAGTTGTGGCGATGTCATGAACAACCGTTTTAGCAATTATAGCTGCTTTATGACCAGTGCCAAGTTCTCTTTCTGCAGATAATTTTGCTTTTTTTGCGTTGTTAAAAAAATATGTAATGTTTTTATGGTGTATCATCTGAATAACAGTTCCAAAAAAAATTAGAGCCAGCATTATTAATACAAAGCCCTGAATAACCACTGAAGGTATACTTTCCGCTAGTGTGGTATATGGATTAACTGTCATCATAATTTTACCCTTTATATTATTTGAATCGTGTTTTATTGAAGTTTCTAGTATAGTTAAAATAATAATCAACCGTAATATCGGCCGCAATTAATTGCTAAATACAACTTATACTTTACGTTTATAATGTTGTTTTGATGGAATTACTGATCTAACACCACCTTGAGGATTTTCTACATCTCCAACTCTTCTAGGGATTAAATGAATATGACAATGCAAGATTGATTGACCAGAAATTTTTCCAGCATTTGATCCTATATTAAATCCTTTAACAGAAGAATCTTTTTTGATAATTTCATTCTTAATTCCTCTAATCAAATCATTACAAGCTATAATTTCTTCATTAGATAAATCAAAATAATCTTTCACATGTCTCTTAGGTATAATTAAGCAATGTCCCTCTGAGACTGGAAAAGTGTCATAACTTGCGTAAGCTAAATTATTTTCTTTTGCTAAACCACTTTCATTAATATTACAGAATAAACATGGGTTATTTGGATCTTTCATATTTTTTATTTATATATCAAGCATTTTGAAATTTCTTTATTATAAATATATGACATTTTTTTATAAAAATTTAAGCTTTTCCTTTTCCATTTTAAATTATTAATTGTTTTAATTGAAGCTACACCTTTACCTGATCCGATAAGTATAATTTCATTATAAGTGTTTAAGGTATTAATAAAAATATCTTTATTAATAATCTTTTTCAATTTTTTTTTAAAAAATTTATAAGTTATTCCTTTATAAATTCCTTTCAAAGGTGAATAAACTTTATTATCTTTTATAAGTAAAATATTTGAAGTTCCACTTTCTAGTAATCTATTATTAAAACTTAGCGCAACATCAGAAGAGGAATGATCCATTTTGGATAAATGTTTTAAAATTATTTTATATTTTAAATTTTTAAACTCTGGATCTACTCTTCTATACTTAATTAATTTTAAATTAAATTTTAGTTTAGGGGTAACTCTTTTTCTTAAAGATATAGAAATTATTTTATTGTTTAAAGCAACTCTAAGTAAGTGGTTGTAATTTTTTTTTTTATTAATATTTTTTTTTACTAAATTAAGAATGTCATTTTTAAGTTTTGGTTTATTTAATCTATAATGTTTTGCAGATTTAATTAGATTTTCAATATGCTTTTTAAAAAATAAAATTTTAGCCGGTTTCCCAAATATCATCATTGTGGTAAATACACCTTCTGCGCCCCAAAGATCTTGAAAATTAGTTTCTTTTAAGGTTTTACGCTGATAAGATTTTTTTAATAAGTAAGTTACCATTTTCAGTTAAAAAAGACTCTGGGTGAAATTGAAATCCATAAATTTTCTCATTGTTATTTTCTAATGCCATTGCGACATTTGAAATAGCACACCTCATCGTAATTTCAAAATTTTTTGCAAAAAATGGTTCTTTTAACTTTAGCGAATGATATCTGCCAACAGTGAATTTTTGACCTTTTTTGAATAAAAGGCTTTTATTTGTAACTTTTATTTTTGATTGAAACCCATGGTAGATCTTATTTTGTTCAATTATTTTTCCTTTTTCACAATATAAAATTTGCTGAAAACCTAAGCAAATACCAATAATTTTTTTTTCTCCTTTATATTTTTTATAAATCCTAGAGATTAATGGGTAATCTTTTGGAGCTCCTGGTCCTGGAGATAGTACTAGTACTTTTGATTTTTTTAACTTTGTTTCATTAATATCGTTAAAGTTATCACATTCAACCTTGCCGAATCTTGAAAATTGATGAACCACATTGTGAGTAAAAGAGTCGTTATGATCAATAATATAAATCATCTATATAAATCTATTAATGCTTTAGCTTTTATGTAATTTTCATTAAATTCATGAGAAGCATTACTGTCAATTACTGCTCCTGAAGCAACAGATATTTCAGATTGATTTTGATAATTCAAAATTGATCTAATTATTATATTGAATCTCATATCACCATTAAACTTTAAATATCCAAAACTACCAGTATAAATATTTCTATTTTCTCTTTCCTGATTGTTAAGTAAATTAAGAGTGCTTATTTTAGGACAGCCTATTACTGACCCTCCAGGCATCATAGCTTTTATAATCTCTAAAGATGATGTGTTTTTTCTTAATTTTCCAGCAATTAAGCTTACATAGTGATAAAGGTCTTTATATTCTTCAACTATTTTCTTTTTTATAATTCTTACAGAACCAGCTTCACAGATTTTTGATAAATCACTTCTCTCCATATCAACAATCATATTGTGTTCTTTGGTTTCTTTAATATTTTTTTTGAAAAAACTTAATGCTTTAGATTTGTTAAGTTTTTTTGATTTTTTTAACGTACCAGCTATTGGCTTTGTTGAAATAAAGTTTCTATTTTTGGTTATTAAATTTTCCGGAGAACAGCTAATGATTGAATAATTTTTATCATTAATCATGAAAGCTTCTGGAGCCATATTGCTTTTAGTTAATCTACAAAAAAAATCTAATGCATCTATTTTTGAATTATTTCTATACTTTGTGCAAATTTTTATCTGATATGTTTCACCTGACTTGATTTTTTTTTTGAATTTATTGAATATACTCTTGTAGGAGGCTTTGTTTAAGTTGACATTGAAAGTGCTTTTAGATTTTAAATTTTCAGATGATTTATAATTTAGTTTATTTGAAAGTTTTTTTTTAGTCTCTGGTTTATAAAAAATTCCCTTAGGAAATTTAAGTCCTTTTTGTTTTTTTATCTTTACGTCAATTAAATTATTTAGAATCTCATAACCAAAAAAACCTATATAAAGATCCGTTTCTTTATTCTTTGTTTTTTTTTTAGTCGAATTGTTGATAAAATTTTTAATATTTTTATTAGATAAAATAATTTTTTTTGAAAAATCTGTATATAAATCAAAACCTTTATTAGATTTATAAATAATAAATGGTTTTTGAGATTTAGCTATTTCTTTTAAATAATTATTTTTTGTCAATTTTCTAAGCTACTTGCAATCTTTGAACTTGTTTTTCTTTTATAGGCAAATGTATCAATCCAGCAAAAATTGATAATGCGATAGATAGGTACCATGCATAATCATAAGATCCATAGATTTCTTTAAATAAACCCCCTAGATAAGCGCCAAAAAAAGAGCCGATTTGATGACTTAAAAAAACAATTCCATAAAGTAAACCCATATATTTTGTTCCAAAAATAAAACTCACCATTCCAGCTGTAGGAGGGACTGTTGCTAGCCATAAAAAACCAAAAGTTATTCCAAATAGAATTGCTACAGTTGGGCTTGGTGGCAATAAAATAAATAATAAGATCACAATTCCTCTTGCAAAATAAATAAAACTTAAAATAAACTTTTTTGGAAATTTTGTTGATAAATATCCACATGTTAATGTTCCAAAAATGTTAAATAAACCTATCATTGATAAAAGAGTTGCCGCACACCAACCTGGTAATCCTTTGTCATTTAAGTAAGCTGGGATATGGGTTGCCACTAATGTAATATGCCATCCACATACAAAAAAACCTAATGTGAGGTAGATATAACTTTTATTAGAAAAAGCTTCTTTAAGAGCTTCCATTGCTGTTTGTGTATCTTCGCTCTCTCTTCCTTCTGTAGTTTTTGGTGTAGTGAGTAAAAAAGCCAAACCCAAGCCAATAACTATAAAGATAGAAAAAAATAACAACGTATCTTGCCACCCATAATCAACTAAGGACATTCTAGTAAATAGAGGTGAAATAAAATAACCAAAAGATCCTGCTGCAGTTACAATTCCAGTAGCAATAGTTCTATTGGAAGATGGAAAATGTTTTGACACTACTGAGACAGGAATACTTACGGCAGTGGCACCTAAACCTATTCCAATTAAAATTCCCATGCTTATTATAAAATAAAATCCTTTATTAATTCCAGAATATAATAAAAGTATTCCTATTAGATAAAAAATAAAACCAATAAACACAGCAACATGTCCTCCGTATTTATCAGTGACAATTCCAAACCACGGACCAAATAAGCCCCATAAAAACATCTGAAGACCAATTGCAAAACTAAATTGTCTAAGTGTTATTTGTAAATCCGTTTCAAAATCAAAATAAAACATTCCAAAGGTTTGTCTTATTCCAAGAGATATAATTACAATTACACTGGCTGCAATTAAAGTAATTAGAGCTTTTTTATTTTTTATAAATTTATCTGAACTCATTTAATGTGCTTGAGAGATTTTTTTAAATCCTCAATAAGATCTTTTGGATCTTCTAAACCAATATGAAGTCTAACTAAATGTTCATCTTTTGGCAGATTAAGGAATTGTCTATTACCTTGCTCGCGTTTATCTTGATACAAAGCTAAACTTTCAAAACCTCCCCAACTATAACCATATCCAAATAACTTCAATGAATTTACAAATTTAATAACTGAATTTTTATTTTTTGATTTAATTTTTAAACCCATTAAACCTGAGGCTCCAGAATAATATTTTTTCCACATTCTAAAATTAAATGAATCTTTTTTATGTGGGTATAAAAGTTTAATATTTTTATATTTTGTTAAAAAATCTGCAACTTCTCTTGAGCTTTTTTCATGTTTATCTAAACGAACATCTAATGTTCTTAAGCCACGAGTAATTAAATATGCATCATCTGGACCAAGTCTTAAACCTGTAATTCTATTTGCTTTATCGACAACTTTAAAAACTTTCTTGTTTACAGCAAGACTTCCTCCCATCACGTCCGAATGCCCTGAATAATATTTAGTAGCAGATACAATTGACATATCAAAACCTAATTTAATAGGTTTAAAAAAATAAGGTGTGCCCCAAGTATTATCTATTGCTGTCAAAATTTTATTTTTTTTAGCAATTGATAAGATTTTGCCAAGGTCCTGAAAATCAAAAGAGTTACTTCCAGGGTTTTCAACAAAAATTAATTTAGTTTTTTTTGTAATTTTTTTTTCAATTGTTTTTAGATCGTGAGGATCATAAAATGTTGTTTTAATATTAAATTCTTTTAAAAATTCTTGAGTTAGTAAGCGTGTTGGACTGTAGGTAGGGTCCGCAACAATAATTTCATCCCCTGGACGTGTAACACTGAAAATTGCAAGAAACACAGATCCAAAACCCGTGGGTGTTAAAAAAACATGATGAGACTCTTCAATTTTTTTTAATATTTGTGAAAGAATGTAGGTTGTAGATGTTCCCTGTCTTCCGTAATCATAATACCCACCTGTTGGATCTATTTTTGCCTTATTCTGCATTTTTCTAATATCTTGCATCGATTTAAAAATAATAGTAGAGGCTCTTACCACGGGAGGGTTAACCGACTGGTTATGATAATCTTTTGCTGTATGTTTTAAAAAAGTTTTAAATGATTTAGGCATAATAAAATTGATATGTTCATTTGAGAATGCTATATCCCTGCAATAACGTCAATAAAATTATAAAATAGGAAAACATGGGATATCCAAAAAAACATAGAGGCAGGAGAAAGCAAGGCTCAAAAAAAAGGAGAGCTAAAAGAAAAAGCAAGAAAAAGTAATCTAACTAATGGACAGTGTTAAAAAAGTTAAATTTACTAGCATTTGGATCTTTGTTATTCCATTTGTAGCAATTAATGGATGTCTGATACTAATTACTCAATTTCATGAGTTATTTCCTGAGCCAGCATCAGTTATACATTGGACATTTCCATATATTGATGGTGGTGCTTCCATAAGTAGAACTGCACGACCTTATCCTAGTTGGCTTTTATTTAAGCCTGCAATGTTTTTAACTTCTTTTCTTCTGATTAAGTACTGGATTTATAACAGTGAAATATTTAAATCCTTAAATTCAAATCATAAAAATATTAAGAAATTTAAATTTTTCGGGATTGCTTCTGCTATAACATTAATCATTCATTCTATTTTTTTAGGAATCTCATTTGATAATGATCTATATAAATTATTTAGAAGAATTATTATGTTCTTGTTTATAGTTTTTGAAATTACAGCTCAAGCATATTTAGTTAGTACACTTTATATTTATAAAGATAAACTAAATGGTTACATAAACCAAAAATACCTGACTGGTAAATTGATACTTGTAAGCTTACTAATTGTTGTAGCAATAATCTCTATTCCTATAATTGCTTGGCCAGGAGACACATTTAAATTTGTAAAACATGCTTTAGAATGGGATTTCTTTTTGGGAGTAATAAGTTTTTATTTGTTGACTTTTTTTATGTGGAATAAAGACTCAAAGTATAATACACAATTGTAAATTTATGATTAAAATAATAATTACATCTTTAGCTTTATTAATGATTTTAAATAATAAAGCATTTGCGTATCTTGATCCAGGGACGGGCAGTATTATTTTACAAGCATTATTAGGAGCCATAGCTGCCGGTGCTACATGGTGCTCTATGTATTGGCAGAAAATCAAAAATTTTTTTAATAAAAAAGATAAAAAAGAAGATATTGAAAAAAATTCATAGACTGATCTATAATTAATTTTGTTTAATTTTTCTTAGTGTAAAACAAATCATGAGCTTAAAAAAAACTAATTTTTTAATTTTCATTTCTTTTTTTCCAGTTTTTATTTTTAGATCAAATCTAAGTATTAATGAAATAATTATTACTATATTTTTTTTTATAGTTCCTGCTTTACTAATAAATACTCTTTTAATAAGAAAGGAAATTTTAAAAAATTTTTTTTTAAGACTCTACTTATCCATAATTATAATTTATGGAATTGATAATCACTTGGGTTTATGGAATGGTTTAATCTTACCTTTCAAACATGATATTATAGATTTTTTTGGAATTATATATTTGCCAGGTATAATTTTATTTTTCTCGTTATCTTTATTGACAAGCTACTTTATTTTAATTGGCAAAGAAAAATTTTATAATGTTATATTAGTTTTTTTGTTTACTATTTTTATTTTTGGAATTTTTGATCAGACCAAATCATTTAGTGGTGTAAACAGCTTTAAAAAAAATGTTAACAAAAAGTATAAAGAAACTGATGTTGTGATAGTTTTTGATGAAATGGCTGGCATCAATAGCTTTGAAAGCTTCAATGATACTACTTCTACTGTAATTCCTTATATAAAAAAATTTTTTAAAAAATATAATTTTCAATTCTATAATGATGTGGAATCTCTTTCACGTAACACAGCTGCATCAATGTCTGCATTGCTTAATTTTTCAGAAGATACGACAATCAGAGAGAGGGTATTAAATAAATCTCCTAATTATTTCACTGAGTATGAACTTACAAAAAACGTATTTTTTAATAAATATAAAGATGTTAGTATTTATCAAAATACACATATCGACTTATGTAACTTTAAAAATATTTCAAAGTGTGAAAGTTATAATCCGTTCCTAAAAAAACTTTATTTAAAAGGCTTTAAAGATACATATTTTACTAAAATTATTTCTATCTGGAAATTAAATGGTTCTATTTCGTCAATACTTGTATGGAGATCCTTAAGGCAGCTTAGATTAATAGATAGTATTTTGGAACCAGAAGGGCACAAGATTTCTTTTCCAAATTTATTTAAATCTTTAGAGGTGGATATAATTTCAAAAAAATATGACCTAATTTTTGTACACACTTTAGTACCTCATAGACCATATGGTTTTGATACAAAGTGTAATTACGATGGAAGTTTATCCTTAACTAATAGATACTTTTCTGTAACAAAGATGGTTAAACAACACAACATTGAAAGAAAGTGTACATTTTTTTACTTAGATAATTTTTTAAAAAAATTAAAAAAAATTAATTTAATTGATTCTGTTAATTTGACTATTTTATCAGATCATGGTTCAAGAATTAAAAGAACTAAGGATAGTGATTTGCCATCAATTTTCGCATTCAGAAATAAAAAAACTATTTATAAAGAAATTAAAGAAAAAAAAATATTACACAATTTATTTATTGAGCACTTTAAATAAATCATTCCTTTATCCATCCACCACCTAAAACTTTATATCCTTGATTATTTTTTAAATAAAATACACAAGCTTGACCTGGCGCTATCCCTTGTTCTTCTTCTAATAAGTCTACCTTTGCTAAAGTATTATTGATCTCGATCTTAGCTTTAATCAATCTACCTGTAGATCTTACTTTTACGTATAAATCCTCTTCAAAATCTTTTTTATCTTTTGTAATAATATTTAAATTCTTTAAATCAATTTTAGTTTTAATTAAATGTTGTTTGCCACCCACTATAATTTCATTTCTATCAGCAACAATTTTAATTACATAGAGTGGATCTTTATCAGAAATTTTTATTCCTTTTCGTTGACCAATTGTATAATTTATAATTCCATTGTGAACACCTATTACTCTGCCATCCATATCTTTTATATTTCCTTTATTAAATGAATTTGGTCTGAATTTTTCTATTACAGATGCATAATCACCATTAGGGACAAAACAAATATCCTGGCTATCTGGTTTATCTGCAACATTAAGGTCTAATTTTCTAGCAATATCTCTTGTTTCATCTTTTAATAAGTCACCAAGTGGAAACCTTAGAAAGTTGAGCTGTTCCTTGGTTGTATTAAATAAAAAATAACTTTGATCACGATTTAAATCAATACCTCTGTACATTTCTGTATTATTTTTTTCAGTAATACTTTTTACATAATGACCAGTAACCAAAGCATCTGCTTTCAAATTTTTAGCTTCTTCAAATAAATCTGTAAATTTAACTGTTTGGTTGCATTGAACACAAGGAATTGGTGTTTCACCATTTAAATAACTATCAATAAAATTATCTATAACACCCTCTTTAAATTTATTTTGATAATAAAGTATTTTGTGTTCAATCTTTAATTTATCAGCTACACGTTTTGCATCCATAATATCTTGACCGGCACAACATTGTTTTGATTGAGCAATCTCTTTAGTGTCATTGTAAAGTTTTAGAGTAATACCAATAACTTTATAACCTTCTTTTTTCATTATAGCTGCAACAGTGGAAGAATCTACTCCCCCTGACATAGCCACAACTACCAAGGTATCTTTTGGGTCTTTAGCAATTCCAATTGAATTCAATTTTGTCATATTTAATGATATTTATTCATATATTAAGTATAAGTAAATTAAATGATTTTAGATTATGAGCCAGGCGACAAAGTCACTAACCCTATCAATAAAGACTGGGGTATTGGACAGGTTCAATCAATAATTAATGGTAAAGTTACAGTTAATTTTGAAAATGTTGGAAAAAAAGTAATAAATGCTGAAGCTATAAAATTAGAAAAAATTAAATGAACATAAAAGAAAAAGAAAAGATAACTCTGTCATTAATAGACACTTTTAATAAAGCGGGGAGTCTAGCTTTAGATTTAAGATCGAAAGGATTAAAAAAAGAAATTAAATCTGATAATACTCCAGTTAGTAACGGTGATCTTGAAGTAAACAAATTATTATCAAATAAAATTAAAGAAATTACTCCTAACATTGCAATTGTTTCAGAGGAAAATTCTGAAAATAAAAATGACAAAGGCCTAAAAGATTTTTGGCTAGTAGACCCCATTGACGGAACAAGGGATTATATAAATAATAAAGATGAATTTACAATTAACGCAGCATTAATTTTGGATAAAAAACCCTCAATTGGAATTATTACTGCTCCTGCAAAAAAAAGAATTTTTTACTCATATGGGATGTCAAACTGTTTTGAATTAATTAATGATCAGCAAATTAGCTTAATTGACAAAAAAAAAGATAATTCTAATGTTAAAGCAGTTTGTTATTCGGATGAAATTAAACCCGAAATTTTAGAAATACACAAAAAGAATAATGTTACTTCATATCAAAAAATGAAAAGCTCCTTAAAGTTTTGTGTGGTTGCTTCTGGTGAATTTGATATTTATGTTGCTGAACCTAGAGCATGCGAATGGGATATTGCTGCAGGTCATGCATTAATAATTCATTCAGGTGGATCGGTAACTGATTTTGCCGGCAATGAAATTTTTTACGCGAAACCAAAATTTGAAAACTCTAGTATTATAATTAAAAATAAGAATATCCTCTAATGAGTGAGCAATTAAGAATAATATTGATTATAATTGTATCGGTTTCTATATTTGGCTTGTTGGTTTTTGTATTTGTTAAAAACTATCTTAGAAGAAGAGTTGATCAAATGGTAAAAGAAGATAGAAAAAAATCAAAGTAACTTAATAATTTTTATATATTCATCTTTATCGATATCCATTATTCTTTTAGAAGTCTCAAAATCAAATCCATTTCTAGCAAGAAGTGAAATATCTTTTTTGTAAAACAATGGCCTATTATCTTCGGCTCGTGCTGGCCCAATTCTTTTTTTTTTGCAAATTTTAATCCCTGAAAAAAAATCCTGATCTGAATTATCCTCTTTAATTTTATCTAATGTCTCCTTGATGTAGGTATCATTTATACCTTTTCCTATTAAATAATTTCTTATTTTATTAATAGAACTTCCTCTTTGTATTAAACTTCTTGATTTACTCTCTGAATAAAATTTATCACTGATAAATTTTGTTTTTTCAAGATCAACTAAAACAATATCTATTAAATTTGTAATCTCTTGTTTTTTTACATTTGGTGCAGCAGCTTTAAGGTATTTTTTCAAAAGATAGGTTCTTAATTGTTGCTTAGAAGTTGCATATTTTTCAATATAAGCAAAAGAAAAGTTTCTCATTTCTTCAATTGTAACCTCTAATGTTTTTTTTCTATTTCTCATAGGAATCATGATATCTTGTAATATAATACACTATAAAATGTTTGAGCAAATTTACACATACTTTACAATCGAAATGATTTATCTATGGTTGAATCTTGGGATTTTGCCTTTTTGGTTTACTCTAATTTTTTTTCCACAATCACAAATATCTAAAGTTTTTATCACATCTATTTTTCCAATATTCATCCTTGGTTTAGCATATGCATATTTACTTTATATATCTTTCATTGATGGGTATGATTTTTTACAAAATTTTAAACTTTATTTTGGTTTAAATGAAATTTTAAGTCTATTTGAAAATCAATCATTTTTGATTTTATTTTGGGTTCATTTTTTAAGTATCAATTTGTTTTGTGGAGGATGGATTGTTAAAGACTCTCAATTATTTAATATGAACAAAATTCTTGTATCAATACCGCTTATTATCACTTACTTAATAGGTCCTATTGGGTTAGTATTTTATTGGATCATTAGAATTTTTTATGCCAAAAGAATAAGTCTTTATGACTAAATCAATAGATTTTTATTTTGATATTATTAGTCCTTACTCTTACTTAGCTCATAAAAAAATAATAGCCTTAAGAAAAAAAAAAATTAATTTTAATTATAAGCCAATCCTAGTTGGTGGACTTCATAATTTACAAGGAATAACAGCTCCTGCATTTATCAAATCAAAACTAAATCACATGATTAATGACTGTATCCTTTTTGCCAAAAAAGATAATATTGAGTTTATTTGGAATTCAATGTTCCCTATTAATTCTTTATCTTTAATGCGTGGATACCTTTTTATAGAACATAATAAAAAAGAATTATATTTAGACATAATGTTTGATGGCTATTGGAAAGATAATTTAGATCTTTCAAAAGAGGAAAATTTAATAAAACTTCTTAAAAAATGTAATATTGATGACAATATTTTTTTAGAAGGTATTAAAGATTCCAAAATAAAAGACAATTTAAAATCTGTTACAAAAGAAGCTCATAATAAAGATATATTTGGAGCACCCACATTTGTTGTTAACAATAAAATATTTTGGGGGCAGGATAGATTAGAATTTGCTTTAGAGGAATATAATAAATAGTCTAAATTATTTTAAAATCACTTTGACTTATTGCTGCAAAGCCTCCATTGATGTGAGATACTTTTTCAAAGCCCATTTCTTTTAATGATTTAGCCGCAAGTGCTGATCTTAATCCACCAGCACAAAACAAAACCATTTCTTTGCTCATGTCTAGTTTGCCATTTTTAAAATAAGGGCCTTGTGGATCAAGCCAAAATTCTAACATGCCTCTCGGTATGTGGTTTGAATTTTCGACTCTTCCTGTTTTATCTAATTCACCTTTTTCTCTAATGTCTATTAAATTACATTTACCTTCATTAGATAGCTTTAATGCTTCTTCTGAAGAAATAGTCTTTATTTCTTGAAGGGCAGCTTGTACTAATTCTGAAGATGATTTAATTTTCATTATATTAATTTTTTTAAGTTAAAAAGTTATATAATACAATAATATTTGAATATATGAAAAATAAGCAAGTCAGCCACAAAAAATCATTTTTACATAAATTTTTTATTAAATTAGTTAGAAAATTTGGATATGAGGTAATAGATCAATCAAATCTCCATTTACCTTCTAAAAATTTAGAGGCTAACCAAAATCTAAGCGAAAGTGGAAAGCAATCATTAAGTATACCTCTTGGAAAAACTGAGATTACAAGAAAAGTAAAAAGTCTAACTATCATAATTAGATCTTATACATTTGGAGATATTAATGACAGCAAGGTTATGCTTGATCAGAATAAAAAAAGAATATTTGATTTACCCAAAATTGAATACACTCTAAGAACTATAAAATCAGTAATTAAATCTTGTAAAATAGCACAAGATGCTTTTAAAGATGTTGAAATTAAGATTATTGTTACTGATGATAAGTCTAAAAAAGAAAATCTAGATAAAATTGATCAAATTTTAAAAGCTAGCAATTTAAAAACTGAACTCATCAATCTTCAAGAAAATGAATTTAATGATCAAATTAAAACTGTAGATAGTGAAGGAAAAGATATCTCAAGAAATATGGTTTCGAACATGAGAAATTTATATAAATCAATTAAGATTGCTGAAACTAGTGATGCAGATCTATTTTATTTTTTGGAAGATGATTATATTCATACCAATGAAGCAATAACCGAAATGCTTTTTACATATGAAAAAATTAGCTCCCAATTAAATCAGGAAATTTTTTTATGTCCTGCTGATTATCCTTATTTATATTCTTCTATTGATGATTCTAAGATATTTTTTGGAAATATGAGACATTGGCGATCTGTAAACGAAACGTTAATTACTTTTTTGACCAGTAAAAAAATGATCAATAAGTATTTAACTGAACTTAAATTAATGGCTTCTGTAAGACACCACCCAATGGAACTTAAGTTACATGAAATATATAGAAAAGAATATTGCATTTCTCCAATTCCATCTTTAGCAATGCATGCAACTAATATTAATTCAACTTATGGATTGCCGCCTAGCTTTGATTGGAAAAAAATTTGGAATGAAAATGAATAAATTTTTAGGGATAGTAGTTCTTAGTTTGATATAATATGATTTGTATAAAAGCTGATATTCCAAAAGAGTTAAATGATATTGATGACGAATTAAAAGCTATTTATCATAGCAAGGATACTGTTTGCTTTTATATCTTTAAAACAAGAGATTTAAGAAATAAGTTTGTGGAAAAAACTAAAGGTATGGAAAAAACTCAACGTGAAGAAATTTATAAACAATATTTAATATGAAAAAACTTTAATGGACCAGATACTACCTGTTATATATATGATAGGAGTTTTGTTATTAGTACTGCCAGCTTTTTTAAATTCCAACTCTAAATTAAAACAATTATTAACTAACCTCACAATTTGGATCATCATAGTTCTTATAATCTTATCGTTTATTTATATATTCAAGGACTAATTAAAAAGGCCCCAATAAAGGGGCCTGTTTATTAACTTTAAGAGAGAGTTAAGTTATTCTGTTAGTCTCTGATTGCGTAAGCAATTACTCCTGTTTCAGTAACGTCTGTACCTTTGGCTTGAGCTTCTTTACTCAATCTAATTCCAAAGAGACCGTTCATAATCGTCCAGACTATGTAAGACACTACAAATACAAAAATATTAATTGATAAAACACCAATTAACTGTGCACCAAATGTTGCATCTGCATTTGTCAATGGGACTACTAAAGTTCCAAATATACCTGCAAACATGTGAGCTGGAATTGCTCCTACTACATCATCAAGTTTAAATGAAAATAGCAGTTTAGTTCCAAATACAACTATCATACCACCTATTGCACCAATTAATATTGCTGATAAAGGGGATGGGGCTAATGGCTCAGCTGTAATAGCAACCAGTCCACCAATTGCACCATTTAACATTTGTACCACATCTGTTTTACCAAATAGCAATCTTGTAATAACAGCTGCGGCTAATACACCCCCACAGGCAGCTAGATTAGTGTTAATAAAAATTGTTGAAATTGCTACTGCATCAGCAAATGAGCCTAATGCTAATTGAGATCCACCATTAAATCCAAACCAACCTAACCATAATACAAACACACCAATGGTTACTAATGGAATTGATGATGCAGCAAAAGGTTGAATAACTTTTGGATTACCTTTGCTATCAAATCTACCAAATCTTGGACCAAGTATTATTATACCAGCGAGTGCTGCTGCACCTCCTGTTGAGTGAACTAGAGTTGAACCAGCAAAATCAGAAAATCCAATAGATGCTAACCAGCCACCACCCCATTGCCATCCCATCACTATTGGGTAAATTACACCAGATAAAATTGCTGCAAATAAAAAGAATGGCCATAATTTAATTCTTTCAGCCATTGCACCTGAACAAATTGAAACTGTTGTTGCGCAAAAAACCATTTGAAAAAACCAATCTGATCCATCTGAATATCCATTTTCTAAAGCACTGGAATCTGTCCAGGGTACAAAACTGCCTACATATCCACCTTCTGGAATACCATACGCTAAGTTATAGCCTACAAGCCAAAACATAATTCCAGAAATTGCATATAGTCCAATATTCTTTGCACAGATTACTGAAACACTTTTTGATGTAACCATCCCAGACTCTAGCATTGCAAATCCTGCGGCCATAAACATTACTAAGAAACCACAAATTAGAAATAGAAGTGTATTAAATACAAACCCCACTTCTGAAGAAATTGTTGTTTCTGCATTACCAGCACTACTCATGTTCATTAAAAATATGAAACTTATGAGCGGGGCTGATATATTTTTTATTGATTTATTCATAAGTACCTCCTTTAAATAGGTCTGTTATATTTAAGATTGGTATAAAATCTAATGCTGATGAGGAAAAAGGGGTATGCTACTGTTGCATACAGTAACAGCCTTGTTACATTTTTGTAAAAGGCTGTTAGTTAATTCGCTGTTATTTATTGAATATTTCTTTAAGTGCTTTTGCTGGTAAAAACTTAACTTTTTGAGAGGCTCCTATTTGAATTTGCTCACCAGTTCTTGGATTTCTTCCAACTCTTGCTTTTCTTTTGGCAACTTTATAAGTACCAAATCCAGCTATTTTCACAGTATCATCACCTTTTAAAGCATCTAAAATAGTGTTTGTAATTGTATCGAAAGTACGCTCTGCATCAGCTTTACTTAGATTTAAAGAACCTGAAAGTTGCGTCACTAATTGTTTTTTGTTCATTTTTTGGCTCCGATTTTATTGGTTATTTTCTCATAATTTACATTAAAGCTTATAAATCAAGCATTTTATTAGTGTTTATGAAGTTAATTAACACTATATATGGTAATTAATTAAATTAGTGTTGTTTTTAAAGGTTTTTTTGATTTTTACAAATACGATTAATTAGAATAGACCCAGGTCTTTTAGGTCATTAAATGTTGTAAAAAACATTAAAGATAACAACATAAACATGCCGATTCGAAAAAAACCTTCTTGAACTTTTTGACTCAAGGGTCTTCCTAGTACTTTTTCAATACCATAAAACATCAAATGACCTCCATCTAACATTGGTATTGGAAACAAGTTTATCAAACCTAAGCTTATAGAAATATAGGCCATCATGCTTATAAAGGGTAAAATTCCAAATTCAGCAACTTGTCCACTTATTTTGGCAATCCTTATTGGACCTCCTAATTGAGAACTATCACCAGTTCCTTTAATCATGCTTCCGATATATTTAAGAGAAGAAACACTTACATAATAAACCTCATTAACTGCATAAAACAAAGCTTTTGCAGGGCCTAATTTAACATGATTAACTTCATTATTATAAGCTCCAAGTTTAATCCCAACCATTCTTTTTATAACTTTATTACCCAAATTATCTTTTCCTTCTACCATATTGGGTTTAACTTTAAAATTAAGATCTTGGCCAGATCTTGTAACTGTAAAATCAATGAATTCATCTGTAGACATCATAATAAACTTTGAAACCTCCATGATGCTTTTAACTTTATTACCATCGATAGTATCAATAATATCGTTCATTTTTAAACCGGCAACCATCGCTGGACTATCATTTTGAACTTCGTTAATAACTGCAGGCGTGAAATCTTTTCCAACAAACGTGTAAACTGAAAAAAAAATAAGAATAGCTAATAAAAAATTTGCTAAAGGTCCTCCAAAAACAATAAGTGCTCTTTGATATAAAGGTTTTAATACAAATAGTTTATGTTGATCTTCTGTATTATATTGTTTCAAAATTTTTTCTTGGTCAGCCTGACTAAAAACATTTCTATCACCAAAAAATTTAACATAGCCTCCAAGTGGTATTGCACAAATTTTCCAACGAGTTCCAGATTGATCATTCCAACCAAATATTTCTTTCCCAAATCCTATTGAAAAATCAGTGACACCTACACCATATTTTTTTGCAAAATAATAATGACCATATTCATGAATAAATACAACTACTAAAATTAATAAAAAAAATGGAATTATATAACTTAACATAATTTAAGTATTTTAACTTAATATAGATTTTTCACAATATAACAATTTTATGGAAATAGCTTTTTATTTTAGCCTAAAAAATCACTATCTAGTTATTAATTCATAGTGAGTTCATATAATCTGCTTAAAGTTCTTTTAAAAGGTATTAATTGATTATTTGTTGAAGCTAATTCTTTTAAACTTGAAGCGCTACTTATAATTAATTTGACCTTTTTTTCATAAATGATGTCGATCAGTGTGATAAATCTTTGTTGTTGGTCTGAATTATTATTATTAAAATTAGGTAAATTTTCTATGATCATAAAATCACATACTTTGGATAATTTTATATAATCTTCTGCTCCAATATTTTTATTACACAGGTCTTTAAAATCAAATCTAGCAATCCCTTGATAATAATTCTTAATATTAAACTTTCTTCCTTTAATGGATAAAATTTTTTCTTCTTTTATCTTTCCTTTAGTTAATTGTCTAAAAAGTTTGTTAATTTTAAAATTAGTTACATCGTTCAACGGGTAAAAATACTTTCTATTTTTATTTTTTTTTGATTTTCTGTAATCTTCATTGATAATAAGTTTTTCTTCATAACACTTTAATTTAAGATTCCTTACAAAGGGTAAAAATTGTTCTCTCTGCAATCCATCTTTATAAAGGTCATTAATCTTAATATTTGATGAGAATATAACCTTTATATTTTGATCAAAAATCTTTTTAAACAAACTTCCCAGTATCATTGCATCAACAATATTTGTCACTTGAAATTCATCAAAAAAAATTAACTTATATTTTTTTTTTAATTTATTTACGAATTTATTAATAATATTTTCTTTTTTATTGTCTTTGTTTTGAAAAACAAAATTGTGAAAATTTATCATAAATTCGTTAAAATGAAGTCTTTGTTTTGATTTATCAAAATTTTCATAAAAAAAATCTAATATCATTGTTTTACCTACTCCAACATCTCCTTGTAGATAAAATCCTTGTTTATTTTTTTTTTTTGATAACAAATTTGATAAAAAATAATTATCAAAATTTACATTATAAAACTCATTAAGTGACTCTATAATGTCTACCTGGTTTTTATTAATTTCTAGTTTTTTATTATTACAGTAAATTAAAAATAATTGCTTAAGATTCATTTTTTTTTAAAATTTATTCCATATTCTGATCTTGGGCCTTTTCTTAAACCAAAAGGTCCTGGTACAAATATTGTCATTGGTTTTGTGCCTGGTTCAAGATCTACTCTGTGGAGATTATTTGCTGATCTAAAACCTATATAACCAGGAGATCTCCAATGTTTACCAGTTTTTAATGTTTCCCAATACCCACCTCTTAAAATAATTGTTATGTAAGGACATAAATGTGAATGAACTCCCTCACCATGATCGTCTGCTAACATTTCATGTAGCAAAATGTTAAAAGGAAACCACTTTGGTCGATACCTGAATAATAAGTAGTATCTATTCATCCATGGTTTTGCTTCATTAAATTTTGGGTGAGATGGTCCACGATCTAAAACTATTTTTTTTCTACCCATCTTTTCAAGTAGTTTCAAAAACATTTAATCTAACTTTATTATTGCATCTTCTTTAATTAAAAATAAGTTTTTTTCTAAAATGAATGGTCTAGAAATTTGATTATTATCAATCTTAATAATTGATTTTGTTTTTCCGGTCTCTATATCAGCAACAAATAATCTTCCCTTATTTGTTGTTAAATAAATATTTTTTGATCCAACAACAAAACCAATTGGAATAAAGTTCTTTTTTCTATAGTTTCCAAATAGATCAGTGACTCTTAGTACATTGCCTGTTTTTGTGTCCAAAATTATAAAAAAACCTTCATTCGATACCGTAAAAATTAAGTTGTTAATAATAGATGGTTGCACACTTGAATTAATACTTTGTTTCCATTTAAGACTTCCGGTTTTTAAATCTATTGAATAAAATTTATTTTTATTATTTGAAAAAACAATCATTTCATTATTTGCCACAAGATTTGACATTTTTAATGAAAAAGTGTTTTCATATATTGAGCTGTTTTGCGTTGGTCTTTGCCACAACATACTGCCTGTATTTATATCAACAGCACTTATATCACCCGTTGAATTATTAAAATAAAGAACATTATCAACAACAATAATAGATAATTTTTTAGGTGATTTAATAAATGTATCATTTGCACTAATGCTCCATAATTCTACTCCATCTTTAATTGAAATACATCTGAGAGTGTTATCTAAATCAATTACAAAAAATTTATCTTTGTAAACTTTTATTTGCGAGTTGAATGGAGAAGAGTTGTATTTAGACCATAATAAATCTCCGTTTTTAATATTTAATGCATAATATTTTGATATGTTGTCCGTTACTATTAATGTATCTGAATTTTGTGTAAAAGTTAAAATTGGATTTAATTTTTTTTCCTCTTTTTTATAATAATTTTTTTTCCAAATTATTTTAGAATCTAAATCAAATTTTACTACTGAACCATTCTTATTAAAAAATATTAAATTATCAGACTCCAAAATCATATTTGGTTCGTAGTATTTGAAATTTTTAATTTTTGAAAATTTAAATTTAGATATTTTTTTTAAGTCACCATTATAATTTATTCTTCCATTATTATTTGTTAAATTATTGACAAAGGTATTATTTTTTAGTCTTGATGTTAGCTTTATTTTCAAATTAGGATTGAATTCTTTTTCTAAAACTTCATCTTTAGAAAAAATTTTTGAAATGTTGTCTTTTTCTATTTTTATATTTTTTTTTTCTGTCCAGATACCAGATTTAGTATCTAATGAACAATTGTTTAGTAAAATTAGTAAAATAAAATATTTAAAAATATTACTCACTAAAATCTCTATTTAATCTTTTTTGTGATTCTACTTTGATATCGCTATTACTATTTTCTAATACTAGAATTTGGTTAAAAAATTCTTTTGCTTTTTGTTTTTCATTTTTTGAGTAAAAATATTCAGCCAACAAATATAAGGCATGAGATTTCCATATACTATCAGAATTAATTATTGGTTTAAGTATTTTTAATAATTCATTTTCAGAATTAAAATCTGAATTAAACAAGGCTTTTTTATATATAATTAAATTTTTTATTTCTTTTTCTAAACTAGTTTCATCAATCAAAATGTTAAATAATTTATTAATTTCTTCCTGATTTTTAATTAAATTATTATCTATTAAAAAATATAATGCCAGAGGTGAATATGTACTATTTTTATCATAAATAACGTCTTTCATTGATGAAATGGTTTTTGATTTATCGCCATTTTCATATTCAATTGTTGCACTATTAAATTTATCTGCCGACCATTCCATATATTTATTTTTATATATCAGATAAGAATAAAAACTAACTACAACCAATATTAAAAATATTGATATTAAAATTATTTTTTTTTTATTTTCTATAAAAAAATTTTTAATTTTTTCATTTCTAGTTTTTGTATCAATTATTGTAATCTCTTCATCCATAATTAAATCATATTTCTTAAAACATACTGAAGTATTCCTCCATTCTTATAATACTCCAGTTCATTCTTAGTATCAATTCTGCATAAAGTCTTAATTTTTTTTATATCACCTGAAGCATACTTTATTTCTACTGTCACTTCATCTGACGGATTAATTCCATTTTCTATTTTTAAAACAGTTATTAACTCTGATCCTATTAAGTTTAAATTTGTTCTATTCATTGAATTGGTAAATTGAAGTGGTAGTACACCCATTCCTATCAAATTTGATCGATGTATTCTTTCAAAACTTTCCGCAATAACTACTTTTACACCTAGTAATTTTGTTCCTTTAGCGGCCCAATCTCTAGATGATCCTGTTCCATATTCTTTTCCACCAATTACAACTAAATCAGTTCCTCTTTTCTTATACTCCTCTACAGCATTATAAATTGGCATAACTTTTTCTTCTGGATATAATTTTGTATAACCACCCTCTGTGCCGGGTGCCATCTCATTTTTTATTCTAATATTTGCAAAAGTTCCTCTCATCATAACTTCATGATTTCCTCTTCTAGAACCGTATGAGTTATAATCTTTTGGCTGTATTTGATGTTCCATAAAATATTCTCCTGTAGGGCTTTCTTTTTGAATATTTCCTGCTGGAGAAATGTGATCTGTTGTTACCATATCTCCTAAAATCAAAAGTGGTCTTGCGTCTTTAATAGACTTAAAACCCTCAGGTTTGTCAGATAGACTTTCAAAGAAAGGAGGTTTTTTTACATAAGTTGAGCCTGAATCCCAATTATAAATACTCGTATTTTCAGTTTTAATTTCTTGCCATTGTTTTGGTCCTTCTGAAACGTTTGAATATCTTTTAATAAACATTTCTGGATTCAAAGCTTTTCTCAAAGTATTTTCTATCTCTTTATTTGATGGCCAAATATCTTTTAAAAAAACATCTTTACCTTCTTTGTTTTTTCCTAATGGTTCATTATACAAATCAAATTCCATATGGCCTGCAAGAGCATATGCTACTACTAATGGAGGTGATGCTAGATAATTTGCTTTAATATGAGGAGATATTCTTCCCTCGAAGTTTCGATTACCAGATAATACTGATACGGCATATATATTGTCTTTTTCAATAGCTTTTACAATTTCCTCAGGCAAAGGTCCTGAGTTTCCAATACAAGTTGTGCAGCCATATCCTACCAAGTTAAACCCTAGTTTATCTAAAAATACATTTAATCCTGCTTTTGCTAAATAATCAGTTACTACTTGTGATCCCGGAGCTAATGAAGTTTTTACCCATGGTTTAGTTTGTAAGCCAAACTCTACAGCCTTTTTTGCTAATAACCCAGCTCCAATCAAAACATTAGGGTTTGATGTATTTGTGCATGACGTAATTGCTGCAATCAATATAGATCCATCTTGAATTGTATATTTTGAACCCAAAACTTTTGCGATATTCTTTTCTTTTCTTTCAGTTGCCTCTTTAAAGACCTCTTTAAAATTTGTAGAAGCATCTGTTAATAAAACTTTGTCTTGAGGTCTTTTGGGTCCTGAAATAGTTGGTACAATTGTAGACATATCTAATGATAATGTGTCTGTAAATTCAATTCCATCACTTGCCCATAACCCTTGTTCTTTTGCATACTTTTCAACAATATTAACTGTTTTTTCAGTTCTTCCTGAAAATCTTAAATACTTCAATGTTTCATCGTCAATTGGAAAAAAACCACAAGTTGCTCCATATTCTGGTGCCATGTTTGCAATAGTTGCTCTGTCTGCAAGTGTTAAATTTTTTAATCCTTCACCAAAGAACTCAACAAATTTTCCAACAACATTCTTATCTCTCAACATTTTTACTACTGTTAACACTAAATCTGTTGCAGTTGTGCCCTCTGGCATTTTGTTAATTACTTCAAATCCTATAACTTCTGGAATTAACATTGAAATTGGTTGACCTAGCATTCCAGCTTCAGCTTCTATTCCACCAACGCCCCAACCAAGAACTGATAATCCGTTAACCATAGTAGTATGACTGTCTGTTCCTACTAAAGTATCAGGAAACAGATAATCTTCATCTTTAAATTTTTCTGACCATACTACTTTTGATAAATATTCCAAATTCACTTGATGGCAAATTCCAGTTCCAGGAGGAACTATTCTAAAGTTATTGAATGCTTGCTGTCCCCACTTTAAAAATGAATATCTTTCACCATTTCTTTGAAACTCAATATCTACATTTTTTTCAAATGAACTTGCATTTGATGATTTATCAACTTGAACTGAGTGATCAATAACCAGGTCTACTGCTGATAATGGATTAATTGTATTTGGATCTTTATCTTTTTCTTTAACAGCTTCTCTCATGGCTGCAAGGTCTGCAACAGCTGGAATTCCAGTATAATCCTGCAATAATACTCTTGCAGGTCTATAGGCTATTTCTGTTGAAGATTTTTTTATTTTAAGCCATTCTTTGATTGCTTTTATTTGATCTTTATTAACAGATAAATCATCTTCATATCTTAGTAGATTTTCTAATAAAACTTTAAGAGATTTTGGAAGTTTTGAAATTCCATCCAAACCATTTTTTTCAGCTTCAGATAAAGAATAATATCTATATTCCCTATTATTAATATTAATAGACTTTAAAGAGTTATATGAATTTTTATTTCCTGGTTTCATTTAGTTTTAGATGTAGAACCCTATTATACAAACGATAAGTAGCAATGACATAACATAATTAAATCGTTTAATGAAATTATTATTTGTCGCAAATTTCCTTAAAAATTTACCAAAAAAAGCCCAGGTGGTAATACTTGTTAAAGCTGTCAAAGAACAAACTATTATGACTGTAAAAGAGCTATTTAAATAATCATTTTCTATTATGAAATTTGAGATTAAAGTAATAGCTGCCATTACACCTTTGGGGTTTAAGAATTGAAATATGAAAGTATCAATAAATTTTACTGGATTAATTTCTTTACCTTCTTTAGATGGGGCAGAAAATGATATTTTATAAGCTAAATATAATAGAAAGAAAGTTCCCAATAACCTAATTACTTCTTGTATTGCTGGATATTTTAAGAATGTTGATATCAATACAAAATTAATCAAGATCACTAAATTTGTATAGCCCAACCAAACTCCTAAAATTAAAGGTATTGTTTTTTTAATTCCGTAATTAAAACCTGAGAAGGATGCTACAGCATTATTTGGTCCTGGAGTAAAACCTAATGAACATGAAATTCCAATTAACAAAAATAATTCTGGATGCATAAAAATTAAGCTACAGGAAGACCTTTTTCAGATTCTTGAGATGGATGAAGTAATACTACTTTTCCTTCATCGTCAATTGATCCTAGAATAAGAACTTGTGAAACAATTCCAGCAATATTTTTTTCTGGAAAATTACAAACACCCACTACTTGTTTTCCTTTTAAATTTTTTTCATTATAATAATGTGTTATCTGAGCTGAAGATTGTTTAATTCCAATTTCTTTTCCAAAATCCACCTCTATAACTAAGGAAGGTTTTCGTGCTTTTTCATTTTTTTTTACAGATACAACAGTTCCGACTCTAATATCTATTTTTTCAAAGTCAGCATAGGTTATTTGTTCTTTCATATATTTAATATATAGTGGAAGATAATTATGAGTACAGATAAAATTTCAGATCAATTATTTGATGATTCAGTTAAAATTTTGACTGATTTAATTAGTTTCAAAACAATATCTGGGGAAGATAATAGCTCTCTGATTAAATATTGTGATGATATCCTAAAAAAATTAGGTGCTACTTCATTTAAAACTTATGATGATGAAAAAAAAAGAGTAAATTTATTTGCTACACTAAAAGCTAAAAATCCAAATAATAAAAAATCAATTATTTTATCAGGCCACACAGATGTTGTTCCTGTTTCAAAGGGTTGGAATTCTGATCCTTTTACTGCAACTATCAAAGATAATAAATTATACGGGAGAGGTTCCTGTGATATGAAGGGTTTTATTGCATGTGCTTTAGCCTATGCGCCTATTTATTCTAAGTCAAATTTAGATAGAGATATTCATTTCTCATTTACATTTGATGAAGAAACAGCATGCCAGGGAGCACCTATACTGATAGAAGAATTAAAAAAAAGAAATATTAAAAATGGTATTTGTATTATTGGTGAGCCAACAAATATGAAAATTATTGATGCTCATAAGGGATGCTATGAATACACAACTTATTTTAAAGGTTTAGCAGGACATAGTTCGGCACCTCATAAAGGTGTAAGTGCAGTTGAATATGCATCAAGATATGTAAATAAATTAATTGAACTTAGAGATAAACTTAGAAGTAGAACTCCTAAAGACTCTATTTTTGATCCACCTCACTCTACCCTTTCAATCGGTGGCGTGTTTGGAGGTATTGCTCACAATGTAATAGCAGACAAATGTCATGTTAATTGGGAAACACGACCAGTTGTTAAGGAAGATGGTATATTTTTGAATCAAGAAATCGATGAATATGCAAATACAGTGTTATTACCTGAAATGAAAAAAGTTTTTCCTAATGCTTCAATTGAAAAAAATATTATTGGTGAAATAGTCGGGTTTGATAGAGAAGATAAGTCTGATGCTTGTGAATTAATTTCAAGTTTAACAGGAGATAATTCTAGACAAGTTGTTTCATTTGGAACTGAAGCAGGTTTATTTCAAGAAATTGGAATTAGCACAGTGGTCTGTGGTCCAGGGTCAATTGATCAAGCTCATAAAATTGATGAGTTCATTGTTTTGGATGAGCTTAAAAAATGTTTAAACTTACTTGATGGCATCAAAGCAGAGTCTGTTCCAAATTAATAAATTGTTAAACAACATAAAGTAAATTATAATTTTCTTATGTCTAAAAAAAATCCAAGAGATATGGTTGGGTATGGCTCTAAAGAGCAAAAGATTAAATGGCCTAATAACGCACGTATAGCTGTTCAAATAGTTTTAAATTATGAGGAAGGAGCTGAAAGTTGTGTTTTAAATGGTGATAATAACTCAGAAATTTTCTTATCAGAAATTATTGGTGCTCAACCTGTAAAAGGTAGACATATAAATATGGAGTCACTTTATGAATATGGTTCAAGAGCAGGATTTTGGAGATTGCATAAATTATTTCAAGAAAAGAAAATACCTATAACAGTTTTTGGAGTCGCTATGGCTTTAGAGAAAAATCCTGAAATTTGTAAAGCTATAATAGAAGCTGGTTATGAGGTTGCGTCTCATGGGTGGAGGTGGATTGATTACCAAAATATTAAGAGATCTGAAGAAAAAAAACATATGAATCTTGCTATAAAATCTCATACAAAAATTTTTGGAAACAGACCTGAAGGTTGGTATACAGGAAGATGCAGCCCAAATACTAGAGATCTAGTTATGGAAAATGGCGGTTTTTTATACGATAGTGACTCATACAGCGACGACTTACCTTACTGGGAAACTAGGAATAAGAAAAAACAATTAATAATTCCTTATACACTGGATAACAATGATATGAGATTTGCAACCAATCAAGGGTTTAATACTGGCGATCATTTTTTTTCTTATCTAAAAGATAGCTTTGATGTTTTATACGAGGAAGGAAAAACAAGCCCTAAGATGATGTCAATAGGATTACACTGTAGATTGATTGGAAAACCTGGTAGAACTCAATCTTTAAAAAAATTTCTAGATTATATTCTTAAACATGAAGATGTGTGGATATGTAAGAGAATTGATATAGCCAAACATTGGATTAAAAACTATTCTGAATAATGTCAAAAAAAATTATTTTTACAAACGGTCTTATCGATTTAGCTCAGCCAAGACTTGGCACGAAGGTTATATTTAAAACTGACGACTTTTTTGCTTCAGCTAATAGAATTATTGAACCCTTGCCAGCAGTTTTTAAGGATGGGTTATTTGATAAAAATGGTAAATGGATGGATGGATGGGAGTCTAGAAGAAAAAGAACAAAGGGGCATGATTACATAATTTTAAGATTCGGTAAGCCTGGTTCAATTAAAAAAGTTGATGTTGACACATCACACTTTAATGGAAACCAGCCAGCAATGATTTCAATTGAAGGAACTAATTCTAGCTCGAATAAGATAAGTCAATTAAAGTGGGAACCATTACTTTCTAAAAAAAAAACTAAAGCAAATAGACATCACTTTTTTACTATAAATAGTAAAAAAATTTTTACACACATTAAATTTAATATTTTTCCTGATGGTGGAGTTGCCCGATTAAGATTGTTTGGTTCAATTGCAAAATCTAATAAATTTAAAAATAAAAAAGTAAACCTTGCATCGTTACTAGATGGAGCGTCTGTTATTGCATGTAACAATGAACACTTTGGTAAGGCTGAAAATATTCTAGCTCCAGGTAAAGCTAAAAATATGGGAGATGGATGGGAAACAAGGAGAAGACGTGGTCCAGGATTTGATTGGTTAATATTAAATTCTTTAGATGGAAAAGAAATTGATAAAATTGAAATATCTACTCATCATTTTAAAGGTAATTATCCAAGCCATTGTTCATTACAAGCAACTTACATACCTAAGTCAAAAAATTCTAAGGCAATTGTTAACTCTTCAGTTAAATGGAAATATTTATTAAAAAGTGCAAAACTATCCTCTAACAAAGTACATATTTTTAAAAATAATCTAATGAAAAAAGATAGAATTAATTTTATAAAAATTAATATTTTTCCAGATGGTGGAATATCTCGATTTAAAATTTATGGAAAAAATATATGAGTCGCTTAGTGATTAAACCTAGGGTTATTAATAAAGAAAATTTTAAAAAATTTGGTGATATGATCACAACAGATGACATAAAACCTTTAGAAATAAATGATGGTTATGCAAAACGATATGATGGGATAGCTAATCTAGATGCTAAAAAAGATGAAGGAGAGTCCATAATTAGTATTTTTTCTGCTTTAAAAAGATCTTTTCCTATGAAGGTTGATATGATGGAAAAACATCCACTTGGTAGCCAAGCTTTTATTCCTATGAAAGAAACTACTTTTTTAGCTTTTGTTGCTCCTGAAGGTGTTAAGCCTGATTTAAATAAAGTAGAGGCTTTTATTATTCCAAAAGGAGTTGGTGTCAATTATAATGCTGGAATTTGGCATTTTCCTTTAATTGCGACTGAAGATATGAATTTTTTAGTAGTTGATAGAAAAGGCAAAGGTGACAATTTAGTTCTTCACGATTTAGATAAAGAAAATATCACTTTAGAATATCAGGCATAAAAAAAAGCCCACCAATAAGAAAAATTGATGGGCTTTAATTTATAATTTAATTATCTTTTAGATATAGCTAAATGAACTACAGCACCTAATGATGCTCCAATTATCCATGCATATCCTCCGCCACCACCTAAGTTAGCAAAGAAATCACCTAAACCTAAAATTAAAATGTTTGGCCAAACTGTTCCAACAGCAATATAGCCTGAAAGTACCCAAGCTATGATTGCTTTATGGTTGAAGCCTCCATTATAGTGATACTTGCCTTTCGGACTAGCATCAAATAATGCATCAACATCTAATCTTTCTTTTTTGATGATGTAGTAATCAGTAATCATAATACCAAATACTGGGGCAAGAATTGCTCCTAAAGTATTAACAAATGGAAATAAGCCCATTTGAGTAATAACAGCAACCCACATACCACCAATTACAAAACCAAAACCAGCAGTTATTAATCCACCAGTTTTAAAATTGATTTTACTAGGCATTAAGTTAGCTAGGTCATACGCAGGAGGTATAAAGTTTGCAACCATGTTAATACCAACTGTTGCAGCAAAAAAAGCAAATGCAGCAATAATTGTTAAACCCAGGTTATCTACTTTAGCTACCATATCAGTAGGACTTGCAACATATTCTCCAAAAATTGCGATTGTTCCACCAGTAATCATTAAAGTGATGAAAGAAAACAAGATTACGTTTCCTACTAATCCCCATAGGTTACCTTTTCTCATTTCACCTTCATTTTTAACAAATCTAGCAAAGTCACCGAAGTTAATTACAACAGCTGCAAAATATCCAACCATAATTGAAAACACTGCTAAGAAAGCTCCAAATGATCCTAAGCCTTCAAAACCACCTGATCTTTCACCACCAGAAAATATAGTTCCAACTTCTGAAAATAATCCTCCGCCAGCTTTAGCCCAGATAACGATCATTAATAATATCATCACAGCATAAACTGCAGGACCTGCAAAGTTTAAAAATCTTTTTACAAGATCTACTCCTTGCCAGAATAGATAAACTTGGAATCCTGATACAAATATAAATGAAACCCACATTACACCTGTCATTCCTAAGAACATCTCTGTACCTGCGTTTCCAGTAATACCTGTAATTAAAAGTGCTACAGCAGTTGAAGCTGCATAAGTTTGAGCTCCATACCAAAACATTGCAACAAGGCCTCTAGCCATTGCTGGAAAGTTTGCTCCAAAAACACCCATACTTACACGAGCGAATACTGGATATGGAATTCCATGTTTCACACTTGGTTTACCTGAAAGGTTGACTAGCCACATAATAAAAAATCCTGCAAGAATTAATGCAGCAAATACAGCCCAACCATTTAGCCCTGAAGCTAAAAATAAAGACGCTGCCAAAGTATACCCAAATAAACTTTGCACATCGTTTGCCCATACGTTAAAGATTTCAAACCATCCCCAATTTTTTTTATTCGATGGAGTTGGTGCCAAATCCGCATTGTAGAGCGATTTTGATTTACTCATATTATCTCTCCTATTTGTTTACATTTAAGTAATTAGCATCAGAGGGTAAGCATTGTTCCACTGAAGTAAAACAATAAATAATTTATAATTTTAAAATTAATGTTAGATTATAAGGCTTAATTGAGACAAACCTAAATTGAACAGTTCTAATTAGCAAAAATGCTTAATTATTAATCGTTCCAACCACTTACAGCTTTTACTTCAAGATATTCCTCTAAACCTAATTTTCCAGCTTCACGACCAATACCGGAATGCTTATAACCACCAAATGGCGCATCAGGTGCTAGACCAGCACCATTAATATCAACCATTCCAGATCTAAGTTTTCTTGCAACACGGTTTGCTTTTTCTTGATCTTGAGTTTGAATAAAATTTAATAGTCCATAAGGAGTGTCATTTGCAATCTTGATTGCTTCTTCTTCAGTTTCAAAAGGAATAATCGATAACACAGGCCCAAAAATTTCAGTTCTAGCAATTTGCATTTGGTTATTCACATCAGCAAATGCTGTTGGTTTTACAAAATAACCTTTATCCAAACCATCTGGTTTGCCAATTCCTCCTGCAACTAATTTTGCACCTTCGTCGATTCCAACTTGAATTAATGATTGAATTTTATCAAATTGAGTTTTTGAAACTACAGGACCAATGTGATCTCCTTCTTTAGATGCAACATCAACTTTCATTGAGTTAGCAAATTTTTTAACTCTTTCAACTGCTTCATTATACATTGATTTTTCAACTAACATTCTAGTTGGTGCATTGCAAGATTGTCCTGTGTTTCTAAAACATCTTAAAGCACCTCTTTCAACTGCTTCAGCATCTGCATCTTTAAAAATGATATTAGCTCCTTTTCCTCCAAGCTCTAAACTTACTCTTTTAAAATCTTTAGCCGCATTTTCAGAAATTAAAGCCCCTGCTCTAGTTGACCCTGTAAATGAAATCATATTTACATCTGGGTGACTTGTTAAAGCATTTCCTGTTATCGCACCATCTCCATTAACTAAATTAAAAACACCTTTTGGTAATTTTATTTCATCGATCATTTCAGCTAATATCATCGATGATAATGGAGCAATCTCAGATGGTTTAAGCACCATTGTACAACCAGCAGCAATTGCCGGAATTACTTTTAAGCATGTTTGGTTCATTGGCCAATTCCAAGGTGTGATTAAAGCACAAACTCCTTTTGGTTCATGCAGAATATTATTATTTAGAGCATGCTCCCCAAGTTTTGCTTCAAATGTATATTCTTTTAAAACTTTAATATAAGATTTTATGTGACTGGCGCCTGTACCTGCTTGTAATTGAGTTGAAAAATCTATTGGTGCTCCCATCTCTAAAGATATAGCTTTAGCCATATCAGCCCATCTTTTTTTATAAACAACGTATAAAGCTTCTAAATATTTTAATCTTTCTTTTTTAGAAGAAAACCCCCATGTTTCAAAAGCTTTGGTAGCTGCACTTACAGCAGCATTTACATCATCTACTCCGCCTAGAGATATGACAGCACACTCTTCTTCTGTTGAAGGATCTATTACTTTAAAATCATTAGGTTTTTTTGGAGAAACCCAATCACCATTAATATAAAATTTTTTCTTATCTAACATTTTGAGAAACTATCCTTTCTTTACGATTTTGCAAATAAATTTGTTAATTCGTAAACTATTGTTGCTGCTGCAAGAGATGTAACTTCTGCATGATCATAAGCAGGTGAAACTTCGACCACATCAGCAGAAACAAGATTTAATCCTGACAGACCTCTCAAGACATTAACCATCTCCCTTGTAGTCATGCCAGCAATTTCTGGAGTACCTGTTCCGGGAGCAAAAGCTGGATCAAGAACATCAATATCTATTGATAAATATAATGGGTTATCACCTACTCTTTTTCTGATTCTATCTGCTATTTTATCTGTTCCTTCTGTTTGAAACTCGTCACAATGAATTATCTTAAATCCAAAACTTTCATCATTTTTAATATCATCTCTACTATAAAGTGGACCTCTAATACCAACATGCATTGAAGCATCATCTAAAAATAATCCCTCTTCCCTTGCTCTTCTAAAAGGAGTTCCGTGTGTATATGGAGCGCCAAAATAAGTGTCCCAAGTATCTAAATGTGCATCAAAATGAACTAATGAAACTGGTCCATTACATTTTTTATTAATTGCTCTTAGTAGTGGTACTGCAATTGTATGATCTCCGCCTAAACTAATTATACCACCAACTTTATTTAATAAATCTGTTGCTCCTTCTTCGATCTGTTTTATCGACTCGTCAATACTGAAGGGGTTACAAGTAATATCACCAGCATCAGCAACTTGCTGCACTTTAAAAGGTTCAACATCATAACTTGGGTGATAGTTAGTTCTCAAATGTCTTGAAGCTTGCCTAATACTCATCGGTCCAAATCTAGCTCCAGGTCTATAGCTTGTTCCAGCGTCAAAAGGAATTCCAACTATTGCAACGTCACAACTTTTAACATCTCTTAATTCAGGTAGTCTAGCAAATGTAGATGGTCCTGCAAATCTTGGTACTTTAGTGCCACTTACAGGTTGGATTGGGTCTTTATTCTTATCTTTTTTCATTTATAAATAAAATGTACCACATTCTATTAAATTGGAATATCTTCTAAATTATTTTTTATGAAGTTATTTAAAGCTATTTTACTGCTATTCATTTTTATTTCACCTTTAAAGGCGAATACTATCTACAATTTGATTAAAATACCCAACTTAGAAATTTATGAAATTAAAACTAAAAATAAACTTAAGTATTTTTTTGCTGCTAGTTCATTTAGATTAGGTGTAAAAAAAAATATTGTTTGTTTAAATCCAAGTAAAGAAGATTTAGACTTAAAGTATAAAACTATTTATAAAAATCTTGATAAATATTCATACAGTTATTTAAAAAAAATAAATCTTAAATATATTGTTTTATGTGAAAATTTATCGATTTCTGGAATTAATACAGCTGGTATTCCGGATAATGTAATGAAAACATTAATACTAGATATAAATTTTAATGAAAATTTTTTTGAAAGAGTGATTCATCATGAAGTTTTCCATATAATTAATGATCAATACAATGAGCTTTTTGAAAAAACTGAATGGATTAAATTTAATAATTCAAAATTTAAATATGCTGAATGCTCCACGTGCACAGAAAAACTGGGGTTGGAAACTTACAAAAACACCAAAGGTTTTTTTTCAGAGTACTCTAAATCAACGGCGTCAGAGGATATGGCTGAGGTTTATTCACATATGATTTTTTTAAGTCAAAAAGATATAAATAAAATCAAAAAAAAAGATCCAGTTTTAAATAAGAAAATTTCATATATTGAAAATAAAATCAAAGAAATTGATAATTCTTTTACTTTTTAAATGATAAAAAAAATAAAACCCTCTAAATCTGAAAAGATTATATTAATTTTCTTAATTTTATTAGGGTCGATTACTTTTGGTACATTTTTTATAATTAAAAACAAATGTTTATTTGTTAAAAAGTATGATCCTAAGAATATTAATTTTAAAAATCCAACTAATATTGCAGTTTTAAATGTCCCTTGTGGGAATGTAATTATAGAACTTTATCCAGAAATCTCTCCAAATGGAGTTAATAGATTTAAAAAATTAATAAGGTCTAACGCTTATGATAATGTTGCTTTCCACAGAGTAATTAAAGATAAGTTAGTTCAAGCGGGTGATTTAGAATTTGGAAAAAAAGGAAATTTGAATTATGGAAAAATAGGTACTGGTAAATCAGGATTAGGAACTATTAAATCAGAAATTGATAATGTGTTTAATTATACAAAAGGAAGTGTCGGTTTAGCCAGATCTTTTAAAAATGATACTGAAGACAGCCAGTTTTTTATTATTTTACAAGATGAACCCTTATACGAAGGTGAATATACACCTTTAGGAAAAGTTCTTTACGGTCTTAAAGCATTAAAAAAAATTAAATCACAAAGACACTCTGAATATATTTTGAGACCTGATTTCATTAATTCTTTTAAAATGCTTAAATAACCCCTACATATGCCACAAAAATGAGCCCATTTTAGTCTATAAGTTGGTATTTTTGTTATGAAAATTTTGATTAAATTAGATTATGAAAAACAGAATAGTAAAAAAAATCAAGAGAGTAAAAGAAGATAAAAAAGAAATTCTTAAGGAGCCATTAAAAGTTCTCAAAAAAATAGATCTTAATAAATTTAAAAAAATTACATCTTTTTCTTTAAACAAAACATTTGATAATTTCAAGGAAAGAATAAAGAAAGCTGAGATCGAAAGAGAAAAGATATTAAAAAAAGAAAAAATACAAGAAGCAAAAAAGAAAAAATTAGAAATAAAAAAACAAAAAGCTGAAGAAGCTAGACAAATTAAAAAAGAACAGTTGCAAAAAATTAAAGAAGAAAAACAAAAAATAATTGATAGAGAAAGACAAAGACTCAAAATTGCAAATCAACAAAAACAAATTGAAAAACAAAAACTTAAGGTTGAACAACAAAGATTAAAATCTGAAGAAAAAAAATTAAGCGATGATATAGAAAGAAAAAGAAGAGAAGATGAATTAAAATTAAAAGAAGAAAAACTAAGATTAGAATATGCTGAAAAACAACGAATAAGGCTAGAAAAACAAAAAGAAAAAGAAGAAGAAGAAAAATTAAAAGCTGAACAACGTGAAAAGCATGAACAGGAAAGATTAAAAGCTCAAGAGGAAAAACAAAGATTAAAAGATATAGAAATTAATAGATTAAAAGAAGAACAGTATAAATTAGATGAAGAGGAACGAAAGTTACAATATCAAGAACGAAAATTGAAAGAAGCTGAACAAAGAATAAAAGACATTGAGGCTCAAAGGCTTAGGGAAAATGAAATCCAAAAATTAAAAGAAGCTGAAGAAATGAGGAACAAAGAAGAAGAATTAAGATTACAAGAGAAAAAAGAAATCGAAGAATTAAAAGCTTTAAGATTGAAAGAAGAAGAACATAAAAAAAGAGAAATAGAGCTTAAAAAGAGAGAAGAAGAGATTAGATTGCAAAAATTAAGAGAAGAAAAAATTGCGGAGGAAAAAATTAGAGAAGAAAAAAGACAAAAAGCTGAAGATGAAAGAATAAAAGAATGGGAATTAAAATTTGATGAAGAACAAAAAAAGAAGGAAGAAGAAATAATAAGAAAATTTAATGAGAGAGAAAAATTATTTAACCAAAAGCCAAGCGAATCTTCTGATAATTCTTCTAATCTCTCAACTGATCAAAATAATGATCAAGAGCAAAAAAAAAATTAAGAGATTGATTTATTTGATTTAATTAATTAGTGGTTTCCCTGTGCCTAAGGTATATTTAATTCTGTCTTGTGTTTTTTGAGTTTCAATTAATCTCATAAATGCCTCTAATTCTAATTTAAATAAATCGTCCTCTGATAATGTTTTATCTATCGTAGTATCACCGCCACTTAATACATAGGCCAATTCTCTGGCGACTTTAACACCATGGTCTAATATTATTTTGTCATTGTAAAGTTTATCTAAAATCTTGTACATATCTTCCAATACTGATTTTCCAGGAAGATTGAACTTTAATTCCTCTGGAGCTTTAAAATTTTTATTATCCATCAGAATATTTTTTGAAACTTCTAATAAACTATTTCTATTCATTATTTTTTTATCTTCAGGTCTTAGGTACTTCATTGGTTCCGCCTCTACTGGTGAAGTAGCCGTCTTACCATAACCAATAATGTCAAAAACTTTAAGAGATGCATAATTGGGGTTTGCTTTTGCTTCATCTGTATTCAACCATCTTGCCAACATTTCTTTACATCCGCCCCCTGCTGGAATTAATCCAACTATTGTCTCAACTAATCCAACTACAATATTAGTATGTGAGGCTACAAAATTGCTTTGAACCATTACCTCAAAACCACCACCTAAGGTTAATCCTGATGGTGCTGAAACCACTGGATATTTTGAATATTTTAAGTGCTTACAAGTTTCTTGAAAATATTTTATGAATTTTTCTATAGATTTAAAATCGTTTTTATCTGCAAAGTCCATTGTGTAAGTTAAGTTTACTCCAGCAGAAAACTGCATACTTTCATTAATTATTATCAAAGGTTTATCGGTTGCTTTTTTAAGTGCATCCATAGAGTCATAATTTAAAGCATTTGCTTTAGTGGTAAACTCAACAATATTATAATCATTAAATCTATAAATTTTTGCAGAGTCATTTCCGTCTACACTTGAGGCAGTCCTCTTAACTTTACCCAATGTTTCTATATTTGTATATTTTTGTCTCTCTCCATAAAAATCTTCATTTTTTGTTTTTGATAAATTTTTTAAAAATTCGTTTCCTTTAAAATTATTAACTTTATCAAAAAAGTTTTTCACACCTATTTCTTCAAGCATTTCAAAGGGACCTTTAGTCCAATTAAAACCAAGTCTCATTGCTTCATCAATATCATTAAATTCTTTTGTAATTCCTGGAACTAATGAAGAGGCATATTTAATTATTTTAGATATAACTGACCAAGCATAATCTCCATACTTATCTTTTCTATTAATTAATCTATTTAAATCTACGTTATCAGATTTAATATCTATTTTTTTAGCAACTAAGTAATCGCCAGTTTCAAGATTAATTGCTTCCATAACTTTTGTTGTTCCAACTTTATTTATTCTATAAAAACCACCTTTACCTTTTCTTCCAGTATATCCTGTTTCAATTAATCTTTTTACCAATGGAATTTCTTTTGCTACTTCATGAAATTCATCAGATTTTGGGAGTTCTTTTATAAAACTTTTTAATACGTCAGCCATTAAATCAATACCTATTAAATCATATAAACCAAATACACCTGTTTTTGGAATCCCCATTGGTCTTCCAAAAACTGCATCTGCTTCTTCAATTGAAAGTTTCATTTTAAAAGCCTCAGTCATTGCGACTTGCATTGCATAAACACCGACCCTATTTCCTAAGAAACCTGGAGTATCATTACAAATGATTGCACCTTTACCTAATTCAACTTCACAAAATTTTTTTAACTGATTTATTTTATTAAGATCATTATTTTCATTCTTAACTATTTCTAAAAGACCCATATATCTGACAGGGTTAAAAAAGTGAGTTATACAAAAATCTTTCTTCTCAGTATCTGTTAGATTTTCAGATAAAATTTTTATTGGAATTGAAGATGTATTTGAAGATACTATTGCTCCATCTTTTCTTTCTTTAAATATTTTTTCATAAATTTGATGTTTAATATCAATTCTTTCAACCACTGCTTCAACAACCCAGTCTGCTTCTTTAATTATATCAAAGTTATCAGATATATTTCCAACTTTAATGTTATTAATTTTTGACTTATCAATTAATAATGGCGGTTTTGATTTATGAATTCTATCTCTTGCTTTTTCACTAATCTCTGTTTTTAAATCTAATAATGTTACAGGAATATTTGCATTACAAAGATGTGCAGCAATTCCACTTCCCATTGTTCCTGAGCCAATGACTACAACTTTTTTAATATCCATGTAATTTGAAGCTAATCTATCTATTGATTCCTCTTAGTCTTTCAGAACGTCTTCTCAAAAGCTCTGCACTAACTAAAATTAAGGTAGACATTATAATTAAACAAGTTGCCACAGCCAGTATGGTCGGACTTAACTGTTCTCTTAAACCAACCCACATTTGAATTGGGATTGTTGTATTTTCAAGTCCAGCTAAAAATAAAACAACTATCACTTCATCAAATGAAGTTACAAAAGCAAATAATGCACCAGAGATAACTCCCGGTGTAATTAAAGGTAATGTCACTTTCATAAAAGTGTTAACAGGATTACTTCCAAGGCTTGCAGCCGCTCTTGTAACACTATGATCAAACCCACTTAAGGTTGCTGTAACTGTAATCACTACAAATGGCGTTCCTAAAATTATATGAGATAAAATAATTCCTGTATGTGTTGCAGCCAAACCTACCTTGGCCATAAAGAAAAATATTGCCGTACCTGAAATAATCAATGGAACTATCATTGGCGAAATTAACAAAGCCATAAATGCAGCTTTATATGGCATATGCCTACTACTTAAACCTAGTGCAGCTACTGTTCCTAGAATTGTTGATCCTATTGTTGCAAAAAAGGCAATTATTAAACTATTCTTAGTAGCAAGACCCCATGGGTTTTTAGTTCCCCAAATCATATCTTTATACCATCTCAAAGAAAAACCCTCTGGATCTAATGCTAACATTTTAGATGAAAAGTGAATGTATTGTTCAGCATTAAATGAGAGTGGCAAAATTACAAATAGTGGTGCAATTAAGAAAAAAAATACCAATCCACAAATGGTTAAATACGTATAATGCCATATTCTATAATGTAGAGGTGTATAATTTGGTAATGCCATATAGTTTATCCTAATTTAATATTATCTATTCCAACTAATTTATTATAAATCCAATAGATGGTTAAAACTCCAACTAATAACATTGTTCCTAATGCTGATGCAAAAGCCCAGTCTAATGAGCTCTTCATATGATATGCAATTGTATTACTAATTAATGATCCACTAGCACCACCCACTAATGCTGGGGTAATGTAGTAACCAATTGAAATAATAAATACTAATAAACAGCCTGCACCAATTCCAGGCATAGTTAATGGAAAATAAATTTTAATAAATGCTGTCAAAGGTGTACCACCCAAAGATTTTCCTGCTCTCATTAAGCTTGGAGAAATCGTTTTCATTACACTATAAAGCGGTAATACCATAAAAGGTAAAAGAATTTGTGTCATTGCAACAAATGTACCAATAACATTATACATTAGTTCTGGCCTGTTATCATTAGCAGCCAAACCAAGCCAAACTATTAAATCATTGACTGGTCCCTGTTGCTGAAGTAATACCATCCAGCTTGAAGTTCTAACAAGTAATGACGTCCAAAAAGGAAGTAATACGCATATCATTAATAAATTACTGTATTTCATTGGTAATGTAGCCAACAAATGAGAGATTGGATATGCTAAACAAAAGCAAAAAACTGTAACCCAAAAGGCTACGTTTAAAGTTCTCATCCAAAGAATTTTATGTATTTGCCTATCTTCTGCGACTTGTTCTATATTTCCTTTATCATCAAATTTTAAATCCATTCCCTTTAAGTACTTTGCATAAGACCAATTAGGCGCTGTATTCTTTAAAGCAACCCAATACTCAACCTTGTTCCATATCTTATGAGTTGCCATAAACTGTTCTTTATAATTAGCTTTTTCAAATTTTTTTATTTTTCTATTGGTTTTTTTTAGTCCACTACTAAAACCAGATTTTTCATAATTTAATCTTTGGTATAATTTTCCAGACTTCTTGGCCATAGCTAGAGGATAAAAATCTTTATAGAATGCCTCGTACACTTCCTCATCTGGTAAATCTTGGCCATCCCACTTTTCTAGAGCTGTAAAAGTATTTGGAAGCATTTTTGTAATCATTCGATCATCGATACTTCTAAACAGCATGTCACCAATTGGAAATACGTATGTAATTAAAAGAAATAAAAATAAAGGTCCAACAAGCATTAAGGCTCTTAGCTTGTTTCTTCTTTCGGCTTTTTTTAAACTTACCTCAAGAGGTACGCCATCAGATGATAAAATTTGTTCAGTACTCATAATAAAAAAGGGCGGCTATATAATAACCGCCCTTTAAATAAATTAAAAGTTTAATCTATAATTAAATTATAGACCAGCTTTCATTGCTTCCCATTTCTCACCGATCTCGTCTTGGTTGTCGGCCCAGAAGTTAGGATTCATAAGCATATAGTTTTTAGTGTTAGCAGGCGCAGTTGGCATATGTGGCACCATGTTAGTCTTACCATCTTTAAACCAAGGCTCTCCAGCTTCCATAACAGCTATTGAAGATTTTCTCCAAGGAGCGTAAGCAATATACTTAGCACTTCCTGCTAGACCTTCAGAGCTTGTCATTTCTCTAAGAACTTTCATAGCTTTACCGTTAGCATCGTTAGGTCCACCTTTAACCATAGCAAAGTATTCATAGTCCAAAATTTGACCATCCCATACTTGTACAATTGGAGTTCCTTCCATTTGCGCGTTAAAGAATCTACCATTCCAACCAGTAGCCATTACAACTTCACCATTAGCTAATAATTCTGGTGGCTGAGCTCCAGCATTCCAGAATACACATCCGCCTTTTGGATCCGTACATAGTTTTTTGATTGCAGCAAGGGCTTTGTCAACTCCACCTTCTTTTTCAAGAGCTTTCCAAACTTTGCCGTTACCTTTACCAGGTTTAACTTTTAAAGCACCAACAGTAGCAAGTTCTAAGTTAGACATTGCACCTTTGTAAAGAGCTCTTTTTCCTGGAAACTTTTTAGTATTGAAAAAGTCTCTAGCAGTTTTAGGAGTTCCTTTTACATTGTCTTTATTGTAAGCGAAGTTCCAAGAGTAAAGAATGTTTCCAACAGCACACTTAGAAGGCATGCCTGTGAAAAAGTCTTTACTTGCTGGTGTTCCATCTGGAGCAGGAGCGAAGTCTTTGTCAAAATCGAATTCAACAAAAATACCTTCGTCACAACCAATGATAGTGTCTTTTGCGTACACATCAATGATGTCCCAAGTGATTTTTCCAGCTTCTTTTTGAGCTTTTATTTCTGATAATCCACCTGTGTAGTCTACCCAGTTAACAGGTATCCCTAATTTTTTGGCAGTAGGATCACCATACCCTAATTTTTGACTTTCTGTGTAAGCACCACCCCAAGACACTACAGTAACTGCAAATGCTGACGTAGTAACAGATAGTACAAAAGAAAGAGCAAGTAATAATTTACTTATTTTTTTCATTATTCCTCCGTTTAAACGTTTTTTTTAAAAAGAAAGTAAAACAAGATCAGAAAGATGAGTCAACAGCTGAATTTGCGCAATTTGCCTTTATTATATTGGATTTTTTTTTTTACTTGGGGTCTAAAGCTCTACTATCGTTAGCGTTCCAGCCAACATTTATTTCATTTCCAAGTTTAATATCTAGATTTGATGAGCTATTTGGAATCTTTAAGATGAACTGCTCATTTCCTAACATATCCATTCTTAATCTAGTGTGATCTCCATGATAGATCACTTCTTTAATCTTTCCTTTATGATTATTGTCCATTTTATCTTTTGGATTGATTAAAGCTCTTTCTGGTCTTAAGGATACAGTGGTTTTTTCTCCTTTAGCTTTCACAGAAACAGGATTGGCTAAAATTTCAGTTCCATTATTTAATTTAACTTTACAAGTATTTCCTGAAATATCGCTGACTGTTCCATTGAATGTGTTATTTTCACCTATAAACTCTGCAACAAAAGAGTTCACTGGCTTTTCGTAAAGGTCATCAGGACTTGAAAGTTGTTGAACTTTACCATCATTAAATACTGCAATTCTATTTGACATTGTCAAAGCTTCAGTTTGATCGTGGGTAACATAAACAACTGTTACACCAATACTTTCATGAATATGTTTAATTTCATATTGCATGCTTTCTCTTAAATTTTTATCTAATGCTCCAAGTGGTTCATCCATTAAAACGAGCTTTGGATCAAACACAAGTGATCTAGCTACTGCTACCCTTTGTTGTTGTCCTCCTGATAATTGCATTGGCATTCTCGCTTCAAAGCCTTGTAGAGATACCATTGATAAAGCTTTATCAATTTTTTTATCAGCTTCATCTTTTGGAATTTTTCTTACCCTTAATGGAAATGCTAAATTTTCATAAACAGTCATATGAGGAAATAAAGCGTAGTTTTGGAATACCATTCCAATTCCTCTTTTATGGGGTGGAATATTGGAAATAACGTTATTGTCTAAATAAATTTCTCCATGAGTTGGGGTTTCAAAACCTGCCAACATCATTAAACACGTAGTTTTACCAGAACCAGAAGGCCCTAACATTGTTACAAATTCACCTTCTTCGATATCTAAGTTAAGTCCTTTAACAACTAGGATTTTTCCGTCGTAACTTTTGTCTACATTATCAAATCTAACGAATTGTTTATTTTTTGACATAATTTTTTACCCACAGATTTAAAACATTTGTAAGGTTATTTATCAAGTTTTTTTATTTTATGTGCAATTCTCTAGGAAAATTGCAGAATAACTCACATCCATCATCAGTTATACGGATTGCTTCAGAGGCCTCAACTCCCCATTCTCCAAATTGCATTACAGCAATCATGTGAAAAGTTACATTGGGTTCAAGTATTGTCATATCTCCTTTTGATATATTTAAAGTATGTTCACCCCAATCCGGTGGATAGCCAATACCTATTGAATAACCAGTTCTTGATGTTTTTTCTATCCCGTACTTATCTAATATTTTCCAAAAAGCTAGAGCTACATCATCAGCAGTTTTACCAGGTTTTGCAGCATCAATTCCGGCCTGTAACGCTTCATTTGTTTTGTTCATAGTATCAATTTTTTTTTGATCTGGTTTACCGAGTAAAACAGTTCTAGCCATTGGACAATGATATCTTTGATACGTTCCTGAAAGTTCAATAATAGTCGCCTCACCCTCAACAAATTTATCTTGAGTGGCTGTTAAATGGGATGCTGAAGTTCCTTTTCCTGTTGGAAGTAAAGTTGCGATACTAGAGTATTCTCCGCCAAACTCTGGAGTTCCATAAAATAATGCTTTTTGTATTTCGCCTACTGCATCGCATTGTCTTACGCCAGGATTAATAATGTCGATTGCTGTTTGCATTCCTTTTTGAGAGATAAGTGCTGCTGATTTCATTAACTTAATCTCAGAATTAGATTTTACCAATCTTGCCCAATTAACTAATCGATCAGAATCTTTAAATTTTGCATTTGGTAATCCCTGTTTAATTTTTTCATAACAATATGCTGTAAAATAATGACTATCCATCTCAAGTCCAATTGAAAGTTTATCCCATTTTTTTTCTTTAATTATTTCTACAAGATTATCGTACGGATGAAGTGGCCATGTATGAATAAATTTTTCATCATATGCTATGATGTTTTCATCTTTAAGATAGGTTTTGATATAAGCTCCACCTGAATCTTGCTTTCTAACCCAGCACAATGGCTCTTCAGCATTAACATGTACCACAACAGCTTGAGCATAATAAAATGACCAAGCATCATATCCTGTTAAATAATTCATATTAGCAGTGTCATGAGAAATTAATAATTCTATACCCTTCTCTAGCATTGAGCCTTGTACTTTTTTAAGTCTTTCTTTAAATTCTTTTTCGGTAAAATTCATTTTCACTAACTATTGAATAATTTTCCAAAACCGTCAATCTTTTCTTTAAAACCAATTTGATTGAGAGAGTCCCAAATTAAAGTTTGATTGCTTGAAAGAACTATCTTATTTAATTTTTTTTCTAATTTATCAATTATTGATAAAACTGGTAGCGCTGTACAAGAAACAAATAAAGCATCGCTATTATCTAATTCAATTTCTGATAAAACTTCGAATAAACTATGTTGATCTACTTTTCCGATATCGAGGTCAGATGCAATATCATAATAAGATAATGAATTAATAATAATATTTTCATTTTCAAAATATTTAACTACTGAGTCATTAATTTCCTTTGTATAAGGAGTAAAAATAGATATTTTATTAATACTTAACTTTTTAAGTGCTTTAATAGCTGCGGTAATTGGGGTTGTTACCTTGGCTTCGGGTTTTACTAAATTAATTTTTTGCTTAATAGAATTATATCCTGCTGCAATCGTTCCAGATGTGCAGCCATAAGCAACACAATCAATTTTTTGATCAGGAAGAATATCTTTTGTTACGCTTGATATATCATTAGCCATTTTTGCTAAAGTTTTATTGGTTAAAGGATTATAGCAATGTATTCTATTAACAAATAAATCTATATTTCTTCTATAAATCACGTTATTAAAATCTTTTTCAATTCTAAAATCACTTCCTAGTGCTATTAATCCAATTCTAGGGTTTGATTTTGAGATAAAGTTTGGTTTTATTTTATTTAATTTCATAATTTGCCTTTAATATGAGGATTAAATATATATTGATAAAGGAGTCTAGTTAAAATAGAGTTGTTAAAAGCGCACATAACTCGTCGTTATTTCTAAAATGCGAAAGTGGGATAAGTCGTCTTAAATATAACTATTTAAGGAGGTTTAAATGAAGTTTGGATATTTCTGCAACACTACTAATTGGAATCATAAACCATATGATCAATTATTAAACGAAACTCAAGAGATCACTACTTATTGTGATGAAAATAACTGGAACTCAATATGGTACACTGAGCATCACTTTAATCATGAAGGAATGGAATCTTGCACTAATCCATTAATGATGGGGGTGGATGCTGCTGCCAGAACTAAACAAATCAGAATTGGTCAAGCTTGCAATGTAATTACATTTCACAACCCAATACGTCTTGCAGAAGATATAGCTTTACTAGATCAATTATCAAATGGAAGAGTAGAAGTTGGAATTGGTAGAGGAATTTATGGAAGAGAAGCTATCAACATGAATAAAGAAGCTGATCTAAAAGATCAGGCAAAGAATTTTAGATTATTTGATGAATCTTTAACAATCATGAAAAAAGCTTGGACTGAAAAATTTTTTAGTCATAAAGGTGAATTCTATAACTACCCAACTCCTGGTTTTAATTGGCAACATGATATGAGTCCACCTAGTGAAGAATTTCTTGATACAAAAACAAATGAAATAAAAAAAATTAGCATCGTGCCAAAACCAAAACAATTACCTCACCCACCAATATGGCAAGTGGTTGACGGAGCAAGATCAATTGAGTGGGCTGCTCAAAATGGATTGAACACTATAATGTGGATACCGACTGTAAAAGCTTTAAAGACTAGATTTGAAATTTATAGAGATGCAAAATCTAAGGCTGAAAATAGAGAGGTTCCCTTAGGGGAAGGTATATCTTTAGTAAGAGACATGTTTGTTGCTGAAACTATGGAAGAGGCTGAGAAATTAGCTGGTGAACATATAATTAATTATATGAAATGGGTTTGTCATTGGAGAGGTTTAGGAAATCATATGGATCCAGGTGAAGAACTTCCAGAAACGAAACATAAATTAGATTTACTCAATTATGATTTTCTGCACAAACGAAATTTATTATTTGGAACACCAGAGTTTGTAATTAATAAAATTAATGAATTGAAATCAGAATTAAACTTACAAAATCTTCAAGTATGGTCAAATTTTCCAGGTATAAATCATGATGCTTGCATGAGAAGTATAAAACTGTTTAATGATGAGGTTATACCAAAAATTAATTTAAATGGTTCAGATATAGAAAAGGCTAGCTAATGAAACTTGAACTTAGAAAGTTTACAAAATTTGTAGACAAAACTTTTATAGAAGGTGGCAAGGAAGCCAAAGAACCTGTGTTACTAGTATCTGTTGCAGCTGTTTTCAAAAATCCATGGAGTGAGAGAGGTTTTGTTGAAGATCTAAAACCAATTATTTTAGATTTAGCACCTAAGCTAGGAGATATTTTGGTTCCTGAACTGATTAAAGAAATTGGTTCAGCAGAAAAAATTTTAGCTTATGGAAAAGCTGGCACTGTTGGACTCAATGGTGAAATTGAGCACGCATCTGCATTTATTCATACCTTAAGATTTGGAAACAAGTTTAGAGATGCAGTTGGCGGAACTTCATATTTAAGTTTTACTAACACAAGAGGCCCAGCAGGATCAAAAATTTCAATTCCAATGATGCATAAAACTGACTCTGGATTAAGACCTTACTATCTTACACACGAATTTACTATTCATGATGCACCTTTTGATGATGAAATAGTTATAGCTATTGGAGGAGCATCAAGTGGAAGAGCGCATGCTAGAACTGGTGATAGATATCAAGATATGAAAGAAATGGGACTAGATCCCAAATAGATTAATGTCTCAAGGTTTAGACTCTAACCAAAATTATTATTCATTTATAGATAATAATACAACTCCACTAGTATTTATCCATGGAGTTGGTCTTGATCATCAAATGTGGGCATCACAAACTAATTCCTTAAAAGAATATTCAACAATTACTTATGATTTATTAGGCCATGGAAAAACTCCTTTTAATAAAGAAGAAATCACTTTAGATGATTTTTCCAACCAACTATTATTTATCTTAAACTTTTTAAAAGTTGATAAATGTAATCTTGTTGGATTTTCTCTTGGGTCGTTGGTTGCCCTAGACTTTGCATCAAAGTTTCAAGATAAGTTAAAAAGTCTTACTTTGATTGGCACAACTTATAAAAGAACAGACAATGAAAGAGCTTTAGTTGTTGATAGATTTAACCAAGCAAAATTAAATAAGCCTATTTCTAGGCAAGCAATAAAAAGATGGTTTAGTGATGAATATTTAAAAAAACACCCTGAAGTCTATGATCAGTTTATGAAAATTCTTAACAAGAAACCCAAAGATTATGCTAATTTTTTGAAAGCCTACAAACTATTTGCATATCATCATGATGATATGAAAATGATAAAAAAGATATCAACAAAAACTTTAATTATGACTGGCTCAGAAGACGCTGGCTCAACAGTAGCTATGTCTAAATGCTTATCTGATGATTTGATTAATTCAAGTTTTATTGAGATAAATAATGGAAAACATCTTTGTAGTATAGAGTGTGCAGATGATGTTAATATAAATCTTAAAAATTTTATTAATAATTAAATGACAAAAATTAAAAATTTTAAAATGTATATAGATGGCCAGTGGGTTGACTCGGAGACTGGCAAAACAATTGAAACTTTAAATCCAGAAAATAATGAAGTTTGGGCAACGGTTCCTGAAGCAAGTGTAGAAGATGTTAATAAAGCTGTAAAGGCTGCACAAAGTGCTTTTGTAAATTCATGGGCTAATTTACATCCAAGAGACAGAGCAAAATATTTAAGATCACTAGCAAATCAATTAAGAGAAAATACTGAGCATCTCGGTACTATTGAAACAAAAGATACAGGAAAAATTTTTAGAGAAACTAAAACACAAGCTAATTATATAGCAGAATATTACGATTATTTTGCAGGTCTTGCTGATAAAGTTGAAGGAACAGTTGTTCCAATTGATAAACCAGATATGCAGGTTACAACAACAAGAATACCTATTGGTGTAGTCGCAGCTATTATTCCATGGAATTCTCAAATGTTACTAACTGCTGTAAAAGTTGCACCAGCTTTAGCAATGGGAAACACTGTGGTCATAAAAGCATCGGAGCTTGCTCCAGTTACTTTACTAGAGTTTGCAAAATTGGTTGAAAAATCTGGAATTCCTAAAGGAGTTGTTAATGTAATTACTGGTTTGGGAGAACCTTGTGGTAAAGCATTAACTACACATGATCTTGTTGAAAGAATTGCTTTTACTGGTGGTCCTGAAACAGCAAAACATATTGTAAAAAATTCTGCTGAAAATTTATCTCAAGTAAGTTTAGAACTTGGTGGAAAAAGTCCTGTTGTAGTATTTAATGATGCTGAACAAGAAAATGCACTTAATGGAATTACTGCTGGAATTTTTGGAGCAAGTGGCCAGAGTTGTATTGCAGGATCAAGACTTTATATTCAAACAGATATATATGATGAATTTTTAAAAAAATTAATAGCCAAAGCAGAAAAAATAAAACTAGGTGCACCAATGGACAAAGATACTCAAATGGGTCCTTTAAATAGTTTTAAACAACTTGAAAATATAGAAAAAAATATTAAAGCAACTGTTGAACAAGGTGGAAAGATTAGATGCGGCGGAAAAAGATCAAGTGTATCAAATAAAGGATATTATTTTCCAGCTACTATAATCGAGTGTAAAAATCATAATCTACCAACAGCTGAAAATGAATTATTTGGTCCAGTATTGTCTGTGATGAAATTTGATACTGAAGAAGAAGCAATTAAACAAATGAATGATAATAAATATGGATTATCATCTGGGGTTTACACTTCAAACCTTAGTAGAGGCATGAGAGTTTCTAGGGCTATAAGAGCTGGAATAGTATTTGTAAATACCTATAGACTAATTTCACCTATGGCACCGTTTGGTGGCATTAAAGATAGTGGATATGGTAAAGAAGCTGGCATCGAGTCGATTAAAGAATATACAAGAATAAAAACTACATGGTATAATTCTTCGGACAAACCGATGACTGATCCATTTACAATGGGATAATGGATTGCCTTTCAAACATTTATTAATTTTACTTTTTATAGCTGTAGCACATGGAAGTGCATTCCCTATTACAAAATTAGTCTTGAATGACTCTGTTCCTCCAATCTTAATGGCATCGCTACGCATGGGATTAGTATTAATTTTATTAATACCTTTTTGGAAGTTTAAAATACCAGAAAAAAAATATATCCCATCATTAATAGCTTTCTCTATCTTTATGGGTGTTATGGTTTATTCATTTATGACTTTATCACTTTATTATTCATCAATTATATCTCCTGTAATAGTCGGATCACAACTTGCTATTCCTTTTGGAATTCTTGCAAGTGCCATTATTTTAAATGAAAATATAAGTTCTAAAAAGTGGATATTGATTTTTACTTCATTTATTGGAATCTTAATTATATTTTTTGATCCAAAATTGGCTAATAATCTTTTAGGATTGTTTTATGCAAGTTTAATGGCTCTATCTTTTGGTTTAGCTCAAGTCTATTCAAGAAAACTAAGAAGTTTAGATATAAGCTTAACTAACGCTTTTACAGGACTGTTTGGTTTTGCAATTTTATTAATAGTCTCTTATTTCATTGAAGGTAATACAATTAATAATATCTTATCTATTAATTTTAATTCTTGGTTGTTAATCTCTTATCAAGCAATTGTTGTTTCTTTAGGTGCTCATTTACTAATGTTTTATTTATATAAATTCTACACAGTTGGTCAAATTTTCCCTTCTTATTCTTTATTCCCAATTTTTGGGATTGGGCTAACTTTTTTAATATTTGGTGAAATTCCTACCATTTTATTCCTTGTTGGTAGTATAATTGTCTTAAGTTCGGTCTTTTTACTCAGTAAAATAAGATAATTTATCCATTGAATTATTAGATTAATCATAATTTAATCAGTTTTTTATAAATTGTTAACAATTAAAAAGGATAATAATGAAAAAACTATTTATCGCTGCATTTATGTTTGTGTCGACTTTCACATCAAACGTATTCGCAGATGGACATGCGATTAAGATGGGAATCATTTTAGGATTTACTGGTCCTATTGAGTCTCTAACACCAGCTATGGCTGCTTCTGCAGAGCTTGCATTTAAAGAAGCTTCTGACTCAGGTTCGCTATTAGGTGGAAAGAAAATTGAAGTAGTAAGAGCAGATTCAACTTGTGTAGACTCGGCAGCAGCAACAGCAGCAGCTGAAGGTGTTATTGCACAAGGTGTAGCAGCTATAATGGGTGCTGACTGTTCAGGTGTAACTGGTGCTATCGCATCAAACGTTGCTGTACCAAATGGTGTAGTAATGATTTCACCTTCTGCAACATCACCTGGACTTACAACTTTAGATGATAAAGGGTTCTTCTTTAGAACAGCTCCTTCTGATGCTAGAGGTGGTCAAATTTTAGCTGACATTACAAAAGACAGAAAAATTAAGAGTGTTGCTATTACTTATACTAATAATGACTATGGAAAAGGTTTGGCTGATGTTTACGAAGCAGCAGTTAAGGCTCATGGAATTAAAGTAACAACTGTATCAGCTCACGAAGATGGAAAAGCTGATTATTCATCTGAAGTAGCTACTTTAGCTGCTGCGGGTGGTGACGCAGTTGCAGTAATCGGTTACCTAGATCAAGGTGGAAAAGGAATCATACAAGGTTCTTTAGACTCTGGCGCATTTGATAAATTTATTTTATCTGATGGTATGATAGGTGACTCTTTAACTGAGGCTTTTGGAAAAGATTTAAATAAATCTTTTGGTTCAGTTCCTGGCTCAATGAACAAAAAAACAGCAGGTACCTTTGCATCTGTTGCTAAAGCTGCTGGTATTGACTCTTCTGGACCTTACACAGGTGAATCATATGATGCTGGTGCTCTAATCGTACTTGCTATGCAAGCTGGTGGATCAGCTGATAGAGCTTCTATTGCAAAAAATGTAATGGATGTTGCTAATGGTCCTGGAACTAAAATATATCCAGGTGAACTTAAAAAAGCTTTAGATCTATTAGCTAAAGGTAAAAAAGTTAACTACGAAGGTGCAACTGGAGTTACTTTTACTGATGTTGGTGAAGCCGAAGGTTCTTTTTTAGAAAAAGAAATCAAAGGTGGAAAATTTAAAAATAAGAAACAAAGATAATTAATATCTTAACTTTAAAACCCTCAACAATGAAAATTGCTGAGGGTTTTATCTAAATATTACTAATAATCCTAAAAAAACCAAATATTGATATAAATATAAGAAAGTAAAAAACAAACTTTCTATAAGTTTCTTCTTTGCTTTTTACAAAAAATTTATCTCCAATATAAACACCTATCGGTAAAATAATGATCAATGGAAGAGTTCTATAAATAGTAGTTAGATCTACAATTCCTGAAAAAAAACTAAGTACAAAAGCATAAATGTCAGTTATAAAAAATAATGCTGCTAACGAACCCCTAATTATCACAGGCTGGATACAAGTAACCAATAAAAATAAAGCAACAGGCATTCCTCCTAATGTGGTTAATCCATTTAATGTTCCAGAAATAATTCCAGTAAAAAATTTTCCGTAATTATTATTAATTTTTTTGTTAACATAGCCTCTCATCAACAAAAATGAAAAAAATATCACTATTACACAAACTAACAAGTGTGTTGTGTCTGGTAATAAATATTTTAATAAATAAAGACCAACAGGTGAACCAATAACTATCCCGATCAATAACTTTAAAACAAAGTTCCAATCTATTTTATTCCATATGTATGGAATCATAAAAACACTTATTATCACCTCAAGTATTAGAATAATTGGAACTATTTCTATTGCTGGAAGAATAAAAGAAAAACCTGAAATACATGTGGCGGAAAAACCAAAGCCATTAAATCCTCTTATTATAGATGCAATAAATACTGTAAATATTATGAAATAAATTTCTATTAAACTAAGTTGAAAATAAGATAAAAAATCCAATTTATTTTCCCTCCTTAAAATCAGCTCTTACTGTGGAAAAAACAATTATAATTAAAAATATTAAACAAATTAAATTCATCATTTTCCAGCTTGTTAATGTTAAGAAAACTCCCGCTGATAAACTTGCTATTGCTTGGATGGAGTAAACAATTAAATCATTAAAGCCTTGTGCTTTAAATTTTTCATCTTCTCTATAAGATAGAACTAATAAACTTGTTCCTGATATAAATAAAAAATTCCAACCAAATCCTAGAAATATTAAAGCTATCAAGTAATTAACAAAGTCTTGCTCGAAAAAACTTGTTAAAATTGTTATTAAGAATAAAGCTACACCTGTATACATTATTTTACTATGACCAAATTTTCTAATCAAATTGCCTGTAACTAATGATGGCAAAAACATTGCTGCGATATGTAACTGGATTACAAAACCCGTTTTTGTTAAACTTATTTTTTCCATTACATGCATACTGATTGGAGTTGCAGTCATTAAAAATGACATTACCGCGTAGGCAAAAGCAGAAGATACTAATGCTTGTAGAAACCTTGGTTGAGAAATTAACTCTAAATAGCTACGTACAATTTTTTTATTAATTTGATTTGGTTTATGTTCATCCTTATAAAATAATAAAAAAATTGTTGAGCAGAGTGTTAAAACTGCAAGAGAAATATAAGATCCAGCATATAAATGTTCAGCTATAATATCTTTTGTTATATTAGCAACATTTGGCCCTATGAAAGCTGAGCCTATTCCTGCTAATAATATTATTGATATTGCCTTAGGTGCCATATCTTTTTTCACAGTTTCAACAGCTGCAAAACGATATTGATGACTAAAAGCTACTCCTGCACCTAATAAAAAACATGAAAAATTAAAAAGAATGAAACTTTCATTAATTATTGAGTATGCGGCTAGTAGTGATGATAAAGAACTTGCTACTGAAGCAAGTATAAAACCTGCTCTTCGTCCAATTATACTCATGACCTTTGCTGCAAAAATTGCAAAAATAGCTATACCTACAATCGACAAAGCCATAGGTAGAGTTACTAAAGATTTTACTGGACTAAATTGAGAGCCAATTATTCCACTTAAAAAAACTGTTACGGGTGCTGCTGTGAAAGCAAAGACCTGACTTAAAATCAGCAACCATAAATTTTTATTCATTAAAAAAAATATTTATCGCCTATATACATGGCCCATGCTACTGCGGCTCCTAAAATAATATATTTCATAATATGATTACTTTATTTCGATTTTTTCGGGAAGTATACCTTTAGGTCTGTATCTCATTATTAATAATAGTCCTATTCCCATCATTAAATACCTAAAGTAAGGAACGCTTTCTACCAAGTGTATTTTAAGTTCGTGGGTTTCTGGCAATCCTGCTGTTGACAAGTTTATTAAGAATAATGCTATTGGTGCAGCTTCTATCCATAAAAACCAAACAGCAAAACCACCTAATATTGCACCAAAATTATTTCCACTTCCACCAACAATAACCATTACCCAAATTAAGAAAGTATACCTCATTGGACGATAACTACCTGGTGTGAATAAACCATCTTGAGTAACTAACATAGCGCCAGCAATTCCAACTATGGCTGATCCTAATATAAAAATTAATAAATGTTGTTTTACTACATTTTTACCCATAGCATTTGCAGCTTCTTCATTATCTCTAATGGCTCTCATCATTCTTCCCCATGGTGAATAAAGGGCTTTTTGAGTAATTATCAGTAGAGCAATGACTACAATTAAAAACAATCCTGAGTAGCAAAGTTTCACAAAAACTGAAGATCCTTCAATTACCAATTGGTTAAGTGTAGCCTGCTTGTCTGTAACAGTTGTAATTAAATCTAATTTGCTTGAATTAAATTTAGCAACTAGGTTGATAAACCATTCCTTTGTCTGCAGTTCTATTTCATATGGAACAGGTCTTTTAAGACCAATTACATTTTTTACACCTCTTGTTAACCAATCTTCATGCTTAATGATGGCTATAACGATTTCTGAGATCAGAAGAGTAGCAATTGCCAGATAGTCAGCTCGAAGTCCTAGTGCTACTTTTCCAACAATAAAAGCAAGTCCTGCTGCAAAAAAAGCTCCCACAAACCAAGAAAATACTATTGGTAATCCTAGTCCACCTAGAAAGCCTGTTGTTGCGGGATTTACTGCTTCTATAGCTTCGATGCTAGGCTCTGATGTAATTCTTAAAATTATAATTCCAGATATAATAATTACAGCAATACCGTAGGTTCTAATTTTTGATTTTTCAAAGTTTTTTAATACAAATCTTACAGCTAAGATCATCACTACAATTAGCCATATGCACATTATAATATTAAATCCCCCTACTGCCCAAGCCTCTTGCACGGGATCAACAGAAATCAAGACAGCAGCCAAACCTCCTAAAGCAGCATACCCCATTAATCCAAAATTTATTAAACCTGCATAACCCCATTGAATATTTGCACCCATCGTCATTACTGCAGAAATTAAACACATATTGAAAATTGATAAAGCAATATTCCATGACTGAAATATTCCAACAAGAATAATTAAACCTAACATTATTGTATACGCCACTATTACATTTAGATTTTTTCTCACAATACCTTTCCTTTAAATATACCGTTGGGTCTATAAAGTAGGACAATTACCAATATAGAAAATGAAACAGCAAATTTATAATCTGTTGATAATAATTGCACTAATGTTTCTGGTTCCATACTTTCAGGCAAAACATACATAAAAAATTTCTTATACGCATATGTTAAAAATATTTCTGAAAAGGCTATTACATACCCTCCAAGAAATGCTCCAAACGGGTTTCCTATTCCACCTACTATTGCAGCTGCAAAAATTGGAAGCATATTATTAAAATAAGTGAATGGCTTGAAACTTTTATCCAAACCATATAATGCTCCACCAATTGTTGCCAAAATACCGGCAATAATCCAGGTTATCATAACTACTTTTTTAGGATCAATCCCTGACAACAGTGCCAAATCTTCATTGTCTGAATACGCCCTCATACTTTTTCCAGTTTTAGTTTTGTTTAAAAACCAAAATAAGATTGAAACTACGACAATAGTTATAAATACTGTCAGTACTTGACTTGATTTAATTGCTAAACCTTCGTTGAGTCCAGTCATTTCTTTAAATTGACCTGCTTTTATAATGAATTTTTCTCCATCAAAAAATCTTCTATCTGATGGACCAATAATTATTCTAACTACTGCTTGAGTAACAAACATTACACCAATGCTAACCATCGCAAGTTGAACAGGAGGACTTTTTTGAACTCGGTAATATCTAAATATAAATTTATCAATCAAAAGCATATAGGCAATGCTAAAAATTATCGCAAATGGTATTGCTATTAATGCTGTCGGTAGAACACCTAAAGAGATACCAACTGACTGAAAGTACCAGGTAAATAAAATAGTAATCATAGTTCCAAAAGCCATCATGTCTCCAGTTGCAAAGTTAGCAAACCTTAAAATTCCATAAATCAAAGTTACAAAAATTGCACCTAAAGCAAGTTGTGACCCGTAAGCAAGTGCAGGAACAAAAATATAATTTAATAGTAATATAATCGCATTTAAAAAATCCATATTATTCTCCTAGGAAAGAGCTTCTTACTCTCGAGTCATTTAATAATTCTTTTCCAGTTCCTGAGTATCGATTTTCACCAGTAACTAAAACATAGCCTCTATCAGATATGTTTAGAGCTTGTTTAGCATTTTGCTCAACCATTAAGACCGCAACATTGGTTCTTTTTACTTTAATTATATGATCAAATAATTCATCCATAACTATTGGAGAGACACCAGCAGTGGGTTCATCTAACATTAATACTGATGGTTTAATCATTAAGGCTCTACCAAGTGCAACTTGTTGTCTTTGTCCACCCGATAGTTCTCCTACTAACTGACCTTTTTTTTCTCTTAAAATTGGAAATAATTCATAAATCTCTTCAATTATATTTTGAAAACTATTGTCTGTTAAGTATGCTCCCATTTCTAAATTCTCTTCAACACTCATTCCTGCAAATACATTTTTTGTTTGTGGAACAAAAGAAATTCCTTCTTTAACCCTGTCCTGAGGTGAAAGCTTAGAAATATCCTTGCCATCAATAAAAACAGAGCCTGATTTTAAATTTAAAAGACCCAACATAGCTTTCATTGCAGTTGATTTCCCTGCACCATTTGGACCAAGTATTGAAACTATTTCTCCTCTATTAACATTTACTGAACATGAATTTATAATATCTGGACCACTACCATATCCTCCAGTCATTTTTATACCTTCAAAAAAAGCCATTAATTTTCATCCTTTAATTTTGATCCTTTTCCTAAATAGCTTTCAATTACTCTTTCATTTTTTTTGGCTTCTTCAGCTGTTCCTTCAAATAAAACTGACCCCTCTGCCATAACTATTACAGGGTCACATAGTCTGCTAATAAATTCCATATCATGTTCAATCATACAAAATGTATAACCTTGTTCCTTATTTAACTTTAGTATCGCTGTTCCTAAATCCTTTAGAAGTGTTCTGTTAACACCAGCTCCTACTTCATCAAGTAATACTAATTTTGCATCAACCATCATGGTTCTTCCTAGTTCAAGTAATTTCTTTTGTCCTCCTGAAAGATTGCCTGCTAATTCATTTGATAGATGTTTCAAGTTTAAAAAATCAACTACATCTTGCGCTTTTTGTTTTATTTTAAGCTCTTCTGTTCTAACTAAGTTAGGTTTAAGTAAAGCAGTCATTAATTTCTCCCCTGACTGATTTGCCGGAACCATCATTAAATTTTCAAGTACCGAAAGATTAGTAAATTCATGTGCTATTTGAAATGTTCTCAAAATACCTTTAGAAAATAATTCATATGATGGAACATCAGTTACATTCTCATTGTTAAATAATACTTTTCCTTTAGAGGATTTTAAATTTCCAGCAATTAAATTAAATAAAGTAGTTTTACCTGATCCATTAGGTCCTATAATACCTGTGATAGATCCCTTCTTTATCTTTAAAGAACATTCTGAAACTGCAGCTAAGCCACCGAAATATTTAGATAGATTTTCAATTTGAAGAATGTTTTGTTGTTGATCCATAGAATATTATTTATTTAATCTTTTATGTATACTGTTAAGTGTCTTTTCTAAAGATCTATAAAAACTAGCTTTTGTTAATTCTTTGACACCTTGCTCATTTAATCCTTTAGGAGTTTGAGACTCTTTTACTAAATACTTCAAATCTTTCTTTGAATTAATAACAGCGTCCTCTGATAATGCTAAAAATAAAGACGTTATATATTTTTGCGCATTATTTCGTTTAACACCTCTTTTTATCAACCATTCAGTCATCACTCTCAACAATTCATAAAACGGAGCCATCATCCCAGATATTGACCAAAAATTAATAGATAATTTTTCATTCTTTATTTCAACAGTCGTTCCAATTTTATCAAAGAAAGCTTTTACTTTTTTATTTGGAGGATAAATAGGCACTGGTCCTTTTTTTAGCGATATTGGAGGCAATGGTATAGCTCTTATAATTTTTGCTTTAACTTTAACTGCTTTTTTTAGTTTTGCTAGAGTAATTGTTGATATGAAACTAATTATAGTTTGGTTTGATTTGAATTTTAAATTTTTAATTATTTTTTCACCCACACTTGGTGTAACTGATAAAAAAATCCAATCACATGTATTAATTATTTCCTGATTGTCCTTTTCAATGGTTATTCTTTTAAATTTTTTTTTTAAACTTTGAGAAATGATTTTACTTCTGCGAGAAATTATTATTCTTTTATAATTTATTTTTGAACTACATATTCCTGAAATTACAGAAGACGCAATTTTACCAGTTCCTATAAATCCTAATTTCATAGTTATAATATATCAATAAATTTTTTAATTTGACGTAAAAAAAAACCCCCTTTCGGGGGTTTAATTAATTTTATTTTTAACAACTGTTAGTTAAAATGTTTTTCCTATTGAAAATCTAGCTGTGATTACATCTAGATCAGCTGTAATAGTTGACACGGCGTCTGAGCCTGTAGAATTAAGTGATATTTCCTCATAAGAAGAATAAGATCCTTCAACTCTAGCAAATAAACCATTATCTAATGTTCTATTGTATCCAAGACCAATAGTTCCGAAATTTACATTTTCGTCACCATATTGAGCTCCTGTTCCTAAGCTTTCAGTTGACTTAACATTAACAAATCCAAAACCTAGCTTCACGTATGTGTCTGATCCTCTTAATGGAATGTTAGTGTATAATGTTGTGTGATTAGAAAATTCAGCTGCAGCTTTATTAGTCACAGTACAGTCCCA
>Ga0209308_10000106_pt1 | contig 79623 bp, 67 predicted proteins | sample COGITO_mtgs_1204_3_FD_184806 | JGI IMG/M metagenome (GOLD analysis project Ga0209308, IMG submission 184806) | Pelagic marine microbial communities from North Sea - COGITO_mtgs_120405 (SPAdes) (version 2) | ecosystem: Environmental > Aquatic > Marine > Epipelagic ... | reverse complement strand
AGGTGTTGAAACAGTTTGAGTATCTGAGCCGGAGAGCTCCACTTAATAGTAGTAGCACGTTGCTCCTCAGCCTGTAAGAACATATCCTGTTGCACAGGTACGTGATAGTGTGGACTGAGTTTAGGGTGATTGACTACTTCTCTATCTAATTGCAGCTCATATTCCTGAGCTTTCTTTAGATTATCCGTAGCCAATTCAATCCAGCTGTCTTTATCAACAGTCAAACCCTCATACTCTATCTCAGAGAACACAATAACAGCCTTGTTCTCTAAATCTGCAACCTGAACAAGATCACTTTCATCCAGTAACTTGTGTTGTTTCTCCCAAATTTGTATGAGATATGCCACATCGTTTGCACCATAGGTAATCTGATTGTGCGTAAACGGCTGACCTTGGAGGTTAACGAACTTGTTGCGGACTTCTTTGTCCAAAGTAACACCGATGTACCGTTCACAACATCTTGATAATGAGTAGCCGTGGCCTTGCTTACCACAGTGTAAAACCTTCTCTGTAAGATAGGTATCGTAAATGTTCTGGCACTCAATTCCTGCCCAACGTCTAATAAACTTGTAATCGAATTTCGCATTGTGGAAGATTTTTGTTATTTGATGTGATTCTAATACCTCTCTTAGTGGTTCAATAGACACGTGTCTTGTATCGATAACGAATTGCTCTTGAGCATCCCCAATCTGAAACATAATCATCTTCTTACATGTAAAGTCAAAGCCTTCTGTCTCAGTATCTACCCCGAGTATAGCTTTAGATGAGCAGTAGTCTACGCATTCCTGTATTGTACACAGTTCAACCTTATTATTGAACTGTGTCTGGCTCCCTATGAACTTTATCATCTTGTATTTGGTTTCTCCGAAATTGTTGCTTGACTATCAAAGCAATCAAACCTTCTGCTTGGTCAAGGGTGAGCAGCTCGCCTTCGAAATAACAATAGTTAAGGTTAGCCTGCTTAGCTTGGTTGATTTTCTGTCGTATCGAAGATACAATACTGGGTCTTTGATAGGAAATCTGACCTACCCATTTCATCCATCCCATGTTGTGAATTATTTAAATGTTAGAGAAAAGAAAAGGGGATGCCATTGCTGACACCCCCATTCCCATGTACCTGATACTCGTTAGAGCACCACTAAATTAGCTGAAGATTTCACCAGTAGTAAAATCAACAGCTTTTGTAACTGCAGGAATACCTGTAGTCACTGCCGGAGCATCCGCTTCTAGGAACACATTCTGTGGTTCCCCAAATACAACGGTGCTACGAGTGAAGATGTACATCCCATTGTTGGTGATGAAATCTCCCTCCTTACCACGTCGCTTGGCAGAAGTTTGGATGTTGGCCGCATCCCATTCAGTTGCATCAGTAGTCTCCTGAATTTGCACTCGGAGACGCTGACCGTTAACTTCTGGGTTCAAAATGTTAAGAGACTTAACTTCATGACCCATCTCGTTAGTAGTGTAGTCCCCACCGAGATCAACCCCAAGAAGTTCTTGTGCATCTTGTGGTTCAACAGTTAACCAAGAACGACGAGCGCGGGCACCCACGTTGAATCGTTCATCTGATTTGTTGAAGACGCCCAAGGCATTCTGTGGTCGGTCTGCTTGTTGCAGAACTTCACCGAATTCCAACTGAATCTTGTTACCGTTCACTTTGCGCGCCTGAACGAGAAGCGTTTGTCCTGGAGTTAAGGTCTCCAGAGAACCTGTGTTAATTGAATTTACCATGACTTTTATGTAGGTAAAATGATTTTAAATGTGGGTACCTTTAATGGGAGTACCCTTCCCCAAACAAATCTTCTAGTGTAAATACGTCATGAAGAGTAGTCGCTGCATCTTGTTGTAGATGTGGGAGACCTTCTTCAAAACCTATTACATATGTTGCTACGATAGCAGCTATAGTTAAACTCCTATCAAATTCCGAATCAAATTGCGAGGTCGCCATGCTTTCTTTATTTTGTTGTCTAATATAAAGCGTCTCATGGTTTTAACTGAGTCGGGGATGATACTCCTGCTTGAGGGATAGACACATACAATGTATTTACCCTGTTCTAATTTGGTTGAGTTGTTCTCTATGTATTTAAGAAGGTCTTTCTTAGACCTAGATGCATAGACAACATATTCTGTAAGGTCTTCTATAGTCCATACAGGTGAGGTGCTATTAAATTTCACATGTCCCATCATAATTAGTTTCGTTAATACTATAGGCAGGACAACTACTCGAGTGAGTAGTATGCCCTGTCCCGGTGCATGAAGACATAGATACTGCCACAAAGAGTAGCATACCTACAACTAGTACCCCAATTAAGAGGCGTGTTGTTTCTTTTTGATATTCTTCCATCATAATTTCTCAAGATTAATTTCTGTTTGATAAACAATAAAGCCATGACCTGCTTGCTTTTGAATCTTTTCAATCAGGTCAGTGATTTCTTCTCTCGTGTAATACGCAAGGACAGTGTCGTTTGCATTCTCAACAAACTTGTTAGTAGCATAACTCTGCTTGTTGCTAAAGCTATCTCCAGTCGGTTCAAGTACAGCTACCTCAAACTTCTCGTACCTATTAGGGGAGTGCAGTGTCTGCTTAGGTATAGAGTATGCAAACTCCCCAGCAATAATAGATACCGTGTAGGGAAGAATGTTAACCCTTGCTCTCCACAATCCAGGATATGTACTCCCATTATCTGGGAGGTCTATCTTCCATTGTAATTTCTCAAAGTCAAACTTGTCCATGATCTTTTAATTTGTTTCAATTGTGTAAGAAAAAAGCAGTTTGTCTTCATGCTCAGGAATACGTCGTTGCCCATCACCGGACTATATGTACGACTTTTCTATTGGTATCTCTAACAGGAATCGAACCTGTTTGTACTCCAAGAGAGATAAGAATGATAACACAGCTATCAAATCAGATTTCGTGCAGCTCTCGAGAGCATACACAGTGGGTGACAGTTAGACTGCCCATAAAGCCCTCTGATTCTTGCGTGTACTTTACTGGCATCTTGAGTGAGCCACGCTGTGTTATCAATGAGTAAGAATGATTAGCACTCCGGATTTTCGTCCGGAATGTAATCACCTTCAAGTGGTTCTAGAAGATTCAAAATCATTTGATTAATAAAATGATCTGTATCAGTATCTCTATTACCAAATCTATCATTGCTTGGAGAATTATTTAAAGCTTGATAAATCATTCTACCTGAAACTAAAAATGGTTTTGTTTCTCCATCTTGATATTTCCAACTCTTTTTAAATACATAATGTGCATCATCCTCAAAGATTTGACCTTGGTCGGCCCATCCTTGAAAAGTGTGAAACATTGCTGCATTAAATATCTTCATTGCTAAGTTCATGTGCAATACTATATTATGTTACGGAATGTAACAGTGTGTTAAACAGGGGAAAAGAGGGAGGAGAACACTAGTGTGCGTTCTCACTCCCTGACGAAATTGTTATCATCGGCGGCGGCCAAAGAGAGGCTAAGCCTCTCCCTCTGATTCCATCGACTCTGCAATCTCGAGAGCGATAGGGTAAAGGTCAGCGTCTTCGACAGCATCGACCCATAGCTTCAGCTCGCCCATCTTGCGAGTTGCAGGGTTAATAGTCTTTCGGTAGAACATGATGCCCTTAGTAGAGCAGTGACAGCGTGTAGGAATAAAATCCATGATTAATGATATTTAGTGGGGGGATGCCCCAAGGTACGATGTATCGTAGGGGTCTGTGACTGTGTAGGTTAACGTGTTCGAAAAAACATCCCCAAAAAATTTTTTTCCCTGAATTTTTTTCTACCTTTACCCCATGGCGAAGCTTATACAAATCCGTGAAGAACGAAACGTATCCCGACCAGGGGTGCATGCTAAGACAAAGAATAGCAATCACAAGAGTAGCAAGAATTACAAAAAGTCTTATCGAGGACAAGGACGTTAAACCTAATTGGTTATATTTGTCCGCTCAATAAGAATTATATGGAAGAAGAATTCAACGTAGATTTTTTAGACCAAACGAAACGTAAGGAACTGGATAAGAAAGTAGAGACCGGAGAGATTACATGCAATCTGGATAACCCAGAGGAATGTGAGAACTGCGGAAGTTAACAGCCTAGAATAATCTAGATCACCCCCGAGGGTAATAAGTAGGGGGTCAGAAGTCGGGTTAATAGCTGCAGCCTTGAGAGCAATCAATAATAGGTAAACATAGCGGTGAAGTTGTCCCCGATAGCTGTGAAAATTGCAACGCTATAAAACCCAGGTTCTGGATAAAGGTAATAAGTAACTCCCCAGAACATAAGGCTCAATACGGTGGGTAGAAGTGCGTTGTTTAACAATTCTCAAAGGGGGATAACTATGTTTAGTTTTAATTGATTACTTTTACATCAAACTAACTACCCCGCTATGGAGAAAATTAAAGACACCAAGTTAGGAGCTTGGCTCAAAGAGAAAGCACCCGGCGTACTAGAAACAGTGGGTGACTTACTCCCAAATAAGGGGGCCCTAGGTGTAGTTAAGAATCTCCTTGATAAAGAACCAAACGTATCCCCAGAAGAAGCTAAAGCAAAAGTTGATGCAGAGATTGCATATCAGAACAACGTAACAGAACGTTGGAAAGCTGACATGGGGAGCGACGTAAAGCTGGCTAAGTATATCAGACCCGCTGTACTTATAACCTTAATAATCGTATTTGTTGCCACCATGGTATTTGATAGCCTTGGGAGTCAGTCGTTTAGTGTTAGGGAAAGTTACATATCTCTTCTTGAGATACTTATGTTGACTGTGTTTGGGGCTTATTTTGCGGGTAGAACAATAGAAAAAACTAAACGATGAAACAACTAGCCCTTCTGGTATGTCTGCTGTCACAGTACGTGGGGGCAGGGCAGGATTCCTGTGCTGTATTTGGTGACGAAGGAAATTTTCAAGCAAAATTTATGGGTATGCCTTATGTTACCCCTCAGTGGGAGGAGATAAACTATGTAGTGCACGTGCATTATACAGACAGCTTCCCAAACAGCTATGTTTCAGAGTCGGTCATCATGTCTGCTCATGAACACCTCAATGAAGAATTTGACGAGGCAATGCTAACCTTTGACCTTGTGTCAATTCTATACCATGACTTTGATGAATTTTGGGGGGCTCCTACAATATTAGAACCAAATAGCATTTGCCTACCCTACAGCCAAAGCGGTTTTATATGGATGGACGAGTATGTAGAAGATCTGATTTGGGATAGAGAATTGTTTATGAACGTGCACATTTTCCCTCAGTTTTGCAGTGGGATTCTTGGCTTTGCTTGGACGGCATACTCAAACTACACAGACTTAGATGGGGTGTGGGTAAGGACTGATGTGTTCGGGAACGAAGGCCCTCAACTAGAGTCTGATGTTTATAACGAGAACAAAACGTTGATACACGAAGTAGGGCACTTTGTTAGCTTGCATCATGTATTCAGGAACGTAGATAACTGCGGACAAAATCTTGGGGATTGTTTAGAAACAGGGGACTTTGTTTGTGATACTCCCCCAACTAAACTTAACTGGAGTTGTGAAAACCCTATTTGCCCACCTGGGGCGTACGACTACACTCCCAATAACCACATGGACTACTACGTGGATTCATGCAGAACTAATTTTACCCCCGGCCAAATAGAACGGATACACGCCGCACTCCCGGTGCTACGCCCCGGCCTTACGGACCAGCCAACCTTCTGCTTAGGAGATGTAAGCGGGGATTTAGTAGTGGGGATGAATGACATGCTGCTTATGCTTGCAAACTGGGAGGACCCATACTGGGCTCCAGGAGATTTAAACAATAACGGATACTTCAACGTAATAGACTTTTCAATACTTCTAGGTCAGTGGGGCACAATATGTTTTGGGGCGGAGCTTGACCCATTCTACAGGGAAAAAAAGATATCAATAGAATACGAAAATGCTTCAGGATTATTAGATTTGCTAAACAAATACAGAAGCAATGGAACTGGAAGTAATTAGAATTAGCTCAGAAAAAGACAGCACACTTGGTGTGCTTTTTAACGTCACAGATAAAAAGAGAGAGTTTTTGTGCTACACGCTAGAAGATGAATACAGAGAGCAAAAAGTTATGCATGAAACCCGCATCCCTGCTGGGACATATGAAATCAAACTTCGTACATGGGGTGGAGTTCATGAAAAATACAGTAAACGCTTTGCTGACATTCATAAAGGGACTCTTTGGCTTCAAGATGTTCCTAATTTTAAGTATATTCTTATCCATTGCGGTAATGACGATGATGATACTAGTGGGTGTTTACTCGTGGGGAACACGCAAACGGAAAATGTAGAATCCGACGGCTTTGTGGGATCATCAGTAACGGCATACAGAAGAATATACCCCCCAATTGCTAAAGCAATAGAAAATGGGGAATGCGTAGAAATTACTTACATAGATTTTGATACTATATAACTTTTCTTTATATATTTGCTGCAAAGCAAACTATAATGGCAAAGTTAAAATTCAAACCAACCCGTGACTGGGTAATATTTCCGTCCCCAAGAGTAGAAACAACCGACTCTGGTATTCACCTACTTGGGGCGGCACAAAAAGCAATCAGTACTAACGTAGTAAAAGTACACGCTGCGGGACCCGAGTGTTTAATGGTTAAAGAGGGGGACACAGTTCTTGTGCACCCAGAATCAGCAGCTCTTATTATACATTTAGATGAAGGAGAGTTTGCCTGCATCAATGAATTTCAAGTTGTAGGAGTTATTCCTAAAGCAATCTAACTAATGGACGGGACAGTAACAATCCCGTTGAAGGACTTTGATGAGTTAAGAAACTCGTCAGAGGCCGCAGTACAGATGAAACAAAAGCTCTCTATGGCTGCAAAAGAAATAGAGGTGTTTTTGTCTTTCCTGTGCACACGCGAACACATACAAACATATGTAGATGAATTCAACACCCAATCACTCCGATCGACAATAAAAATTGTTGATGGGAAAGCTAAAGTGCAGATCAATGAAAACTCTTAAAATAAAAGTAGACTCCACCTTAAAATACCTACAAGTATTTAACGGAATACTGGAGCTAACAGACAAAGAGCTCTTAGTCCTCTCCAAATTTATTGATCTTTCAGATACAGTAAATCTATGCTCTACAGAAAACAAAAAAGCTGTAGCAAAGAGCCTAAACATGGAAGATCATAACACCCTTAACAATTATGTTAAAAAACTTAAGGACAAGGGAGCAATCAAAAAGAACAAGAACGGGTACGCTTTGTCCCCCATACTGCTGCCTCAGAAGAGTATAAATCTTCAAATATTCTATAGCAATGAATAAGAAACTTTCCGTATTTAAAATGCTTAGCAACTTTAAAAAAGAATTAGTAGAGTATGCAAGACAAGGAGCCCCAAGTGTGACAGAAAACAAGTACAAAGACAGATTACTTACATGTAACAAATGCCCACATCTAAAGAATGCTTATAGGTGTGGGCTTTGTGGTTGTGTGGTAGAAGAAAAGGCTAAATGGGCAACAGCAGAGTGCCCAGATAATAGATGGGAAAAAAATGAAGGAAAAAGTAACCATACAAAAACTAGCAAGTGAATATAGTCTCCCACTCCATAAAGTAGAAGAAGCAGTTTACTATCAGTTTAAATATGTGGCAGATACGATACGATCTGGAAAATTTGAGTCCGTAAGACTCCCATTTCTTGGAAAGTTCCACGTAAGAAAAGGAAGATTAAACTATTTAAATGAAAGACCTAATAACAGTTAGTGGAAATAAGGTAATCCCCTCCCCGTACGCACTCACTATCCCGGAGTTCAAAGCTTTAAAGGTAGATGAGTTGTCTGCGGTATATTTTTTCATAGACCATCGTTCCCCATACAGTGTATACGATAAAGAAAGCAGGTGGGAACAAATAAAAGAAGTCCTAAAGGTACGTGCTTCTCCCAATATCGAAGCTGCTATACAGGTATATGCAGAGCTATCAGAGACGTCTGCTGTAAAGCTTCTAAAAGCTGCGCGCGCATCTGTAGCAAAGCTAGAGAAATACTTTAACGACGTAGATCTTTCTATGATGGACGATAATGGGAAACCCATATTCCATGCTAAAGACCTAATATCTAATCTATCTAACATGGCTAAAGTTGTGCAGGGGTTGGATGATCTAGAGGAGCTGGTCAAAAAACAACAACAAAAGGAGAACCCTAACCGAGGTGGGGTAGTGACTAACAAGTATTCGCAGTAATGTTTAAGGACACGCACTTATTTTCCCCAGCAGCTACGCATTACCTAAAACACGGGTACTATACAGATGCATTAGAAGGGACAAGGGAGTACTACGACCACTGGGATAAAGAACGAAACAGGTGTTTGTACGGATTCGAGGTTAATAAGATTAGAATTACCGGATATCATTACTTCTACCTAAACTATTGCCCAATTGACCGCGCAGTAGATGAAGTACTCCCAGATGGGACGATCCAGGCTCGCAGAGAGCGTACATTTCCTGCATTCTACGACGGCGACTACAACTACTACCACGCAGTAGACCAATGTCGTAAAGAAAACAAGCATATGTCTGTATTAAAAGCTAGACGTAAGGGATTCTCCTACAAAGCGGGGTCTATGCTAGCACGTAACTACTTCCACTTGCGTAACTCCAAGAACTTTGTATTTGCAGAGCAGAAAGAATACTTAACGGGGGACGGATTGCTATCCAAAACGTGGGACTTTATCTCATTCATAGATGATAACACTGCATGGACGCAGCCTCGACTGACCGACAAAGAGATGCACAAACAATCCGGATATAAAAAGAGGGTTAACGGAACTGATGTAGCATTGGGGATGAAATCCCAGATTATCGGGGTATCACTTAAGGACAATCCGCACAAAGTCCGTGGTAAGGCAGGGGAACTTATCTTTTTTGAAGAGGCCGGCTCATTCTCAGGACTACTAACTGCGTGGGAGATTGCAATGCCTACAATGAAGCAAGGCTCTAAGACACTTGGGACCATGATTGCCTTTGGTACTGGGGGTGAAGAGGGACACGGCTTTGAGTCACTAGAAGAGTTGTTCTATCACCCAGAAGCATACAACTGCTTATCCTTTGATAATGAGTGGGATGCAGGAGCTGTAGGAACACAGTGCGGGTACTTTGTCCCAATCTACCAAAACCTAGATGGGTTTATGGATGAGGACGGGAACTCTTTAATTGACAAGGCTAAGGAGTTTGAAGAGGCAGCTAGAGAAAACAAGAAGAAGGCAAACGATCCAAAGGCGCTAGACCAATATACAGCTGAGCACCCGTTTACTCCGCAAGAAGCTACACTGCAAACAACAATCAACATCTTCGATGTAACGTCTCTAAAAGAACAGTACAATAGAGTCAAGGCACACAACCTAGAAAAAGAAGGAACTGCAGGAGTACTATACCACAAAGGAGAGGGTGTAGAGTTTCGCCCAGACCCAGGAGTAAAACCTATAACTAAATTCCCACACAGAAAAGACGATAACTTAGCTGGGGGTGTAGTTGTTTATGAGAACCCGTTTAAAACCAAGGAAGGTAACACACCTCATAATCTCTATATAATATGCCATGACCCGTATGCACAAGGAAGATCCACAACCAACCAGTCGCTCGGGGCAGCATATGTAATTAAACGACCCAACAATCTTTCTAAGCCTGACGATATAATTGTAGCTAGCTACGTAGGTCGCCCAGAAACACAGGACGAGTACAACCGTAATCTATTCTTACTCGCAGATTACTACAACGCAAAGATTGGGTTTGAGAATGATCGTGGTGAGCTCATAGCGTATGCTAAGCGCTACCGCAAGCTACACAAACTACAAGAAGAATTTGAAATGCTAGATAAACGTGAGCTGCAATCTAGAAATGTGCGCCGGCAATATGGGATGCACATGACAGAGCAACGAAAACGTCAAGGAGAGCTTTACATAAAGGACTGGTTAATTTCTCCACGAAGTTCTGACGAAGATGGGAACATAAGGCTTAACTTACACGAGATTTACGACGTTGGATTATTACAAGAACTAATTAAATTTAACCATAAAGGTAACTTTGACCGAGTTATGGCATTTATGATTGGGATGTATCACACACGAGAGCTATATAATAAAGAGGTGGTGGAAACCATAAATGATATGGCGCAGGACGATTGGTTTGACCGGAATTATAAATAATTTTTATACTTTTACAAGAATGTACGGAGCCGCAAAAATACCGCAGCAACGTCTCCCATTAAGCAAGAAGACAAAGAAATGGAGGGAGGAGTGCGTTGACGCTTTTATTAATATATCTAAGTTTGGGTTGAGTGAGCGAAGAAGCAATCTCAAAGCCCTATACGACTATTACAATGGAGAAGTAGACGAAGCAGATTACAGGTATGTAATTAAACCATACGGAAAGACAAGAGAAAACTTTCCGTCAAAGCTTAGAAACTACCCAATCATCAAGCCCATTATTGACTTGTTGCTTGGTGAAAAATCTAAGCGCCCCCTGAACTACACTGTCACAGTTAAAAACGCAGACTCTGTAAGCCTCAAAGAAGAGGCTAAGAAAAAGCAGCTACTTAAAACAGTGGAGGCTATGTTTCTTAAAGAGATTGCAACTCCTAAAGATCCGCAAACTCAACAGATACAGGAACAACAACCAATGCTGCCCCCACAAATTATGGAGCAGTTTGAGCGCACATACGTAGATGATAGAGCCATCAAAGGACAAGCTGCTATCAACTACATTATGTACGAGCAGGAAATCTACGATAAGTTCCAGAAGCAATTTTTCCACTTCCTTGTATCCGGGGAAACATATTCACACAAAGGTGTTCGCCGCTCTGAACCATTCTACGACGTAATTAACCCAATTGACGTAGACTTTGACAAAGACCCAGATGTAGACTTTGTAGAGGACGGAGATTGGGCAATAATTAGACGATACTCTCACGCATCTACAGTAATCGATCAATACGGGGAGTTCCTTACAGAGGAACAGTGCCTAGAACTTGAAGACCCAAAACACCAGTCAGTAGATACATATCTGCTGTACAGATCAGAAGCTACAGGGTCAGACGACAATATATCTCGGAACAGGCTAGTAGAGGTAGTAACCGTATACTGGAAGTCTCGAAAAAGAATTGGGTTTGTAGCATACCCAGACCCGCAGACCGGAATGGTAGAGGAGTTTGAAGTAGACGAATCTTTCCGCATGCCCGCAGAGATGAAAGAGATGGGAGCTAAAGTTGAGTGGGAGTGGGTAAACGAAGTATGGGAAGGAACTAAAATTGACGGTAGGTTCTACGTTAAGATTAGCCCAATAGCCAATCAGCGTACGTCTCTAGACAACCCATCTGAATGCAAGCTCCCCATCAATGGATGTAAATACTCAGACATCAACTCAAATAATATCTCGCTAGTTAGTTTAGGTATCCCCTTCCAGATTAACTACAACATATTCAAGTATCGTATGGAGCTTTCGATCGCACGATCAAAAGATATTATTGCACAGTTTGATATTAACATGATCCCAAAGAAGTGGGACATGGACAAATTTATGTACTACGTAGAAGGAACTGGTATTGCCTGGGTTGACTACAATAAAGAAGGAATACAATTATCTCCACAGCACCAATCTGTTTTGGATATGTCAATTAAGACAATCCAACAATATATTATGCTTCTTGAGACTACGATGCAGGAATGGGAAAAGATATCAGGGGTCAATAGACAACGACAAGGAACTATTGGTGCATACGAAGGCAAAGGCTCTTCACAACAAGCTATAGTGCAGTCTTCACACATTACAGAAGACTTATTCCGTAAGTTCTCACGATTCGAACAACGAGAACTCCAGGGTTTACTAGATTACTCTAAAGAAGCTTGGATATCTGGGAAGAAAGGAATGTATGTAATGCCTGATACTACGGCACAGTATATTGACCTTGACTCTCTTGGGCACATGGAATCTGAGTACGGAATCTTTGTATCTGATGCAGGCAGAGACCAGGAAAATATCAGACAGGCTAAGGAGTTGTCACAGGCTATGATTCAGAACGGGATGCCAGCATCTGCAGTACTTGAATTGCTTGATACTGAAAACTTCTCTGGAATTAAAGATAAGCTTCGTAAAGCAGAAGCGGCACAGGCAGAACTTGAACAAGCGCAGCAACAAGCTCAACAACAGATGCAGCAGCAACAGATGCAAATGCAGCAGCAGCAAATGCAAGCGCAGGCTCAAGACAAAGACAGAGACCGCCAGAAAGATATCGAGATTGCTCTCATCAACGCTGAAGCCAAAGACCAAAATAATAGACTTGACATAGACCTGCAAAAGCTTGTACAGGACTATGATATCAAGCTAAAGGAAATTGACTTAAAACGTGAAGCACTAGACAAAGAGGGTGACCTTGAACCTAATGGTGAGTAATGGATAACGCTACAAGAAGGCAACTATTACAACGACACAAGCAGTCCGGATTTACGGGCTCCATACTTGACGTATATAACGCATACAATCAAGGAGTAGATCTTATTGGGCAGTTCGAGCAACAGAATAATATAGGAGTTGCGGAATCTCCGCAGCAACAACAGCAAGGACTGAGGCCTGCACACCAGGCTGGGGACATTAATAAAAGTATGGTATTCCCTGATGTCCCTCCTAATACCACATTCAATACAGAGGGCATGAAAGCCCCGATTAACATAGAAAAGTATGATGAGCAGGGACACCTAGTTAAGTCATACGAGAATGTTCCCCCAGGTGTGCGAAACCTCCCAACAGGACCACAGCGTGGTACAGTCATTGAGACTCCTGCAAGAATGCAAGGCGGCGGATTTAACGATACAATGCAGCAGTATGCTAATATGTACAATAAGTTTAATCCAGAGGGCGCTGCTGCTATGGCAAATATGCCTGAGCGTACACCAGACCGTTTGACAAGCTACACAGATGCGGAAATGACGCGTAATGAAAACCGGCAGAATGCGCTTATTGACCAAGCAGGTTTAAATACAGCTAAAGATGTTGCAGGTAATGTAGTGCAGTATCATAAAGATAAACCGCTAGATGCTTTAGGTATGGATTTGGCTGTATTAGGGCAAGTTCCTATTGTTGGGGAAGTGGCAGATTTAGCAAATGCTGGAATTAGTGGAGCTCGAGGCATTTACAATACAGTGGTGGGGGATACAGCAAAAGCTAATGAGCAGTTTGCATTAGCAGGTCTGAGTGCCGCTAGTGCAATACCGATTGCAGGAAATGCAGTTGGGGGCGCCCGCATTGTTAAAGCTGGGCACAACATAGCACATAAGGCACACAATCTTGAGAAGGGGGTAATTGGGGCTAAAGGTATCAAAGCTGGTAGCTACGAAGCCCCCGCAATGCAAGCAGGCGGTCCAAGAAAACTCCAAAATGCTGGGTGGAAAAACTCGTATATTGCAGAAAGTACAGCTCAACCAAGCTTTGCAGAACAAGCATTTCTTAATCAACAAAATGCTCTCCCTGCACTCCCACTCCCACGTTATAAAGACGAGGGTACAATCAGGGAGGGAAACTTTGAAGTAGATAAGGATAACAATATTGTAGAAGATAGACCCTCTTTCCTAGAGATGGCTGCTAACCCTATGGCCACGGCTAGAGCAATAATTGACCCATCAGTAGAAGGACTACCATCTCAAGTAGAGTTTGATCAGTCTAAAGATAAGGGTAACATGTTAGGGCAAGCAGCTAATGATATAGTTAATCCTGCTGCATGGGTTAATTATGGTGTAAACGCTTACCAAGATTTTGGGGATGCTACAAAATATGCTATTCAAGGTGAAGGGCAAAAAGCATTGCAGGCTGCAGGAAGTGGGGCAATGAATGTATTGGGAGCTGTGCCTGGTGTAAGCGTATCTGGGGGGACAGCAGCAAGGCTAGGTAAACAAGCTTTAAATGCAACAGCAGGACAGGCAGCCAGAAATGTAGCATATAATATGGTAACCCCCATGGGCTACAAGCCCAGATTTCTATCCCCAAAAGAAATTTTAAAAAATGTGACTGATCCTATGGGAAGGCCTGCACGTACTGCGGAGCGGCTTGTAAGGGAGGCTCCAGAAGATTTATTTACTATAAATCCCCAAACGACTTCTGATTATCTTCAAATGAAAACAGAGCAAATAGCTAGAAGATTAGATGCATTTGCTTTAGGCTTAGGAAAGACCCCAAGATATAACACACTTCAAAAAACAGGAGACAATCTGTATGAGCCTATTGATGCTGGGTGGGGAGCCCAGGGGCCGCCAGTCACTGTAGGACCCAACTTCCAGAAGCAAGTAAAAGGCGCACTTAGTAACAGGATTTTCCAGAATCAAATGAAATACGGCACCCCGGACCTAGGAAAAAGAGGCAGTACTATTGGCTATAGTGATGGCACATATGAGCTTATGGGTGGATATCATTTAGTTGATGAAGCAGTCCCAAACAACCCAATGCTGCGGAGAATAACTATGAACGATACGTGGGATCTTCACCCGTTTTCAAAAGGAGCAGGGCTTTTTGCAAATTCCTATCCTGCAACAAAAAAAATATGGGATGTTATGCCTAGAGGTATGCAAAATACTTTAGATAACAAATTAAAAAATACAGAAGTACTCAGTGCTCTCGGAGGAAAACCAATAAACATAAAATCCAGATGGACCGCAGAGTTGCCACAAGGCTGGGACACACAAATACGTCCACATCGTCTGGGAGATATAAAACTAACTCACGAGCCTCCTTCTTTTAAAACTGGGGGTATACGTAAAATGCAGGCAGCTGGATTTAATACTGCAGAAAGCACAGCTCGGCCTAATTATGCAGAACAAGCATTTTTGAATTTACAAAATGCAGTGCCTCCGATAAAGGAAGATCCTTTGGAAAAGTATCGCCCAAGTCAAACATCTGTAAAAGAAGATACTAGAACTGATTCGGAGAGAAAAGCTGCCTCTGAAAGAATAGAAAAAGAGAAGAAAAGAGAGGAAGCTATTGAAAAAGGAATAAATCCTAATCTTGCATTTATGATGCCTCCAGGACTCCAAGGAGATCCTCAGGCAATAGCCGCATATCAGTATGATAACCCACTTAGTTCACCTATTGGGACAATAGCTACTGGTATAGCTGGAATTCCAATTGACATCGCGCTTGGGGCTGGGGTTGGATATTTAGCCCCCCGAGTAAGCTCTGCCGCACCTAAGGCAATAAACCTTAGTAAATCAGCTATGCCTGAAAGTATGAAGATATTAAAACTGCAAAATCAAGCAGCAAGAATGCCAAGATCTATGAGACAAGCTGAGCTTGACTTCATTGATAATGCAAAGAATACTCTTAACACAGCTCGCAGAGAAGATATGGGAGCAATATCTGCATTAAAGAATCAAGCAGATGATGTTATACGACAAACAGATGATTTGTATAACCCCACAAGAATACAAGAAAGGCTGCTAACTCCTCTAGACCCTGACAGAATAGATGTAACAAGGTATCTCGCAAATCAACCAATATCTAGAAACCGGAGAGGCGGATTTACAAGAAAGCGGAGATAGTGATATATTATAAGGAGTATTGTAAAAAATAATTTTACATAAAACTATAGAATTAACTAAATAAATTTGTAGACATGCAACCAAATAACAAGTTAAATATTGACTCTCTAACACTAGACGATGTGCTGGGGGAAGGAGTTGATACAATCGGAGACGTCCAGGACGTTGAAGAAGTAGCCCCTCAAGAAGTTGAGGAGGTAGAAAAAATTAACAGCGAAGTTGAGATCGAAGAACCTGAGGTTGAAGAACAAGAAACCAAAGAAGAAGTCGAAGAAGACGACGTTGAAGAAGTTGAAGAACCGAGTAGTGTTGCTTTTGAAGTAGCTAAGACCTTGGGCTTTGAGTTAGAAAATGACTACGAAGATTCCCTAGAAGGTATTACAAACTTTGTAAGAGACATTAGTCAAAACGCTGCAGAGGAACAACTCGCCGGTCTATTTGAGCAGTTCCCCGACATTCAACAACATCTAGACTATGTACTAGCGGGAGGTGATTCCCGTGAGTTCTTTCAAAGACAGGGCCAGCAAGTAGATTACAACTCTATTGAAGTTAAAGAAGCTGATGTTAGCATGCAACGAGCAGTCCTTGCGCAGTTCCTGCAGACTAAGGGTCATGACGCAGAATTTATACAAGACACTATTGACACGTATGAAGATTCTGGACGACTCTTTAGCAATGCGCAAAAGGCAAAACAACATCTTGTTCAGTTCCAGCAAGAAGAGCAGCAACAGCTCATGGAACAACAACAGCAGATGTATCAGCAGCAACAAGAACAACAACAACAGTTCTGGAGTGAGGTTGCTGATACAATAGAGTCAGGTAACGAATTTGCAGGGGTCCGTATCCCAGATAGAGAAAAATCAAACTTTTTTGAGTACATATCTACACCTGTAGGAGAGGGAGGAAAGACACAACGTGATCTTGACTACCAAGAAGCAGGAACAGATATCAAACTCGCTATAGATTATATGCTGTATAGTGGGTTTGACCTAAATGGTGTAATTGAAAAGAAGGCTAAGACGCAAGCTGCTAAGAATTTGAGACAAAGAATTATCTCAAACGAAGAGAAGTCCAAGTCTGCCCGAAAACAACAACGTAGCTCTAAGACGATCGATTTTGATCAATTAGATTTAGGTAGCATATTACAATAAACAACTAAAAATTAGAAAACTATGGCTTTAACTCAAGTACTTAAGACGTACTACAATGACTCGCAGATGACCGACACTAACTCGTTGGTTAATGCGCTTATGGAGAAACCAGAAGAACTCTCCCCAATTATTACTCACCTCGCAGGACGTGAGGAGAAAAAGTTCCCATTGTCCTTCTTGACTGAAGGTGTTGGTAACACTAAATCTATTGACCGCTTTGAATACGAGTACCGCGTGAAGACTCACGAGGTAAATGTTCGGCCTGTTGTTGCATCTACAGGTACAGGTGCTGGAGGTTCTATGTTCAAAGTAACCTTCCCAGACAAGTGGTTCGTATTCCCTTACACTTTGGTTTCTCAATCAGGTGCATTGGCTCGAATCATGGAGCAGCCTAAGCCTGCAGCTGGGGGCTATGAGTACATCTTGAAAGTTGTATCTCCTGATGTGTCTGCAATTGCAAGTACTGATCTCGACGACGGCGCATTGTGGGGTATGCTTTTTGCTAACGTAGGAGTTGACTTCTCTCGTGGTAATGCTTCTAACTGGAGTGCACCCGGGTTGGTTCGATCTAAGATTGGTACCGTACGTAAGTCTTACCACTTCTCTGGTAATGCTAAGGACTACGTTGCTGAGTTTAATCTCCCAACTAAAGAGGGTTCTACCACTAAGTTGTGGATGGACTACGAAGAGTACCGTCACATGCTCAAGTTTAAGGAAGAGTGTGAGATGTACTACTGGTACGGTCAAAAGACTTACGACGCTGACGGCTCAAACAGAATGTTGGACGAGAACGGCCAGCCAGTTATTTCTGGTCCTGGTTTGTTCGAGCAGATTATCAACAAAGACACTTACTCTTCTTTGACTCAAAAGAAGATTGAGGACGTTATTGGTGACTTGTTCTACGGCATGACTGACGCTACTGATAAGCAGGTTACTTTGTACACTGGTATTGGTGGAGCACGTGAGTTTGATAAGGCACTGAAAAATTACTACGGCGATAGCAATAACTCTTATCTCCAAACTACTGAATCTAAGTTCATCACTGGAAGTGGACGTAGCTTGGGTATTACCGGTTACTTCAATTCTTATGACCACGTTGATGGCCACAGAGTGAACGTAGTAAAAGTTCCATTATTTGACCATGGCCCAGTTGCTCAAGCTTCTACTAAGCACCCAGATACTGGATTGCCATTGGAATCTTACAGAATGACCTTCGTTGATCAGTCATCTTATGACGGAGAAAACAACCTCCAAATGATTAATAAGAAGGGTCGTGAAATGTTGCGTTGGGCTGTTGCTGGTTCAGTTGTCCCTAAGGGATTTGCTGAGTCTGACACTCGCGCAAGTGATATAGACGGTGCGTCTGTACACATGTTGAAAACAGCAGGTATCTTGCTTCGCCGCTTTGATACTTCGCTTGATCTGCAGTGTGTGGCATCGTAATTTGTGTTTGGTTTGCATAGGGGGGACTGCCAACGGGTTGGTCCCCCCACTTACCAATAAACCCATTAAGTTATTCTTCTTAACAAAAGAACAGCTTAGTTATTCTTTCTAAACTTAAAAGAACAATCAAACCATGCGAAAAATATACATACGCAGAAAAGAAGTCCTGAATCACTTACCCAAAGAAGTACGTGCAGGCGCAAAAATTAGTATTGGGAGTATCTATGTCGGAAGACAACCTCTACGAGGTGTAGAAGGAGAAGAAGCTCATAAGCTTTTATCCGGTATATTAGACGTCCCTCCCGGACATGCAGACTGGCCAAAACAAGAAAAAGACTTTTGGGCTAGTATGACTGTAAAGATTCCATTTGAAGGAATGGAGCTTGATATCAGTACTGACGAAGATGGTAATCCTACTAACGTGATGGATTACATTATTTATAAGTGGTGCATGAAGCATAGACAAGTAGCTGAGTCTGAAGCTCAAATGAAATCAGACGCAACAAAAAAATTCTATGTCTATGACCCACAAAAAGATTTACTCAAACTCAATGTTCAAGTAAAGCTTAGAAAAGAAGCAGATAAGGAGTTTATCAAAATAAGCTCTGATCCTGATAAGATGCGTAGATTGCTTCGTGTATTGTCCAAAGGATCTCGACCAGAGAAACTTACTGATATGGAAGTTGAGAACCAATTGTACAACCTTAAAAACGAAAAGGCTGGCCAGTTCCTAAAACTTAGTACAGACAAACACCTTGATGTACGCGCTGAGCTTGAACAAATGCTTGAACTCGGTGTGCTTCGAGCCATTGGTAATCAAATTATCTACGGAGATGAAACTATTGGGGAGAACATTACCGATACTATTGTATATTTCAACAACAAAAAGAACTCGGGGCAAGTAAACGCCATGCGAGCACAACTTAAAGAACTTAAATGACAATAGAAGAGATGCATATTGCTGTCAACCTGGGGGTGCAAAAGATTGCATCTTTCCAGGTTGACAATCTCTTACCACAAGAGATTGATCACGAGCTTAATAATTCAATGAATCGATTTATTAAGCAGCGCTATAGCCCTATGGGCAATAAATACCGAAGAGGATTTGAACAATCTCAAAAAAGAATTGATGATCTGCGAGCACTAGTAGTAGACAGCAGAACTAAATGTTTCTATGTTGGGGAATCTCTTACTGGCTATAAAATTGATAGAGCACCACTTCCTATGGACTATATGTTCTTAGTTAATGCTGTTGCTGATAACTATCAGGCTTGTAACAATGTTATTGAGTGGAAATTTGATGAAGATCAAACTTTTAAATACAAGCAGTGGGATATCAGAATGACTCCCCCTCCCGGAGCTGAAGGATATAAGCTTGGGCAGCTAAAGTTTGGGGATGCAGTTTTAATTGCATCTGTAGAGTCAGATGGTACAATCATTGGAGAGGGCTTAACAAGAAGGCACCTTGCAAATTGGTACAACTTTATACAAGCTCCTGGAACACCTCCCGCACAAGAAAGTAATAGTAGTGGTGAGCAGTCTGGGTTTGATTCTGACTTTTTAGAACAAGTAGTTGTAGTAGACTCTGATCCTTATTGGAGAAAAAATGTAACAACTAATAGTGCGGGGCTTGGTTCACAAGATGATGAAAATACGGGACAAGAATCATTTGACCTGTTTATGCTTCAAGGGTCAGAGAGAACCCCAACTATGCACTCTAACTTAGTAAAAATACTAATTAAGAGCGCTGCAATCCAGACTGCAACTAACAGTTCTACTCCCGCGATGACCGCCGTCTGGTACAATCCTACAGACCAAACATCTGTAACTCAAACTATTCCGTGTGGGACACCCTCGCAGCTAGAATCTATCGACGATGCAGGAAAAACCAACAGGTCAATAAAATTTAGAGCATATGATAAAGATGCTACTGTCCCAGGAGTAAGAAGTAGAGACCGAATGTGGTTTGCACAACATGACGACTTGTATGCAATGTTCTCTGATCCATTCAATACGACGTCTTACGACAAGATTAAATACACAATACAAGAAAACTTTATTGACGTACATAGTGACGAAACTTTTTTCACTACATTTGTTGATGTTAAATATATTAGGCACCCTAAGTTTATGAACAAAGGTTTAGGCATAGGGTGTGAGTTGCCAGAACACACTCATCAAGAGATCGTGGAACTGGCAATACAAAGCATACTAGAGGCCATTTCGGACCCGAGGTATAACTCACAATCTAGGGAAGTCCTAGAGAGTGAATAAATATGATGTTTAATCCCAAAAAAAAATAAATTAAGATGGGAACTAATCTTTCACAGGTATTCGTTTCAGACGCACTAACAGCCCTGAGCGGTACTACTTTTAATACTTCCGGCGATACTGCCGATGATGTAGGTATATGGAAATTGGATGCAACTGCAGGTTACTTGGCTACAGCATTGTTTCAAGCAAATATTGACACTGATGCTGAAGCAGGCGACGACACCACTGGTTTGACTGCAATTAACAACCCTTTGTGGTTGGTAAACGATATTCAAATCGTACAGAGAGCTGCTCCTCATTTCATTGCATCTCCATTGATCAACACTCGCAATATCAAGAGCATTAAGTACCAAAACCACACTGGATCTACGATGCATGCTGGCACCGTTACTTTTGCTGCTGATGATGCTAACGATGACTGCAATGTAAAAATCATTGTGCGTTCAATTCCAACTGACTACTTGAACTTCGGTAATGAGAACACTGCAATTGCAGACTTCTCTAACGAAGGCTACCGCTTTCCAATAAGTGTTAGCCGAGCAGGACAGTTGTTGAACATTGGTGCAAAAGGAGCATCTGCTGACGCTGCAGGTGCTAACTTAGTAGCTAACATTGAAGGTAACGCTACATTAAACGCTATGTTGAATGTTTCTAACTCTAGTGGAACAGTAACATTGACTGCACGTCACCCAGGCTTTATCTTTGACTTGTACGCATACAACAACACTGACTCTACTGAGCCCGCTGCATCTAGCGGCACTGCAAAGTTCGATGCAGGTGTTGGTAATGACTGGCAGGTAGTTGGTGATGAAATGCGTTGCAGAAGCCGTTACGGTAACTTCAACAGAATGTACTTCCCACAAAATCAGACTACGTATGGACAAAATGGTTCTGCGTATGATAAGATTGTTGTTGAGTACGCACACAACTGGCCATCATCTACAGGTATTGCACCTGCTGGTGATTTGAACCAAGCTGTGATTTACTGCACAAATGCTGGAACAGATCCAAGCACCACCAGTAGTGAATTCGGAACCTTGTTTGGATTCACAGCTGGAACCGACATCGAGTACCGTTGGTAATAAGACTGTTTAATAGAATAGGGGCAGGAATTGGCCTGTCCCTATTTTTTAATTTTTAATCACATGGCATCAGCAGAAGACGTACGGATCTTAAACGTATCCACAAATTGTAAAACTGTAACCGGGAGAATAGAGAACGGGCACATTGATATGTTTGGGAGTGCTATTTCAAGTGTTGATACTATTCTTAAGGTATATGTGTACGACCAAAGTAATACAGTTAAAATATACCTATCAGGAAGTGACCTAGACACTACAACAGAGGCTGGAGTTTTAACATTTACCGCAACATCAACTACTCAGTTTACAGGAGTCATATCAGTAGAGCTACATGATGCTACTACCCTCAACGATGATATAGATGCAGACGGAGTAAAGAATGAAAATGCGGCAGATACTACGCTGATGGAAACAGTGTACACGGTAGCTCCTTGTAAAATAAACTGCTGCATTGCTAAGCTTGTTGATGCAGCAATAGAATGTCACTGCAAGTGTGACAAGTGTAAAGAAGACTTGCTACGAGCAGAAAAAGTACTTCTAATGTTGCAAGGCGCAACTTTTGCTGCAGAACAGGAAAGTAACTACGATCATGCAGTAAACATGTATAACAAAGCAAATACTCTATGTACTGAGGTTTGCGCATGTGGATGCTAATGTCTGTAAGAAGTTACACCAACAACCAAGAAATTGTCGACAAGATTAAGGCACTAAGAACGTGCATAACTCGTCGTCACCATGCCCTCTATAAAAAAATCCATGGAGGGCTAGAATGTTCTACTATTGAGAACATAAAGCTAACCCTTATTGCATACCTCCTGATAGACTATCAAAAGAATGGGGAGGATGACAATGCAAAGGACTGCCTGCAGGCCACAAACTCTGATAGAAAAGGTTGGAAAATACTTAACGTATTCCTAGACTTTGTATCAAGAGAATGCAGAGACTGCTTTCCAACAGAAACTGCTTATACTTTGGGAGATGGCGGAATAATCGCGACAGACCCAGATATTAACTTTATTACCACATCTTCAGGAGACCAGCTTACTGATCAAGGTGGAAATCCCATTATAACAACATAAGAAAATGGCTAACGTAACCCTAGACGATTTATCAGCTACACTGCTTGCAGACGTAACTAGTGCGCACTATCTGCTTATAGATAATGCTACCACTACAACTAAAGTGTCTGCATTGTCAGGTCTGATACAATCTATTTCAACATTAGGATCAGCCGGTGCTTCTGTGGTTAAAAGCCACACCCTTGGAGTGCTCTATCAAAGAGACATTGTGGGCAGCACTGGCATTACTGTGGCGCAGAACACAAACGATCTTACTCTGTCTGTAACTCAAGCGGACATTAATATTAATAACCTTGCTGGAATATCAAGCTTTGATCTGAGCGGGGCGGACAATACGTCTTCCCTGTTTCTTGCAAGGGTAAACCTAGCATCCGACGTTACAGGTAGTCTCCCGATTGCAAATGGGGGAACCGGACTAACAAGTCTTACAGCTAACTCAGTATTGATTGGGGGAGCTAGCATCACAAGTGCGGTTCTTGATGCAGACAGAGAAATACTTGTAGGAACCTCTAGTGGTCCTGAGATGAAAACTTTGACTGCGGGCTCTAGTATTGCTATTACACAGAATAACTCTGCAAACACTCTCACAATAGGATTTACAAAAGGTAATTTTGTAGAAGTAAATGATGACGTAACTCTCGGAGACACGACAGTGGGAGCGCTGACTGTTGGATCTATTACTCCCACTAATAGAGGTGCCGTTACGCAAGCAACGTCTATGGCAACTGCTGTAACAGTAAATGCCCCAGCAGGAATTATTCAACTATTCACAGGAGCAATTACAGCAGACACTAATACACAATTTACCGTTAATAATACTAGTGTCGCAGCGACGTCTACTGTACTTTTGAGCAAAGAGTTTCAAAGCAACACTGCTGCAGATAACGGAGTGCACATAAGCGTTGCTTCTGTATCTGACGATAGCTTTATAGTAAATATTACTCACACTGGAAACCAAGGTGCAGGATCAGTTGCAAGAAAAATTCATTTCCTAATAATAGGATAATAATAACCAATCAAACCATACACAATGTTTAATCAAGTAAAAATGAAGGTGGCAGATGCTATCGAATTGTACAAAGGACTGGAAGCAGTTAAACAACACAAAGGCGCACGATTCGCAGTAATTGTAGCCAAGAATGTAAAAGAACTGGAACAGGTTCTAAGTAAGTACGAGGAGACAGCAAAACCGTCAGATGAATTCCTTAAAATTTCTGGAGAAGCACACAGACTTGCAGAAGCAGAAGATGAAGAAGGAATAAAAAAACTAGAAGAAGAGCATGCAGATTTAATTGAGGAGCGTAAGACACAACTTGCACAACTCGAAGCAACAATGCAAAACGAGATCAACGTTGATCTGCACTCTATCAAAGAAACTCAACTCCCTGAAGATGTAACCCCAGAACAAATTGTTCCAATACTACCGATACTAGTATGAGATCTAAACAGGACATAAGAAAGTTTTTGCTTGACAAGCCCGGGTACCTTAAAAAAGGTGCCTGGGTTTTAGCACGTAAACTGGAGTGCTCTGTGAAAGATTGTCAAGAAGTGTTGAAGGAGCTAAGGAACACAAATACATCAGAGAATAGACTTGATAGAGAAGACCTAGTTAAGACTTCTAGTCTGCAGAAATTCCTAAGTACCCACGGAATTAGTGAAGCATCTGTATCAAGTGTAAAGTTTTGGCAAACAGCTACCGGAGATTTACGATACTCGATAGTTACTAGCGATGCTCCTAACATAGAGGACATCAAACAAGAGGTAGAAGATTTTGCAGCAGAGTATGCTCCGATATATCCAGATCAGGAATATCCAGAGCATGAAGACCCTATTGCATATGAGATATCTCTCCCGGACATACACTACGGCAAGTTGGTAGACATGCCACTGCCGTACGATTTTCAAGAAAAAGAATACATTACAGTTGTAGAAAATCTTGTAGCTAAAGCAGCAGGATTGGAGATCGAAAGATTCATTCTCCCCATTGGGAATGACGGGTTAAACTCAGAGGGAATGAGAATGACTACAACTAAAGGTACCCCACAACAGGACTATATGGACTGGAGAAAAAGCTTTAGGGGATACTGGAAGCTAATAGTTTACACCATTGACTATTTAAAGCAGATAGCACCCGTGGATGTTATAGTTGTCTCAGGCAACCACGATTACGAACGTATGTACTACGTAGGAGATGTTATTGCAGGATGGTTCCGCGATGACATCAATGTAAACGTGGACAACAGTGATGACCCTAGAAAGTATTACCAATACGGAACAAACATGTTAATGTTTACTCACGGTGATAAAGAAAAGGCCCAAAACATTCCTTTGATAATGGCAACAGAACAACCAGAAATGTTCGCAGCTACATCTCACAGAGAGGCGCACTGCGGACACTTTCATAAAGAGCAAGTCAATGAGTATCGAGGAATCAAAGTCCGTTTCGTTCCTTCTATTTGCCCTAACGATTCATGGCACAAGCAAATGGGATATGAATCCAAGCGAACAGGACAGGCTTATATATGGAGTAAAGAGAGGGGAATGGAGGGATATAATCAGTACAATGTTTGATGACTTATCATACAACAATGACGAGTCTGATGACACTCTAGACATCAACGAGGAAATTGAAATCCTCGGAGAGGCCTATGAAAATGCATATAAAATACTAACGGGAAAAGTTCAGGTAGAAGAGTTCTTACTAGAAAAAACAGATTCAGGTGATATAGTCTTCCTCCCATTTGATCCGAAAGAACCAGAGACAATAGAATTAATTATAGAAGACGTAATAGCATATTTTGAAGAAGGTGAAGAGTATGAAAAGTGCTCAGAGCTATTAGTAATAAAGAATAAGTTCGATGACACTGAATGAAATCGCATATAACCTGCTAAACTTAATGCGAGCGGGACGTACTCACAACGATGAGAACATCTCAATAGCACAGATCAAGTTTAATATTAAGCATTACCGTGCGATGTTTATTCGTAGGGACTTTATGCGTAATGGGCTTATCACAAGACACCTAGAACAAGACCTAGGGTGCCTCGAGCTTGAAAAAGTAGATGCAAGCGTGTGTAGGGATTGCGGCTTTATTGTAGATTGTCCGGTTTGGAAAACAAAAAAGAAAATACCTCGTACTGTGCGATTTAATTTCAGAGATGCAATTACACACGTAGGAGATATTACTGGTCTTGGGCGTATTCCTCTCATAGAGCCGTATGAAGTACAGTGGCTTCCTTATGATAAATACACAGCCAATAGACCAAAAGCGTACATGATAGAGGACTACCTCTACGTGTACAACCCTAATGCTATGGAACTAGTAAATGTTCGTGGCGTATTTGAGGATCCGGAAGAACTCGCAGGACTTAAGAGTTGCGATCCAGTATGTTACGATGCAGACTCCCCATTCCCAATTCCAGCAGATATGGTTGGTCAAATATCTGCAGGTCTAATAAATGGGGAACTTAAATTATTAGTTACTACCTTAGTAGACGACGAAAACGACAGGCAACAAGACAAGCAATAAGATGGCTAAATCGGCAGCATGGACACGCAAAGAGGGTCAGAGCGCAAGCGGAGGCCTTAACAAACGTGGGATAGCATCTTACAGAAGAGCTAACCCCGGAAGTGAACTGTCTGCGGCTGTAACCGAAAAGAATCCCACTGGAAAAAGGAAAGCCAGAAGAAAGTCTTTCTGTTCCCGTATGTGTGGTATGAAAAAAAGCAGAACCAGCTCAAAAACAGCAAATGACCCTAACTCTAGAATAAATAAGGCACTACGAAAGTGGAGGTGCCGTTGTAAATAACAACCCCGATAATGGACTTAATGGAAAACATATCACATTTTGAGTTTCTGCTGGTGGCAGGTTCTCTTGTAGGTGTTTGGATAAAACACCAAAGCGACTACGCAACATTAAAAAGCAGAGTAAAAGCTATGGAGCTTAAAAGTGATGAAATAACTGCAATGTTGAAGAAACTGGCTGAAGACGTTGCTGAGATTAAACTTCTACTAGCCAGAAAACAAATTGACAACTAATACTATTATGGCAAATAAAAAAAGAATGTACAAGAAAGGCAGCTTCTTGGAACCAAATAAAGCGCTCACGTTTGGGGGCATGAAAAAAGGTAAGTACGAAGCTGCTGGTCCTGTAGCTCGGCAGATGGAGAACGCAAAAAAAGCAAAGGCTGCAGCTGATAGAATCGAAGCAGAAGAAGCTTCAAAAGCAGCAGCAGCACAAAGAGGCCCTAGCAGACAAGCAAAACAAAACACTCCCCAAGGAACTGGGGGTGGTGCAAAACCTCAAGTAGGAAGTAAGCTTAAAGAATTAAGTAATGCTCCAGGCCCAACTTCTACTGGACCAAAACCAGGTACATATGCATACGCAAAGAAGCGTAACCCTAACTTGGATAAGCTGATTGCTGAGCGTAAAAAGTATGCTAAAGGATCTGATGATTATAATAGAGTGCAGAATCAGATTAACAAAGCATACAACAAAGGACCTATGCGTAACGAGAATCAATCTGTAAGCAAACCAAAACCTAGACCGGCTGCTAAGAACACAATTAAGCCTACGCTTAAAGTTAAAACTCCAGCAAAACCAGCAGCTAAGCCTGCTGCTAAAAAGCCTACACCTACTAAAACTCCTAGTGGGGGTTCAGGTATGGGTGCTGTAGCTAAAGAGAATGCAATAAAGAAAGAGCTGCAATCTGCAAAGCCAGCAGATCGCAGAACCTCTGCTCCAGCTACAAAATCTACATCTAAAAAGATGGATAGACTTGTAAAGAAAGTGAAGAAAGAAGATGCAAGACTCCGCCGTAAATTGGAAAAGGATCTCAAATCAAGAGGTATGATGATGGGCGGCATGAAGTATGGCATGGGCGGTAAGTACATGAATAAAGGTGGATTCCCAGACCTTAACGGAGACGGAAAAGTAACCTTTGCAGATGTACTTAAAGGTCGACTCAAAGGCAAAAAGCGTAACCGCAAGTAATGCACACGTTCAAGGACATATATAACAGCTATGCAAAATCTGTAGCAGAGCCTATAAGCAAGAAATTGTTTAAGGAAATCTGCGAAAAGTTCAACATAGAAGTTATAGAGGGTGTCCTTGAGGGTGATGTATTTAATATGAAAAACAATCTTTCCAACCTTTCTATTCGTAGGATTGAACGCAATCCGTCCAAGCCTACAATAGATTGGTGGGAGAGTAACAAGTACAAACAGGAGTTGTTGGCTGAAGGCAAAACATTGTATTCAGAAGACAACCCTGATGGAGAGAAGTGGTTTATATACTACACCGATCCATGGTACTGTAAATACCATTGGGAGAAGCATAGATGCAAGATCCCAAACAAGACTGCATACAGGTTTACCCCGACCCGTGGAATTAAAGGGAACAAAGAAAAGCTAACTAAGCTACTAAAAGAAGACGAACTAGCATACCTCAGATTCAAGAAGCATGGCAATATATAAGACAATATCTAGTAAGGTCGTTATCCGCAAGATATTCCGAGACATCAATCCCAATACTGACAACTGGGTTGATGACGCTATTGAATGGATGGGAGAAGCGCTGGAGCATATAGGAGCAGCACCACAGCTAGAGATAAAAACATGTGTGCTTACAGTAAAAGATTACAAAGCAGCTCTCCCAAACGATCTGTACTATATCAATCAAGTAGCACTAAACGAAACAGAAGAAGGGGTAATCATCTCACAGCAGATGGATACCCTTTTAGAGCGAATAGACGCCATTGTAAATGGTGGGGCTTCCTACAACTATACTCTTAATGAGATAAACTCTAGACTGCAGGTTTTAGAGAACCAACTGGCCGGAGCAGATAACATGACTGTACTTAATAAGTGCCGAACAAGTTTCCCTAAAACAGTAGACTGCCCGGACTGCATCAATGACAATAACCTCCCATTTAGATGCTACTACACAGAAGCAGACAAGCTTAAGGCATCCTTTTCTCAGGGCAAAGTTTGCATTAGCTACATGGCATTTCCAGTAGATGATGAATGCTTCCCTCTAGTCCCAGACGACATCTCATTTAAAGAGGCTATGTTCTGGTACGTATACAAAAAGATGTTGCTTGGCAATATGACCCCATCCCAGAACGGGATAGGATATGAGTTTGCAGAAATGCAATGGAAGTACTACTGCACTCAAGCTAGAAATGCAGCTAACTATCCAGATATTGATGCATATGAATCCTTTATGGATCAGTGGGTTAGGCTCATTCCAAACATCAATAGACACGCAGAAGGCTTTGCAGGTCTTAATCAAAGAGAATCTCTTAGCAGAGACAAGTACAAGTATATGGTGGATAATATGCCTATATCCAACGGTGTCCCAACTAAAGCGTCCTCTACAAATCTTACACGTAAGACTACTAGCGTTGCTTGGACCTCAAATACAAATCAACTTGCATCAATACCTGCAGGTAACGACACAATCTACAAGCTGCTCAATCCTCCAAGTGATGGGTACAGCTTTGTACTTGGAACCTCAACAATCACATATGGGGCGGATAGCTGGTTAGTGACAGGTCTTGCATCTTCTATGACTATTACATATGCTTATACAATTAACTTGTTTACAAGTTTTGGTGTAAGTGGTCCTTTGGAAGTAGAGGTTGTTATGGTAAACAATGAGACTGGGCAAGAAACAATCATTGGGGATACTACATATCAACTTGCTTCGCTGAGTAACACTATACAGGGAGACGAAACTTCATTGGTAGGCAGCATACAATCTGCAACAGTGTTTGTTAGAATTCCAACACAAACAAATAACCCAGTAATTACAGCTATAAAGATGTCAGCAGGAACATTGAAAATTGAGTAATGGCTAGTAAGTACATTGTAAAAAATGAAGGTGGTAACCATGTAGTTATTACAGTGGACTCAGAGGACTTAACAACTTCTTTGGGTACTAGACGATTCTTGCCCAGAGGTTTATCTGCATCAGAACGAGTAGGAGCGGTAGACCTTAAAGATGAGGTTACTGATGCTACAGTATTTAGTGCTCTTCCACACGGTGATATCTACAAAGACACCAGTGGGACAGTGTGGGGCGTAACTGCAGCAGCTACAGTAACCGCACTCAATGCATTTTTTGCAACATCTCCACACGACCTGGAGGATCTGCAAGATGTTCCTAGTCCAACAAACAACACACTCTTAAAGTATACAACAGCCGACGGGTATGTCTGGGAATCTGCATCAGATGCAGTACCTAGAGATGTCGAAAACCTTAATGACTTAGATGATGTAACTGTTACAAGTCCAACAGATGACCAAATACTGCAGTACAATAACAGCACATCATTATGGGAAAATGTAGACTTCCCGGACACAGGTGCAACATTAGGCTCAACAATAACTATTACAAACGGAGATGCCGCATTCTCTCATATGAGCAGCCCAATAGCATCTGGGACATCATTAGAACAGGTAGTTAGAGACATATTAGAAAAGTATAACCTAACTAATATTACATTCTCAAGCTTTAGTGCTGCACTTGAAAGTACTTCTTCTACATATGGCAGCCCTACTACTAGTGTAGGCGCTGTATTGGAGATAGGGAGAGGAGTTAAAATATATGGATTTAACTACAACGTAGGAGATCCGACGCAGACTACAGACAACAGTGTCAACTTTGTACAAGGAGGCAGCACTCTGATAGAAAGTGGATTTGCAGACGATGCTCTTCAGGCAACTCTTGCAACTGTAGTTACACTAGACCCCGGGAATGAGTCTAGTACACAGTACAGGCTTACAGTAGTAGACTCTGGAGGTGGGAGTAATGTAATTAGAAATAGCGTCTCAAGAGGATTTAGCTGGCAATACAGAGTTCGTGTGGGAGCACACTCAACCAGCTCAATAACCTCAGATTCAGAAGCAGCAACATTATGGGCCCTGATTACTGATGGGTACAATAATATAAGAAATACAAGTAATCTTACTATCTCTGCAACTTCTGCAATGAATACAGCTTTAAACTACACCTGGATAGCATATCCAGCAAGTTGGGGCAACTTAACCCAAATACTATTAGACGGTTCAACTAACGTACTGTCTGATTTTCAATCACCAGTAGATTACAATATTACCAACGACTATGGAATAACAGCATCCTACCGATTCTACAGAAGCACCTACGACCAAGCCTTCTCTCATTCAAATCCTACTCAACTCTTAACTATTGACTTCTAATGCCAATTTTTCCAGGACCAGTATCGCACAACAATGCCAATGCTCCTATTCTAGATGCGACTGGGAATCAAATTAAGGGGTTTGGATTCTTTGATAATACCACAGAAAGAGACGACCTTGACGCAAACTTACAGGTAGATGGCTTTCTTGCTATTGTAGGTACTGCAGCATATGTGTTTCAAGGTGGAACCTGGACAGATGCAAATAACTGGACAGAGGTAGGAAGTGGTAGCGGATTAGATAACGTAGTCGAAGATCTAACACCTCAACTAGGGGGTGATTTAGATGTTAACGGACAATCAATCGTGTCAGTAAGTAATGGGGATATAGTATTTACCCCTAATGGTACTGGGCACGTTAATCTTGATGGAGTTGTAGAATTTAAACAATTCCCTGTTGCATCACCTCCCGCAGCCTTTGCTGGGGGTATGTATGCAGATGATAATGATAATTTATTCTTTGGTGTAACCTAACAGAATATTTTATATATTTACAACAACTTTTCGAAAAAGTAAAAATTTATAAATTTAAAAACAAAATATCATGGCAACATGGAAAAAAGTCCTGCTTGAAGGAACATCAAGCGTTGGAGATTTATCAGACGTTACGATAACTAACGCGTCTGACGCACAAATTTTAGTTCACGACGGAACAGACTTCGACAACGTAGATGTCAGTGGTGACGTAACGATCACAAACGGTGGTGCGGTCACCATCGCGAATGACGCTGTAACCACACTGAAGATCCTCGATGCGAATGTAACATTAGCTAAAATGGCTGATAACTCAGTAGATAGCGATCAGTATGTAGATGGCTCTATCGATACAATCCACATCGGAGACAGCCAAGTAACTTTCGCTAAGCTCGCTAATCTCTCGGCACTCAGTGTTATGGGTAACAGCTCAGGAATCGCAGCTACCCCAACTAACATCGCAATCGATACAGACCTATCCTCTGTTTCCGCTAGTAACGATACAGTTGCTTCTGCTCTTGCTATTAAAAGCTATGTCGATACGCAGGTTGCTTCTGGTTACGATCTCAATATTTCTGCTGATACGGGCACTGCCCAGGTAATCACCAACGGTGAGACGCTTGATTTAGCGGGAACGTCCAATCAGATTACTACGACCACAGGCAGCAATTCCGTTACGTTTAGTATTCCGACCGCCTTCACCGCTCCAGGAAGTATCGCTTCAACAACTACAATCACTGCGGCTACTGGCTTGACGGTTACCACTGGCGGTGCCACGGTTACCGCTGGCGGATTGACAGTATCAGCGGGTGGAGCAGACATCACAGGAACGCTTGATGTAACTGGAGTTGCTACGTTTGATACAAACGTTACTATTGCTGGTAACCTGAGCGTTACAGGTGAAGTCACCTCTACGTCAACTACTGAGCTCCTTGTTGAAGACAAGACCATTTTGGTTGCGAGTGGAGCTTCAGCGGCAGGCTCTGCAAACAATGCAGGTTTTGTGGTTGACACTTCTGCTTTGACCACACACACTGGAGATGCCAAGCTGAACTACCTTGAGTCAGGTGCCACGTTCTCTGAGTGGCAGATGATTAAGGCTGAAGGCGGAACCCCTAAAGACTCTGCTTATCTTGCAGGTATGGCTGTTGGAACCTCTCAGTCAGACCTCAATACCAACTATGACTGTGGCCTTGGTTCACTTGGTTGGGACGGAACTAATCTGTACATCCAAACTGCATAATGGGTCTTCTTGGTAAGGGCAGGGATGTTGGTGGAATTGCCACTGACACCCTGACCCAACAAGAGTTAACGTTCATCTTAAAAACTTTGCACGAAACAAAGTTTGACGGGAAGGACGTACTTTTGTTGGCCGACGTAGTAAACAAACTTCAGAATCAACTGAAGGCAAAATAGAAACATTTTAAAAACCAAATACAATGTTAAATTTAGACATAACCGAAGTGTACTTCTTATCAGAAGCTGTAAAGGCAGTAAGCGTTAAGGCATCAGACGCCCGTACAGTGGTAGCTCTTTTGGATAAACTTGAAAACGAGTTTTCTAAACTCCAAGCAAAACAAGAAGAGCCACAAGCAGCCGAACCTAAAATCTCGGAAAAGGGAAAAAAACTCAAAAAAGCATAAGGCTTTTGTAAATGGCAACTTGGAAGAAAATATTAGTAGAAGGTGATGCGGTAGTCGATAACTTGGCTACCGCTGACCTTACTATAGCCGATGCCACAAGAGACGTTACTCTTGCCACGAACGGTATTCTTAATTACAAGGGTAGCGGCGGGAACATAGTACAACAGTTTGTTGATCTTGGCGGAACAAGCGCCACGGCAAACTTTGGCTGCTTAAGGATATATGAAGACAGCAACGCCGCGCAGGGGTGCGTCGAGCTTTATGAAGCTGGGGCGGGAACCAATCGTATTACGCTTTTAGCTCCGTCAAGCTTCACTCAAAACCAAAAGATAGTCTTTCCTTCTTCGTTGCCTACTGCTGGGCAGGTGCTTGAGGCCACCAGCATAAATAGCACTACGGTAACAACTAGTTGGGCAGACGCTGGAAGCGGGTCAGGCATATCAAACGTTGTTGAAGACGAATCTCCTCAACTTGGCAGTCATTTAGACACCAACGGATACCGAGTACAGCTAGATAATAATATCCCAATCACGGGAGACAACACCAGCGCAACAAGGTTAAACATTGCTAAGGTTAATACGAGCAATCACATTGAGTTCGGACAGGCCAGTGTAGATGCATTCCATCTTGGCGACACATACCTGGACAGATATGTGTTTGACGACGACGGAATTACATCTGACGGAAATGTAGGCAATGGAGGTCAAGTAACGCTTCTCGGTAGTAATACATCTACAACAGCAGGTAGGGCTTACTACTACAATGGCTCTGGAGGTTGGTCTTTTGCTGCTGTTTCTTCGGCTGCCGCAAATGCCTCTTTGCTTGCTGTACCTACTGGTAACACCAGTAACAGAGGCATGCTGCTGAGAGGTGTTGTCCAGGTTTCTAATGGGGGTACGAGCTTGTCTACTGGCAAGGCGGTTTACCTTACCACAAACGGTAGCTTCACCACTACTGTTCCTACCACTTCTGGTCACTATGCCCGCATCGTGGGTTACGCCCTCGACGCAAACACGATCTTCTTTACTCCGTCTAACGATTACATTGAGATTGCGTAATGCCTATTGCTTCAGTCTCTGGAATTCTGTTCTCTAATATTGCTAGTTATGCTGGCAATGCAATAGCTAATATCGCTAGGTTTCAGGGAAGGGCAACTTCTTTGTATAGTCAGGAGTGGGAGTTTGACAACCAAGTAGTAGTTCTTACTAGCAGCGGTAACGGATGGTCTCCCAACGGGACGCATGCAAACTGGGCTAGCGGAACAGATGCTTGTTCGGATTTGAATAACAGGTGGTTTTCCACTTCTACAAGAACGGCTACTGGTTTTCGTGTAGACTCGAACGCTACTGGGTCTAGTCAGACTGGCCCCGCAGGAGCTCATAACGGTAGTGGGGGCCATGACACTAGTTCTAACACTAGGTATCTTTTTGCCGAGACGTCTGGAACCTTAGATACCAATAATGTTTTCATCGCTAGGATGCCTGGGTTCGACCCAGGCGCGTCAATCACAGATCAGACAAACAACTTAGACCTTAAGTTTTACATGCATGGATATGGAAGGGACTGTGGTTCTCTTTATGTGTATGTAAGCACCGAGTTAAGTACAACTGACGGTTCGTCCAACACCACGCTTCTTTGCCGATACGACAGTAGTCAGCAAAACAATACTGCTTGGACTAGAAGTAGCGGAACCAGCACCCCAAGCTCTGTGAGTTTTAATGGTAACTCCTCGAATTGGCAACAGATCACCGTCAGCTTAAACAGCATAAGAACGGATACGGGTAATAGATACATATATTTCGTATATGTCGGAACAGACAGCTTCAGGGGTGACTTATCTTTAGATACAATAACCATAGAGGAATCATAATGCCACAACAATCAGCATGGTACTGTTGCGTCTCTGGGGCGTATAAAATCTTTGACGAGACCAAGGAAAACGTTTTGGCCGTATACAAGGAGCATTCAATTCATGGAAATGATCACGAAGTAGGTCAACACTACGAAGGGACTTGGGATTCTGACATTCAAAGGTTTACTTTCCCTAACGGGGATTACCATCAATTATAGGCCACTTTAAATATATTAGTAATGAAGAAGTTTATTGCAGGAATGACAAAAGATCCAGAGAGAGTGGATCAACCGGATGGCACCTACAGAGATGCTCTTAATGCTAATTTATACTATCAAAAAGGTGCTGTTGTAAATGAACAAGGAACAACTGCTTTTACGAATGTAGGAGGATTTTCCATAACTAATATTATCGGGCAGTGTGCGCTTAAAGATGGGAGGATAGTATTGTTCTTTAACTACGAACTAAATGGAGCGATTACAAGCGCTATTTCTATTGTAGATCCTGCAGATAAAACTAACGATATAATCTACAGAAATGCTGCACTTAATTTTAAGCCTTCTAACACAATAGAGGCTACATCTAAGACTGATGTGAACGGGGAAACTCTTGTATACTTTACAGATAATTATATGCAAAAAACTGTAGAGGCTAATACAGGTATTGAATACATATCTGATTACAATCCCCCAAGAGTACTTAATATTACTCGTCAACAAAAGAGCAGCAACTTTACCAGATTGTATAGCAACCCAGACTATACAGTAGAAAAGCTAGATCTATTCTTAAACGCAGGATTCGTACCAGAGTTTAGAGACATTAAAATAGAAGAGGGTGGGGGTGTTGTTAGTGGGACATATCATTTAGCACTAGCTTATGTAGACGAAGATCTCAACAGGACCAATTACTTGGTTACATCTAACCCTGTACACGTAGTTACTGAGCATGAAGATGCTATCCCAACAGAAACAATTACAGGTGATCCACAGGGTTCACAATCAAACAAGTCCATCAGTTGGATAGTAGATATCCCTATCCCATCCAATTACACGCACGTACGGCCCGTAATTATTCAACGATTTGGAGGAGGAATCAATCAAGAGTCTAGTGAGTTTGCGTACGAACTAGATATTGTACAAATACCAGAAGGCACAAACAGTGAACAGTTTGTAAATCTAGAAATTACCTATACCGGACTCGAACAAGCATCAGCAGCATCTATCTCTGAAGTAGTAATTGACTCTGTTAGATACGAAACTGCTAAATCATTTGTACAATTAGATAACAGACTGTACATCTCTAACCTAAGGGCACGAGGAGATATTGGATATCAGCGCTTTGCAAACAACATTAAAGTAATTCCTACTAACACCCAGGTACGAAAATTTGATCCAAAAAGATTTAAGGCAAGCGTGTTAAATTCTGGTTATACGAATGCGTTTGACACATATAAGCAGCTGCAGAAAGATGACCTAAATGATTCATTCTTTGCATCAAATGTAAGAAAGGGATACAAAGATGTTAGAATGTCACACAAGTACAGAGGATATCGGCGCTCTGAGGTATACGCATTCTACATCTCTTTTGTGCTTAAGGACGGATCAGAAACTTATGCGTATCATATACCAGGAAGAGAGGAACAGCTTATAGACAGAATTAATAAATATGAAACTGCATCAATCTCAGATGCAAGTAATGCGCTTCAAGACCTAGGGCTAGATGTCTCAGAATTTGAAGACCTCTACCCAGATTCAAAGATCTATCAAATTACAGACTCTCAATATTTACTAGACGAGGGTAGCACAGACATGAGCTACTGGGAAAATGAGGATGAGTTATACCCCGACACTGAGGACTTCTCTGTCTGGAGTGTTAATAGTGCTGGAGACCCTGTAGATCTTGGACTTCATCTTGGGAATACAAATATCAGGCATCACAAAATGCCCCCAAACAAGAACGACAATTTTACTTTTATTGGGCTGGAAGGAGCAGGAAACTCTACCCAGGTAAGTCCCAGCCTTTTTAATGAAAGCTCTGAGACTACTACTGGCTTCGAACTTAAAGAGTCAATAAATATACTGGGTGTTACGTTTACAGATATTGCAATTCCAACATTTATTGAAAGTCAGGTCCAGGGATTTAAAATATACTACGCAAAAAGAAGTCAGCAAGAAAAAACTATAATAGGGCAGAGTGTAGTTGTCCCAAGTTGGTACGAGGATGAAATAGCTCTAGGAAATAGAATGAGTAATGCAGCCCATGGACCATACCTAGACGCATGGTTTTTGAGAGGGCTACTGCCTACATACTTTAGCAGATACCACCAAATCCCAGGCGATCAGATACCGAACTATAATTCATCATCTGGTAATAAGCGAGTTATAGGTGCATTTACATTCCACGATTTTAATATGCTTAAAAATAAGCATACATTAAGTGGGGCCAGCCACATAGATGTACAGAAAGTACTTAATATGCGGATGTGGGCTGGGGGTCCCAAAAAAAAGGCAGGGAATAATGCTCCCTATATGCTAGATGGAGACTGGATAAACCCTACAATAGGAAATACACAATGGTATGAATGGACTGACGAAGGGGAACAATCAGTGCACGGCGATCCCGATGACACGACCGCAAATCCAGCAGGTGTAGCTAATTATTGGACATCAATATGGATAGCACAAAGGTATTACAACCCGAACTACGTAAATACCTCTAGCACACAGTGGAGTACAGATCAAATCGAATCTGCGCCCTACTTTCTAAACAACTACCAAACAATATTTACGTTAGCTCTTAATAGTAAAACATATATTACAGGAAGCACACTGCTTAACAATACGGACAGTAGCGCATTTAAAGACGTCGACTATTTAATGCACTTTGCTGGAGAGTCTTGTATGGCATTTGGGCTAAGCTCTGGACTTCCGGTGCTAATAGAGGAAAGAAGTTTTACTTCGACTAATGGCTATGTTGAATGGTGGCAGGACGCAAAATGGAAAACGGCTACCGGCTCAGTAAATTCTACTACCGTCGGCCTTGATTTAGAAGAAGTAAATGTAACAAACTCCAGCGGAAGTAAGATATATGGGGGATGGCCCACTATGTTCCTAGTAAATCTTTGTAGTTACAAAACAAATGTTTACAAACCATTTGACCAACAAAAACTTGTTTGGACAGGGTACTACCAAGCTGTTGACTCTACAGATAGACCAGTCTCATCAGCGACAAGAGCAAAAGGACCTCAAGAGCCTACTTACAAAACAGAGACCGTATTTGGGGGAGACACTTACGTAGGGAGATACTCTTTCCGTACTACATCTCAAGATTGGGGAGCAGTTTTTTTTAAAGGAGGATCTGAAATAGACAATTCAAGTAATTGGGCGACATCCTCATGGCAAGCTGTTACTGGGGCTGGCGTTCAGTCTGTTCCTCCTTTCTATAGAGCAGTAGATCCTTGGGCTACTGTATACAATTTCTTTTGTGAATCAGATGATTTATTAGGCTTTAGACATCAAGGAGATAATACTGAAGGGGTTTCGGTAGGAGAAAGCATGTTCTTTGATGGATCTATTGGGGCAGACGTATTATTTAATGGCCCAAACAACGATAATACTAAGTCGGAGAATCTGTTGTATATGAACAACTATTCTGCGGTGCAGGATGTAAAAGTTACAGCCCCACTCCCAAAGAAACTATTTAATCCAACATTCTACCCAACTAGAACTATTCGTTCTACTGTGGATGATGGAAGCATACAAGACAAGTATAGATTCTTCTTGGCCCTTGATTACAAAGATATTCCTAGAAACCGAGGAGCAATAACTAAAGCATTTACTTTAGGTTCTATCCTTTATCTGCATACTGAGCGCTCATTGTTTGTTACTAGAGGTAGGCAACAACTGGGATTGAGTGATAATACTCAAGCATTTGTTGGGAGCGGGGACATATTTGAGCAGAATCCTGATGAGCTAATCCCAACAACAGAGGGGTATGGGGGTAGTGATTGTCAGTTTGCATCTCTTACTACGCGCTTTGGACAGTTCTTTGTCAATCGCAGAGACCGCAAAGTATACATGATGTCTGAGAACATAGAAGAGCTAAGTTCAGTTGGTATGGAGAAGTGGTTTTTAGACAACATTCCGTATCAGTTAGAATCATACATAGACTTGGGGGACGACATAAACTTTGACTCCCCTACAGGGAACTTCGGGTTCAACGCAACGTACGATCCAAAGTATAAAAGAATCATTCTATCCAAAAGAGAGCTAATCCCTATAGGGACATTTCTAGTTACACTTACAGGGGGATATACAATTAACGTGGATAGCGTTACAAATGATGCAATTACTATCTCCGGTAACTTCCCAGCATTAGGAGGAAAAGCTACATTCTCATTCTCCGATACAAATAACTTCCGAGCAAGTGGATGGACAATATCCTATTACCCAGAAATAAAAGTATGGGGCAGCAGACATAGTTACTTGCCTAACCTCTTTGCAAACAACCAAAGAGAGTATTACGGATTAACTAACACAGGTCCTACTAATGTTTGGGAGCACTCTAACTTTGCATCCCCAGGCAATTTTTACAATACTCAGTACAATTTTGAGTTTGAGTTCATAGATAATACCGAGGTAGCAAGCCCTAAAATTTTCACAGCGCTCCGGTATTGGCTAGAGGTTGTAGAGCCCACAGGAATAGGACAATCTTCAGTATTGTATAAACATACATCCCCCGGATTCGATGCATTCTATGTTTACAACAGCACCCAAATCTCTGGAGATGGAACAGACCCTATAAACTACCTGTCAAATGCAAGGCTTGTAAATAACTTTTGGTATATTAACCAATTTAGAGATAAAAGCACATATGAACTTAACACCTCAACTGTACTGGCTAATGGCGAGCTCAACGTCCAGGATGACTTTAATCAAGGGTCAACAACTACGCTGTTTAATACCTCCATGTTTACGGAAGAAGGCATCGTAAATGGAGACTATATAAATGCTAATAAATCTTGGTACAACCAAAAAAGATTTGTTGATCATTACCTAGGAATACGTTTGATTAATAACAACTTAGATGGTAATTTAATATATTTGTATTCCGCAGGAACTAAGTTCCGACAATCCTTTAGATAATCATGGCTAAAAAGAAAACAACTAACAATAAAAAGAAGCGCGTAAATAGGTATCAAGGAGCGGGACCGTTTAAAGATGACGCTGCTAATAAAGCTCTACGTAATGCAGGTATTGGCTTCGCTGGTAGTACGCTTGCACGAGGTGTAGTATCCCCACTTATACAAAATAGACGAGCAGATAAAGCCGCATTTAACCAGTACACAGATATGATGGACAGAGCGTATCAAAACTCTGGATATGACAGCTATGCTGATTACTGTCTAACAGGTGACTGTCCTCAAAATCCATTTCAAGGAGATCCCCCAAATTTTAGAGACTGGAGAAACCATGATTACTTTGGGGCAGGAGAAACTAATGCACGTCCTACATATAGGTTTCTAAATGACGTTAAAGAAAACCCACTACAAGGAACTATGGGCCCTGCGATCAAAGCAGGTGCAAGAGATGCTGCAATCAGTGGAGCACTTACTTATGGTGCAAACAAACTGCTTGACAATACCAAATTTGGGAGAAAGCTTAAGCGTAACTTTAATGTCAATCTAGGATTTAAGCGAGCATACCAAACTGGTGGGCCGCAGGGCAATCCATACGCTATGCCTACTTCTGCGTCTACATCAGGGTATACAAGTACTATGTCTGGAATGGCAGGAGCACACCAATCTCAAATGCAATTAGCACAACTTCAACAAGAAGTTATGGCTGAGCAGGCTAGAAGAAAAGAAGAGAATGACGCAAGAAATGCAGCAGAGGATGCACAATTTAAACAACAAGTTGCTGGTTTAGGTAGTGAGGAATTTTTAAGTCAAGCCAATACCGCCGTAAAAGACATTACGGGTAAGAGGGCTGCAGCACAAGATCTTAGAATGAAACAGGCGGCGGCAGACTATGGAGCAAGTCTTACCGGGCACACAGCTAACGCAACTAACGTAAAAGACATAGTACAAGGAGGAAAAACGGCAGCAGAAGCTCTTAGTCCAACAGTTAATGTGGTCACGAACCCCATGTATACTACGGGATCAAAACAAGTTATAACTTCTGCTGTACCTGATATGGGTAAGGAAGTTGTGCTGCAGGGTACTCAGCAGGTAGGACAAGAAGCAGGTAAACAGGTTGCGGCAGAAACAGGCAAGAATTTTGGTCTAGCTGCATCTGCAGCAAACCCAAGCTGGGCTAATCCTGCTGCCGCAATAGCAGCGGTCGGGGGCAAAGCAATTGAACATGTTGCAGACGATGACGACGATACTAAGATAAGCGCTGGGGAAGGAATAGGACGAGGGTTATCTGGTGCCGGACAGGGTGCATCAATTGGGTTGATGTTTGGTCCAGTAGGAGGACTTATTGGAGCAGGTGTAGGAGCACTAGCTTCACTCACCACACAACAAATACAAAAAAGAAAAGCGCGAAAAGAAGCAGAAAAACAAAGGCGTCAAGACGCAGTGAGAGCTAGTCAAGAAGGTACTCTATTTAAAAATGCAATGGTAACCCAAGGTCAAGACCTGGGCTACAATATTGGTAACTCTCAAACTAACGCATATCTTCCTGGGTATCAAATGAAAGGAGGAGGTCTTTGGGCAAACATTCATGCCAAACGTAAACGTATAGCAGCAGGCTCGGGAGAGCGTATGCGTAATCCTGGAGACCCAGGAGCCCCTACAGAAGAAAATTTAAAGAACAGCAAGGAAGCTGGAGGCAGCTTTGTAAGATCTCTTCCCGGCGGGGCAGTAGAATTTGTAGGCCCTAAACATGCACAGGGGGGCATTATGATTGATCCGCAAACTGAAGTAGAGGGAGGTGAAACTATGGATAAAGTAGGCATGTCTACAGGAGGAGCTAAAGACTACATCTTCTCTGATTTCTTAAAGGTAGGCAAAAAGAGCTTCGCACAGCGACATAAAGAAATGCTCGATAGAGGAGCATCTCAAGCAGAAATACAACAACTTGCTAAGTTGCAAGAAGAAGTAGCACAGCGAAAGGGTAGAGATGAGAACGGTCCTAGAGACCCTAATATGATTATGAGGAAAGGTGGTATGTATCAAGCTGGGAGTGCAGTTGAGAATACATATCTACCGCAAGATGAAACCCTTGATCCAGATGATCCTAGATTTACTGACCAAGGTGTTGGATTTGACTGGTTCTATGATATAGAAGATGAGAACAATCCTGCAATTGATATGGCAGGACGTGTTGGACGAGAGGGAGACACCGAACAAATCCTTGCATCAAACTGGGCAAAACGTCAAGGCCTGCCAGAAGACATGACAACTGAAGAGCTTGAAAGCTATTATAACGATATATATCTCCCGCAGATACAGGAATACTTCACTGCTAACAAAGAGCAAGTGGTTGCCAATGCAAAAAGAATGGCTATGCTTGATGACAAAAACCAATCTAACTTTACAAAGAGGATTGGTAAGGCAGAAGACGGCACGTTTGAAATGAGTGACGATGAGATATTTGAACAGGCACTTAAACTAACCACAGATGGGAATGTAGGTTCTTGGCACTCATTGCTTCCAAAAACAGGAACTCCGGAAGATGGGGGTGACGAAGGTGGGGGTGAGGAGTTTAATATAGAACAAGATATAGAGACTCAAGAAACAGAAATATCACAAAAGGGGTGTCCTTGTGAAGATGGGTCTCTTTCCCCATCCTGCTGCGATATTCCAGAAAAGCGAGATATACTGCTTCCGTACCAATTGATTGGGCCAATGGCAGAATTGACTAGCAAATACCCACAGCCTAATGCAATAGCTGCACAACCTACTGGTAGAATTAAACTCCCAAGAGTAAACTACAATGCAGAAAGAGCGTCCCTAGGAAACTCAACTACTGCAGCAAATAGGTTTATCCAAAACAACGCTGCTGGTCCTGCTGCAATTTCAGCTATGATGGCTACAAATGAAAAGCAGAGATCTGGTAACTTGGATATTGCCAACGCAGAAGCAAGAAGCAATAAAGAGCTTGCGGCACAAGAGAAGCTTGCTAACTTGCAAGCATCTCAATTTGACTCTACTCAAGGAATGCGGGCTTCTATGTTTAATGCACAAGCACAAAACCAGCGAGACCAGAATGAGTATGAGAAGCGTATGCTTGGATTTAATCAGTTGGGAACTAACCTTGCGCAGTACGCAAATGATCGTCGTGCATACGCAGGAGAAGAAAGAGCAGCAGAAGCATATCAAATAGATAATGAATACTCTAGACAAAAAGCTTATGAGGCTGCTATGTCTAAGCGTGGGAATAAGAAATCCCCATACTATGGTAAAAACCCTATGGAAATTAAAGAGATGATTGCACAGTCATTTCAGTATGGGGCTCCAACATGGAATGCACAAAACACTCAAAGGCGTGACGCTGTTATTCAAAATATGAATCCAACAGCAGCGGGACCAACAACAACAATACAGGGCCCAACTACTGTAACAACTCAAACTAACGCTACAACTCCACAAGAGTTATTGCTCGCGCTCGAAAATGCATCAGGTACTGGTGCAACAGAACAAATGCTGACCGGTGGATACCTTCGTAAGTTTGGAAAAATAAAGAGAAAAAGAAAAAAGTAATGGCATATCGTAATCTGTATACACCCTTATCTCAATTTGTAGATCCACAATCTACAGAAATAGCACAAGAGCTAAGAGCTAAATATCTTACATCTTTTCAAGCTCAGGATCAGGTAGCTCAAGCATTATCACAGCTGCCTGTTGCCTCATTTGAGAATGATCAAAAGATTTACAATGACTTGTACAATAGTACTCGTGCTGAGATAGATGGGCTTGCATCTAGAGGGGACTACGAAAATATGTTTGTACCTGTCTCTCGTCTGGCAAGAACATACAAGAATACGGCAACGCCTCTTGAAACTAACTACAATAGATATCAAGCTGATGTAGAAACAAAAAAAGAGATGCTTGACAAGGGTGAGATTACAATGTCAGACTATGAAGGCTGGCTTAAAAAAAGCAGGCTAAAACAAGGTACTGATGATTACACCCCGTACCTCGGTATTGAACTAGACGGTAATGGGAGAGCTGTCCAATCAAGCTATTATGGAGGCACCCCAATTGCACAATACGTAGACATACAGAAGGAGATACTTACGCAGCTTAATCAAATCCCGGAAGTAAAAAGAGGAGGATATAAGGTAAAAGAAATACAAGCACCAGATGCTGACGGTCTAGTATTTGCAATTACACACAAAGATCAGATAGTAGAATACGTCCCACAAGAAGCGGTAGATGCAGTGACTGCCAACATTGTGCAACGCCCAGATGTACAAGCCTACATGACGCAGTCTGCAGACTTCAACACTCTAGACCTTGATGAAAATGAGCTAGATACTATTCTTAGAACTGCAGCACAATCATATATGTCTTCAGAAGACAAAGACGAGCAAAGATATGGTGACCAGCTTGCACACATAATCTCTACACAAACTGTTGGGGGTAAAAGACGTGCTGTAAAAGCTATGCTGTACAACGAGGATATCAACCGCTATATGACTACAGCTAGATTGACTAGACAGCCTAGTGCATACGGAGGAAGCTATTCTGTATCCTACGAGTCAGCTCTCACAAACAAACTTAACGAAACCAGAGGTGGTGGAGCCGGTGCTTATACTCCAGTACTCCCAGGCGATAATGTAGTAACTACTAATAGTCACTTAATTGGAGAAGGGCAAACTGCCCCAACAATAGCCGGGGTTGAAGGGCACATCGGAAACATAGGCAACAACAAGGAGGCAGTAGAGTCAGCTTTGATGGAACTCCACCCAGAACTTGCAGACATATACGGCATACCTACTGGGCCTATGTCTGCTACAGGTGGGGAAGGAATTGGAGCTGCGGTAGGCTCTCTTCCTGGTGCTAACTCTTTTGAATCTATACAAGACGATCTCTACAAAGAGAACGGAGTAGAAATTATAACTACTAAACTGCTATATGCAAACCCAGAACTGGCTGAAAATAAAGCACAGATTGAAAACCATCTAAGACAGGCTAGAGCAGATTTGTTTAACTATGATGCTCAAAGAGATGCGGCAGAGAAGATAATTAAAAACGCATACGCTGAATTTAAAGACACCTTCGTCAATGAGGTTATTGCAGATATTAGCAATGACATAGAAATGCCTGCTCAGCAGCTCCCTACATTTTACAACAATCCAGGATTGGGACAAATAGGAGCTACTTATAACCCAGAAACTAATGAGGTAGAGTTTAAACAGTCAGGTACATTTGACCCTGATGCATATAAGCTTGGGGTTGCAGCAAACATTATGACTGAACTTGAATACGTAGAGAAGTTCGATAAGACTCTGTCTCGATCTGGGTTAGGGGGAAGTCTTGATGTTGGGGCTGCCTTGTTTAGTCAAATGTTTGGGTTGGATGCTGAAGAAGCTATGGCGCTTGCACAGACTGCTTCAACTGTTACAGTAACAGGAACAGAACGTATAGAAAATCTGTCGCAAGGGTCGCTGCTTGATGGGGTAGGATACAGAGGAACAGCTGGACCTGTTAGATCTATGACTGCAGGAGAAGACCGACTCACTGGAATGACAGCAGTTGGCTCTATGGGTAAGATTAACATACGTGAGAAGCTTGACAAAGCAACTGAACAAGCTGAGGAAAGAATAGGTAAGCTTGGGCGGGTTACATATACTACAAGCCAGTCTGAGGCAGCACTTGGAGACTCAAGCGGTAAACTGTCTAAAGAGATTAATGATACGGTTAAGGGTAGATTCTTGAGCACCCTTGCAAATGTTCCTGTAATTCTTACAGAGTCAACACAAACTAGACTAAACGAAAACAATCCAGAGATAGCTAATCAAGCAAGGGCTGGAGTTCCTGGATCAATTGTAACAATAGCAGATTTGTATAAAGAAGGAGACGAAGATTATGCTAAGGCAAAAATAGCAAGAGCAGACTTTACCTCGTATCTTGACCCAGTAACAGGAAGCATGAAGGCCGGAATGTCTATAGAGACAAGTACCGGTGATCAAATTCTTGTTCCATACGACGAATTAATTATGGGTTACGATCCAACAATGCCTAGCAAAATTACAAATACGTACAACAGTCCGGGCGGAATGATAGCTAGTAAAGCAATTGCAACAATGCTCCAATACCCAACAGCATTTGGTGAAGAAAATGGGTATGTGCACAGAGATGTGATTGGGGGAAGAAGCGTAGAAATTGAATTCCTTGCACCACAAATGCCATTAGAAGAAGATGGCCTTGCTGTTACAGCAGGACCAAATAGAGTTATTGTTAGAGCCAGTGGTGGAGCAGGAGAAGATGTGGAACAAGAACTAGCTATCGACGACTTCATAATATTCTATAACGCAGCAATACAATGAGTAATAAGGGTACTATAAATCCCATTACAGGTCTTCCGCAACAAAACACTTTAAACCCTATTACAGGGCTCCCGTTTACTACTGCAGAAGAGCTGGGTGCATTTCAAGCAAAAGTTAACCGCCAACGACCTCAAGTATCAGTAGCTCCTGGATTTGCTGCAACAACTGGGGACTTCTCTTCATATGCAGACAGAGGAGTAACACTTTCTGGGGGACCTAGCTACAAGGATTACTCTACTATAAGAGCCCTCAATCAAAGCGCAGGAGAAAAATTGTTAATCGGGGCCAAAAAAGGAACCGTTACTGGAGCTAGCGCTTTTGTAAACGGATTGCTTGGTATGGCGGGCGCTCTTGACTTTGCCGCTGGAAGTAATTTGAATCCTAAAAGCAGAGGATCTCTAGTTGGGACAGCTCAGGATTGGACAAATCTTGTTAATACTGAGGAGTGGCGGGAGAACTCTCGTAAAAACAATCCACACTATTACACAAAGACAGAGCTGGATAACATAGGAAACTTTAACCCATTCTCTGAAAACAACTCATTTACATGGAACTTCCTTACTGACAAGATATTTGATGGTATAGGATTCTTAGTTGGGACAGCTGCATCAATATATGTTACAGCGGGTACAGGAGTTATTGGACGTGTTGGTCAGCTTGGGAATATAAGCAAGGGACTTGCAACGTGGAGAACTGCTAAAACTATAAAGAGTGGGCAGTCTTTGTCTAAGGCTCTTGGTACATACAGAACTACTAAAAACGTAGCAAGTAAGATATACAACGGTGCTGCTAAGACCGAAGCAGCTTTCTTATCTGCAGTAGGGGAAGCATCTATTGAAGGAAAGGAAACAGGTAAACAAGTGTATGAAAAGCTATATGCAGAAGCTCTGAGAAAGAAGACTGCAATGGGTTTACCTGCACAGCTTTCTGCACAAGAAGTGCAACAGCTTAAGTTACAAGCATTAGAAGCAGAGGGTGCTGCTTTTTATTCAAACGTGGGAGTACTGAGCTTGAGTAACTCTATAATGTTTAGGGGTCTGTTCAAACAGTTTGGAAAAGCAGCAGGAACATCTAGATGGCTAAGAGCTGCAACAGCAGCAGAGAGAGCTGCAAAACCATCACTGCGTGTTGTAGACAAACTCAGTGGACTTCCAGGTTATGGTATTCGACAAACTGCACAAGCAGCAAGATTTTCAGCCCCCTTCTTAAAAACAATGGCGGCTGAAGGATCAGAAGAAGCTGCACAGTATGCAATTACTGAGGGGATGATTGAGTACGAGATGGCAAAGATGCATGACTCCGGATTGGGGGATATAGTAGAAAGTCTTATTGACACAAATAAGCTCCGAATTGCAGCAGAGTCATCTCCTGAGGTTGCAAGTAAAATGCTTGAGACATTTAGTAACCCAGAAGCGCGAGAACAATTTGTCATTGGATCTATTGTTGGTATTCTGGGTGGGGGAATACAAGGCTACAAGGAATCAAAGGCAAGCAGAAAACAAAGAGATGAGCAGGCAACTTTGCTTAACAACGAAGGTATGTTCCGAGCAGCAAGAGGAGCAGAGTCTGTAAACAAGCAGTCCTTTTTCTTGCAGAGAATGAATGAAGCAGAGCAAGCAGGAGACAGGGAGCAATTTGAATACTATCAAAGAAGACTGCAGGCAGAACAAATACTGCAGCATTATAATAAAGGAAGCTTAGACTTGTTCAGAGAGATGCTGGAAGACTCAAAAAGTCTCCCGGAGAATGAGTTCAAAGAGCTTTATGGAATCAGCCCAGAGACAGTTATAGACCAGAATAAACTGGTAGATGATATTGTATCTAGATCCAAAGAGATAGAGAAGTCTGCAGAAATGATAGACGAACTCTACACAAGCTCCCCAACTGTTGGAGCAGGTAAGCTGTTCATGTCAAAAGAAGAGAAGGAGCTAGAGAAAAATAATCTTCAAGATGAAGCTATTTATAAAAACTATTTAAAGCTAGAGCTAGGGTCGCTAAAGTTTATTGATGGGGCAATCTCAGAGAAAGTAGATAAAATTGAGGAGATGTTCCCAGGCCTCTTGACAGATGTGCTTGTTACACAGACATACAAGAAAGGAAAAGAGGCAGACTATGAAGAGGGTACACGTACTAAGTCTGTTAATATGCGTGATCGTATACGCAACTATGTAAGAAACAGATTTGGGGAGGTGGCTCTAGAAGAAGGCAAATTCAGTTTAGATGTACAGCAAAATCTAGAAAAGAATCTAAACACCATTCTAGCGAATAATCAAGAACACACAGAGTTCGAGACTGTCAGAAAAGAATTGGTAGAGCTTAGGGAGCTTATTAGTCAAAGGGGTAATGCAGTCACTGCATACAATAACCTCAACAGAAGCCCGGAGCTGCGAGACCTTGCAATATCTGGAACAAAGATTGCATTGGAGCGGGAAGCACAAACAAAGAGAGATGCACTTGTTGATCAAATTATTGCAGATACTGTAACACCTGAACAACTAAAAGCAAAAGCGGATAGAATTCTGCAACAAGGGAGCATCTCAGAAGAAGCTAGAAAAAGAGCCAACGACGAAATAGCTGCAAGAACAAAAACCAGATCAGATGCTCAACAGAAATGGGACACTATGTCCAGACCCGCAGTTGAAAATCTTGAAGGACTAAGCCCACTGCTAGACTCGTACAGAGAACAATATCTTAAGGACAGATCTCAAGAGGCCCCAATAAGAGATACTACTGTTGAGCAGAAGAGAAAAGCTGATGAGGCAGCAGAAATAATAAAGAGACGAAAACAAGAGGGAGCACGACTTGCGGCTGAAAACCGCAAAACAGGAGAGCAATCTGCACCTGGACAACAGCCGACGGAGAAGGAACAAAAAGGATTGCAAAGGAGGATTGACAGGAGTAAAAAGGATTTTGCTGCCGCTACAAGTCTTGAAGAAAAAGCTAAAGCCCTTCTTAGGTACCTTAATAGCGTCTCTAACTCCAAGGGTATTGCAAGTGAAGAGGATGCGGCTTGGTACGAAGCGAGTAAAGCTGAGCTAGAAGCTGAGGGATTTGTATTTGATGATATAGGTGATGAACTAAATAGCGATGAGCGAGATGAGCGAATTGGAGCGCCTTTTGACATCCGCACCGAAGAAACTAGCGATGCTGTTCCTAAAGGGAAAATAATTATAAAGGCTGTAGTCAAACCAAGGCGGGTGGTAGACGGGAAGACAGTCAGCCGACCTACCTACGACGTAATTAGAGGAACAGGAACAACGGCTGCAAGGGATGCCTTAGTTGCTGAAGTATATGCTTTGGAGGATGAAATAACTACAGATAATTTTAATGAAATATCTCCTAAGCTAAAAGCCGCAAGAAAGGCTTTGAAGGATTACGATGATGCTAATTTCCCTTCATCTAAATCTGTTGCCGCCCCTAAGAAAGCAGCCCCTGAGAAAGTCGCAGATCAGGGCACCGCATCAACAAAGAAAGATGCATTGTTTACAACACACAGTGAAAGCCTGAACAATGAGGTAGTTAAAGATGCACAAGGAAGAGTAGTTGTTTCTTCTGACGGAGTACCCATGGATAGTGGACTGGACTCAGAAAGAACAGTAAATGGGGAGCCTATTATTACTGATCGTAGCTTGCTTGATAGTGATAAAGTAGTAGCAGGAACGACGCTTGTACTGGAGGTTATAGAGGATGATTGGTGGCTTGGTAACAAAGGTAAGACTCAATATAGAAATGCCGCTGCACATATACCTATATATGTAAAGCTCCCATCCGGAGAAGTACTCGGTGTGCTTACTGCTAATGACAGTGCTATGCGTCGTGCTGCCTACCAAGAATATCTGAAGGGCGCACAGGGACAACAAGTTACTGTAGCAGTTGCTAAGAAGTATCTTAATAACAGAAACAATGCTGTTGTAGAACTGCAAGACGGTACTACAGGCACGTTCCTATCCAGAGTAGATGAGGTGTTTGGGAACACTCCTCTTGGTGTTGTTACCTACGCAAAGAACCTGAGCAAAAAAGGTTTGACCGTAGCTAATACACAAGGTCTCACGCAAGAAGACCTTGATGCTATTGCAGAGCTGTCTAACGAGGTGACTAGTGATAAAGTAAGATACGGTCAGGTAGTTGCACTGCACAAAGACTCAAACGGAAAGTGGAAGTATAGCTTACTACAGACGGCAAGACTTACTGAAGCAGAGCAAGAAGAAGCATTTAATCTGTTACTTGACTCTTCTCCGGAATCGTACCAGAAACTGGTCGATGAGGTTGGTTTGAATACACTAAGCCCAGCAGAAGTTGGGGAAGTATCTGTTACATATCTGCAAGTAGAAAAAGACTACATGCGGAATGCGGACAAGAGAGTGATAAGATTCGCAGTTCCTACACGCTCAGTAAAATCTGAGATGGCAAGAGCTGACTTAGAGAATGGGATGTTTGTAGTTGCATTAGACAACCGAACACTTACAAATCTTGCAGACCCAAGTACAGCAGAAGCTACGGCTAAAGCAATACTCAACGGTAAGAAAGGAACAACAGAAGCTGGAATACTTGGTAACCTTATACAGAAACTTGTTGAGAATGAGGATGGCTTTATAAATACAAAAGGAGCAGGTTTCCAGATTATAAAAGAGGACATGAGCAAAGAAGAAGCTCTTGCTTTTATAATGTCGTTGCCCGATGCTGTAAAAAGAACCTTAAAGAATAAGAGAAAGCAGGTAGATATTAACAGACTTAATGCTGACCCATCATACTATAATACTCTTGTAGAAGAGACAAGAGAAGACCCGCTCCCACTACAAACGGTCTTTGGGCACCGTGGTGTTATTATGACTGACGTTGTTCTGCATAATGGCTCTATGTACAATGGTATTGGTCTTGAGTTTGACTTGTCCCAGCTTAAGATTGGGAACAAAAAACCAAAGGCAAACAACATAAAAGTATCTCGTCCTATATCAACAGCAGAAACTAATGATGCACAAGCATTGTTTGATGAAGCAGCAAAAGCTCGAGAACAAGAAGTAGGAGAACAAGAATACGATCCCACTCAAGTTACTGATGATGATATAGCAGAAGCAGAAAAAGCAACCCGGAAGAGGCTTCTCGCTATACTTGCTGAAAGACGCAAGAAAAAAGGCCAACAGGAAACGGGAACAGGAACGGAGACAGAAACGAAAACGGATCCAGAGGAAGAGAAGCTGAAGGGCATGGACTTAGAGGATGACGCATTTAGACTGTCTGCTAATAAGGGTAAGCGCTTGAATAAAGCTCAAGCTATTGCTTGGTTGAAGCAGCGAAACATCCCAGTAGAGTTTTATGAGATTGCAAAGCAGGTAGGTAGTAAAGTTGCACACGGCTATATGAAGAATGCTGCTGTGTATCTGTGGAACAACGCAGAAGTTGGGACTGAATACCACGAAGCATTCCACTATGTATTCCGCACATCTCTAAGCGAGAAGCAAAGAGAGGGATTGTACAAAGAAGCTAGAAAGCGGTTTAATCTCCCCAATGCTACAGAGCTTGAGCTTGAAGAGGCAATGGCAGAGGAGTTCCGTAATTACGTATTTACTGCACAAGAGACCGGGAAGACTCTTCCTGGGAAGATCCGCAAGTTCTTCAACGATTTGTGGAACTTCATTAAGGCCCTGTTTGTAAATCCTGTAGGCGTAGAGCAGTTCTATTCTTTGATCGAATCAAACAAGGTTCCAAATAAATATGAAAGAAGCGCTGAGAAGTTTGCAACCAAGGGCGAGGTATACAGATTGGTGAGTGACTTGGGGAATGACTATGAGATGCAACAACAAGTCCTTGACGTTATCTCTATGCAGTTCGTTGATACATATAACGAAAGCAATCAGATGTTGCAGGGAATGTCTCAACTAGAGGGCACAGGAAAAAACAACAAGGTTCTTGCAACTGCACTCCTTGGAACAACAGAACAAGACAAGGGAATTATTGCAGATTGGTTCTTGCAGCACTCTTTCTCAACAGAAACTGATGGGTACATGAGTGATGAGGCAATGGAGGCAATTAAAAATGCAAAGAGCTCAGAAGAAATAAAGAACGCTGTAAAGAAATACAAGCTTCAACGAAAACCCCCTCTGCAGGCATTTATAGAAGGTGAACTTCCTACTACTGTATTTAATAAAGAGGAGAAGACCCAGCGAAACACAGCGATTATTTTCTACAATGTATGGAAAAACTGGTTTGACGTTACAGATGAGCTAGGTAACATTGAACAATACGGGTGGAGAGATGCAGCAGCTGCAGATCTTCTTAAGTATGGGTTCACTATTCAGACTAGAGTTGCTACACGTACTGCACTGGAGCAAGAGGAAGAAGGGTCTCCTGAACAGGAGGAGGTGAACTTCGACAAGATCTATGACATTTCTCACTTTGAACAAGACCCACTCAAAGTGGCATCTAAAGAAGTGAGAAACCTGCTGTCTAGAATCGTGGACACAACGCCTAACGTATTCGGGATACCTACTTATATAGACGTTGAGGCTACCCTTAGAAAAACAATTGCAGTTACTGCGGGCGCTAAAGGGTATTCAGAGATACTGGGTAGAATACAAGAGGCTGCTCGTATAGAAGAGATAGAAGCACAAAAGACAGATAGAAAAAGTCTGATACTTGGCCCACTTAAGGACTATCTTAATGGGACTCCTACAGCACAAGAGGTTGCGGCACTTACCCGCTTCTTAACTAAGACATACTCAGAGCTTAGAATTGTACAAGAAAATCAGATCGAGACTACTGACGGTGGAGTAGAGATGTCTGTACAGACTATCAACTCTGACAGAAAGAGTGCAGTTATTAACTGGCAAGACACTTGGAAGAACGACGGACTTCAAACGCTTTCAGTCCCAAGACCCGGAGCAGTATTTACAGAGACTGAAGATGGGGGTATTGCCTTTAACAACAACATAACTGAGGGTCAAAATAGAATAGACCTGCTTAAAGAGGCATTCCTCAACTACGATAGAGAGAACACAGTTGAAGGTAAGGCTACACAGCTAGGTAAAATAATGTGGAACCTTTCTTTGGGTATGGGCAGTACTGAGCAAGAGGCTACAGATCGCCTCATGTCTTACGTGCTAAAGAATACTACTCTAGACAACAATGAAATATCCAAGATATTTAAGAAGGTAATTTACTTGGCCAACCAAGCAGTAGACTTTAAGGTAGAGGGCGGAAGAGTAAAAGACGTGATGCTTAAGAAGGGCAAGGTTAGAAACTTCTTTGTATCAGAGGGATCTACAGTAAAGGAGCTTGCTAATATTGCTGCAGAATACAGTGTCCCAGTTGCAATAGCATATGTAAACGGGAAGGGAAAGACTATCTATCCATACAACCTCCCCACACCATTCACTGATTTGATAGAAGATCTCAAACAAAATGCAGCTTCAAATAAGTATGCATTCTTGCAAGGAGATGAGTCTTTCACAGCAATGAACACTGAGCACAAAGCAATGCTCATGACCTTGATTGCAAATCCAGAATTTGAAATATCCAGCTGGGCACTTGATACTATCAACAATGAGGCATCAGATGACGCTAACATAGAGTACAAGAAAATGTCCGAACGAGACTCTCTGATACTCAAACTCAATATGTTTGTAAACCAAGGGTCAGCTATAAAGTATGGATGGATACCTGTTTCAACTCAGGAGACTAGAGGCAGATTGGACTTTGTTAAGTTCCCTAAGATAGAAGAGAAGAACTTCGCAGCTGTAGAAGCAGCAGGCTTGCAACGAGAAAGCTTTAGTGGAAGACTCAAGAGTGTTGTCATACGTGACTTGGTTCGACTTAGCAATAACCCACGTGTAGCTGAAAACTACAACAACGGCTTTCACTTAACGGGCATAGTCAATACTAAACTAGGTAGTGGCCTTTTGATGTCTGAAACTGTAAAGGACTATCTACAAAACCCAAAGGGTAAAGAATATCAGGACTTCAATAAGGAGCTTGACAGACAGGTAAAAGAATACGTAAACACTGTATTCAAACGAAATAGAGAGAACCTCCGCAACGAGCTCTTGCGATACAACATCATACGATTGGTTGAAGGCAAGCCAGAGTTCTTGGAGAAGTCCAAGCTTGACTCGTCAGTTCAGAAATACGGGGGAGTAAATAGATTCCTCAATAACTATATGATGACAGACATGCTAGCTCGCATTGAGATGGCAGAGATGTTACGTGGTGGTGTTGTACAATTTGAGAACTTAACCAAGTTCTACAAAAGAATGGGTCTTATACAAACTCCCGGAGATAAGCTTATGCAGAAGGGAGAGTTTGAAGCTGATCCAGATTACGGAATGGCCCCAACAATTGTGGAGGCCTCTATAGGGAAAATGCAAAACCAAGAGCCCTTTCATAACGAGGCAGCCGACAATCTTCGAGACCTTTCACTAGCTCCTTTCTATGAAAAGACTATGAAGATGTCTAAAGAGGAGGCACTTAAAAAAGCAGAAAGCATAGCAAAACAGTACAGAAACGATTTTGGTGACCATACAGATGCCCAAGCATTTGCTTCAGATCTCTTCTACAAAATGTATAAGCAGGGTAAAGGACAGTGGACATCAGAAGATGACGTGTGGTTTGATGAATATCTGAACAAAAAAGGAGAATGGAAAGGGGATAAATACATAGAGCCTATAAAGCCATTTGTAAACAATCAGGTTATGGAGAATGGGGCGTCTATATCTGATATGCAGAAGAACTCACTCTTGGTTGTTACGCGACCACTAGCAGAAATGAACACAGTTCTGGCGGCTATGTATCTTAGAATGAACAAAGCGGGGGACAACATACACATAATAAATACGGAGTCTGCAAAGAAGGGTGCGAAGGGTCAGGAGTTTGCTGTAAATCAAGAACTTGGAGCGACCATGTTTGAAGGACTTGAAGGAACAGAGATGAGCACAGATGGGTTGTACATACCACAAACTATAAGTGACAAAAGAGCTGAGACAGCTAAGATGAATCGTCAGATTCGTAAGGTGCTCCCAACTATGGTTAAGGCAGATGGAGAGTATGATGTAAAAGGAGCAAAGTCCCCAATGTCAGGAAAAGAGGTTAGTGATAGATATCAAACCTTGCATGAAGAAATCCTTGACGCGCAAGCAAAAAAGCTTTTCAAAGAGCTTGGGTGGGACGAGTTGAAAAAGAATCCAGGTAACAAAGAAGCACGACTTAAATTCCTGCAGAGAGTGAAAAGCGTTATTATGGATAACGCAATGAAGAATAACAAGCTTGACTCTAACTTAGATAAACAACTTAGGATCGTAGAGGACATGGTAAATAACACCGTGGACTTTAATGTCCCAACATATATGCCTGTTTATCAGCGGCAGTTACAGAACCAAATCTTCTCTCTGTTTAGATCCAATGTGTACCAGGTTAAGCTACCAGGACGTGACCTTGTACAAGCAAACTCTGGAGGTAAGTGGAAGATTGGGGATGAGATAAGAGAGCTTAGACATATACATATAGATGAAAAAGGGAATACAGTGGCGGCAGAGATAATGATATCTGAAGACCTGGCAGAAATGCATGGTATAGAGGTTGGGGATCGCATTATAATGTACCGTATCCCAAACCAGGACTACTCTTCAGCAGTCCCATCTCAAGTTGCTGGTATCCTTCCTCGAGGATACTCAAAGACAGTTATGGTGGCAGGTGGTATTACAATTCAAACAGGATCTGACTTCGATATTGATAAACTATTTAACCTGTTTGAGAACAAGGATCCCAAGAATAGACTGGATAGGTTAAAGAATGAGCTGTTTAATATCTCCTATTCTATATTAATGAATAAGGAAACAGCACCCTACCTGTTTGCCCCACTTAATCAGGATACACTAAACGATCTAGCCGACAATCCTGAAATTGCAAAAGAAGAAGTCAGAGATTTTGATGACCCACTTGTAGAAATCAAGATGGAGTCTAACTATAAAAGTGCTGCAACACTTGTGGGTGGGTATGCTAATGCTATTGCAGGTATGAGCATTGCTAATGTTGCATCTCAGTTCGAGAATGAAGAGTACATACAGAACGGTATAGCAGTAAATGCATCTAAGAAATTCATACTAAATGACACAGCACTTGGTCTGATATCTACTAGGTCAGAGATGACAAACGAAAGAAATATTGCTGGAATCGTAGAGAGACTTTCTGCAGCGCTAGATGCTGGTAGTAAATTAATCCACAGTACGCTTAACGATAATGATATTACTCTCAACGCTACAGTGTATCTTAAGAGTATAGGATTTGGGGACCGAGATGTAGTGGCATTAATGACGACCCCCCTTGTTAGGGAGTTTGTTGAAAGTAAAAGAGACAACAGAAACAAGAGTAACCAGAGAGTATTCCAAGATTTAGGAATTAATAGAAAGACCTACAGCAAAATTGCAAGCTTTGATAGCAGCATACTGCCCCCAGCTTTAAATACTGAGGAACTTGAAAGAGTTTCTAAAGAGGGGAATAGAAAAGATCCGGTTGCAAAAGAAGCATTGTACGCATTTGCGCATGCACTTGTAGCAGGTAACAGCTTGTCAGACTTCTACAGAGTCATTGCTGCAGATAACCTGGATGGGATGGGGGACCTTGCTGAGATTGAGGCATACCTGGATGTGCTAGATAACTACAAGAGAAGCGGTAACAGAAACATCGTTGGTTACTCAGAGGTGGAGAAGATACTTAAGGGGGATGCATATAGAATTAGTAGAGCCTTCTTCAACATCATAGATGAGTCGATGCAGATATCATCGGAGCTGTTTATGAGCGGGACGAAGGGGGTTAGAGAGTTTAAACAGTTGCTGAAGGATGTTGCTGGAAAGCAAACTATGACTGCTGCAGAGCACAGATTTGTAGACAGAGCATTGTTCTACCACATCTTTACTAAGGAGGGTTCTCCGATAGGATCATTGATGCAGAAGTCTGTAGTAAAGTCGATGCTTCTTGATCCTAAAAACAACTTGTACAAACAAGTGAAAGACCTGATCGAGGAGATTCCAGCATTGAGAAGTAACTCTATGATTGCGTCTATTAAAGAGGGACCTAAATACAATGATCCTACTACAAGAGTGTTTGGAATAAGCATAGAGAACACGGAGAAAATGTCACTCAGAGCAAGAGAAACCCAACGTCAGTCGTTTGGAGATCTATTGTACAGACCGGAGAAATACACTAGTGACCCACAAGAACAGAAGAAGATCCAGAATATGGGTAAGAGACTGGTACTCAACTCAATCGTAACAACCGGACTTGCACCTTCTTATGGTACATACTACGACGCCATCCCAATAGACTTCTTTATGGAGATAGCTGACGAGAGTGGGAAGACCTTGATGCAGTACTTGCGAGAAGAATTCCAGAATGTCAAGAATGACGAGAGATACTTTGACGATTTCATGTTCAGCTTTATGCAGAACTACGGTGCCGCTACTGTAGCATCTGCACCACTTGTTGGACGAATGCCACGTTCGTATGTGCAACGCGGTGAAGGACTGTACGGATTGCCTGCATCAGTAGAACTAGATGGTCGTCCGGCGCGATATGTAACAAGAGCTAATTACAGTAAGGGTGTAGATAAGATGTCAGTGTATGAGTATAACAACACAGATGAGATGTATCACCTAATACAGAGCACGAGTATAACTAATAAGATTATCGAGCTCAACCTCAGAGACAGAAATGGGGATATTGTAACTAGCAGTTTCTTTGCTGAAAGCCAAGGAGAAAGAAAAGTAAGGATGGCAGGTAAAGGTAAAGGAAAAGATAAAGTTGTAGATTTACATTCTAGAGCTGGAATTACAAAGACTATGTCTGATCCTATGACTATGAACGAGGAGACAAGAAGAATCAGAACTACAGACAGCTCTTCAGATATATCACATGTTTGCTAAATAAAGAATAAATGAGTTGCAGATTTAAAGTCGGAGGTATAGATAACCCATTGCTTTCAGACGTTATGTTCTACGTAGAGGATACTGCTGCAGAAGCAAGAGATCCATACAAAATAAAGCAGATGCTGGACGGCAAGATAGCCGTCTTAGATGGGGATACTCTTTACTTGCGAGATGATGTAATGGATGCAAGAAAAGAAATAGGTTACATCAACGCAGCAGCCCAAGACTTTTTTGGGGCATACACAAATCTGATTACTGAGACTCGAGAAGGGAAGAACGTAAGGCTGGATATAGACCCTGAAGTATTGGAGGTTATGTTTAGAAATACTTCAGTGCAGTTTACTATGTCTGAAGACACAGACATTGAGGCTGAAGGTGAAGATCTGACGCAAGACCCACTAGTAGACGAGGTATTTAATGTACAAGAAAGGGTAGATAATACAACAGAAAAGCTCTTAACAAATGTGGAGCTTCAGATAGGGAGACTCGAGCGCTTAGAGCAGAAGGAGAAGACTAAGCAGAAGCTACGAGAGCTGGAGCTGTTAAAAGCAAACCTAAAGAAAATAAAGCAGGGACAGGAGAAGATATCTGACTATGCTGAATACATAGACTATGTCTTCGCACTAGCACAGAGAGCTGAGAAGTTGTACGATAGAATACAACAAGAGTATGCAGTTAGCTATAAAACAATGCCCAATGAGGATAAAGCTAACATACTTAAAAACATCTCAGACCTGCAGCAGACTATACAAGCATTCTACAATAAGGACAAAAAGAAGTCCGCTCTTACTATTCTCAAAAACAAACTAGATACTCTAGCGGATACTGAAGGTTTAAAAGATGACCTACTGCAAGACGTACGAGATACTATAAAAAGAATGGATGCTCTAGATGATAGGTACTTAGCTGTAGCTATCCCAATACAAGCAAGATTGCTTCTGTCATTTGCTCCTATAGGTGTTAATCAAAAAATAGATGCAGACATAGAGTTTCTAGAAAAGGCGTTGGAGGAAAATAATCTTAACATCCCATTCCGAGGACTAGAGAGAAACAATAAACAATACGAAGCAATAGCTATGGAACGTAACCTTCGATCTGGTTACGGGTTACTTGACAGCAGACAAGCAAAGCAAAATAGACAACGACGTCTGATAGAGCTAAATATCAAGCAGCTTAAAGAAAAACGTATTGGGCCAGCTCGTATCATAAAAGAGTTGAGAGAAACACACCAGGATGCATCCGGGTTCTCACTTTACACAGATCCTTTGGTTTACAGCTCGGATATTACACTCAGTTTGTTTTCAAGTGCAATCAAAACAGGCCTACTTGAAGGCCACAGAAGCACCATAGATACTAAGTTTAAACTGCGTGATGCTTTCTACAAGTTTAGAGATGCAAGTACTGCGTCAGAAAGAAACCCGGCAGAAATGTTTAAGGATATGCTAGAGGTAGTTTCTGTGTATCGTAAAAACAAGAAAACACAGAAGGTAGAGAAGACTAATATCTTGAGTATTGTACAGCCTTTTGATATAGCTAGCTACAACGAGAAGCAGAATACAATGTTTGAGCTTGCAAAAGAAGAATACGGCTACCCAGAGGATGTCTCAGAACTTGATGACTTCTTTAGAAGTAAAGAGGGAAGACTATACAACCAAACAGTTGCGGAGTGGTATTCAAAAAATGGAAGACCGATAGACGGAGCTCAGGACATAATTGATGACATGCTTAATAAGCGGGATAAGATACTACTCGCACGAAATAAAGCGTACAAAGAGGGTAGGGACTTTGAAGCAAGGGAGCTGTCTTATCAGTACAATGCGCTGGACCTTGAGATAAAGAAAGTATACCGACGAGGAAAAGGGGGATGGGTAATTACAGGTAGCCTAACACAACCTAATGATAGCTACATTAACCCTAAGTTTACGAACATGCCCGCAGCAACAAGAGAGTTCTACGACGTGTTTATGGAGGTGTATAAAGAGCACCAAGCTAAACTTGGGAGACGCCCAATGGTTCAGAACTCCTGGGACAATTTTTCTTACATGGCTCCTGCTATACTAAAGGATGCCATAGACTCTTTCAAAGAAAAGAAGTTTAAGGAGGGTGCCCAAAACGCAATTGGGGATGTGTTTACACAGAATGAAACCGATACAGAGTTTGGGGAACTCATCGATGCAAATGGGGAGAAGTTAAGAGTAATCCCCAAATACTTTACGAATACAGTAGAGGAGTCTAAGATCTCCAGAGACATAGTAAACAGTCTAGTCAAATTTGTTGACATGGCTAACCGCTATGAAGCCACAGCTAAAATGGCTGGAGTAGTTAATGTGATGCATGACTCTATTAGAGATCGTACTGTTAAAGAACTGTCTGCTACAGGTATCCCAATAGTAGATAAGACTGCACAGCGACTAGGATTTGGAATAGAAAAAGAGGGACTTGGAAAAGATAGTCGAGACTTTGAGCATCTTAAAAACTTCATAGATAATGTAATCTATGGAGAGAGCATGAGAAAGCAGGAAACTGATAAAATCTTAGGATTCTCAAAGACAAAGCTTTACGGTAAAGCCGCGTCACTTACTGCACTATCAAGACTTGGATTTAACGGGCTGCAAGCTACTAACCAGTTGATAATAGACTCTATATCAAATGGATCTGAAGGCTGGGCAAGACAGTTCTACAGCAAGGGAAGTCACTTCAAGGCACAGACAATAGTTAACCTCGCTCTGTCTGATCTTGGGACAAGTGTAAGCGAGGCAATCTCACCTAAGTTTGTTAAACAAAGTAAGCTAAATCAAATGGCTGAAATGTTTGATGTCTTCCAGGAAATGGGTAGAACAGAGGATGTTACTGGGAGTGCTGTAAGAAAAGCCACTAACCTAAACTCCGTGTTTATTTTGCAAAGAATCCCGGAATGGCAAACAACTATGACGAAGATGGTGGCCCTTGCTCTAGAACAAAAAGGGTTCAAAGATAAGAATGGGAACATCATCAAAAATAAAGAGGGGGAAGAGGCAAATCTTTGGGATATATTAGAAAAGGATTCAAAAGGTCAGTTAAAAGTTAGATCTGATGTTGCAAACTTTGGGAACAAAGAGATGGGTATGTTTGCCGCCAAAGTATCCGGGATGGTAAAGAGAACCAACCAGTTGAAGGGGAGCTTTGATAAGACTCTTATAGAGAGACAGGGGGCTTTGTCATTAGTAGCTCTGTTCCGCAAGTTCTTGAATCCTGCATACAGAAAAAGAATGGGTCACAGAAGTGGGGGATACCACATCGACGTAGAGCTAGGAGATATAACAGAAGGGTACTACACTACATATTATAATGCTATCACAGCAGCGGTACGTGGATTTAAAAATGACCCAATAGACTCTCTAAAACTCCTGGTTGGGAAAAGCAAGAATCAAAATGAATTGCAGAGACAAAACATTCGCAGAATTTTGCATGAGCAATTCTACATTACAATGACCGGAATGATAACACTGATTCTAAATGGTATGATGGACGATGATGATGAGTATGATAACTGGTACACACACATGGCAATCTACCAGATGAATAGACTTGAAACAGAACTCAAAGCATTTAGAAGCGTAAATGAATTTGGGAGAATAATAGAGTCCCCCACTGCAGCTGCTAACCTAGTTAAGGATGCATCCCAGCTTATTACAGCTACAAACAACTTAGCCGGATACTATATGGGTTGGCCAACAATAGAAGAAAAGGATGTCTTCTATCAACGACGGTCTGGTAAATACGAGAGGGGAGATCTTAAGTGGGTTAAGGAACTAGAAGATATACTCCCAGTAATAAGCGGTATTGTAAAGACCGGGGACCCAGAAGAAGCTAACAAATATTTCATCCTTAGTAATAAATAAGGCCAGAAAAAGGGGGTGGCGAAAGCCGGCCCCCAATTTTCCTATTGTTTCTCTCTGTTGACAGCAACCATAAACAGTGTAAGATATCCCATGAGATCCATGAGGGTATCTTCACTATCACCATCAACACCTAAAGTTTTGAAGCGACGAAGTTTGTGCTCTATCTGTCCCTCCAATAACTGGAGAGATGATAGATTACAAAACAAGTTCACATCAGAGAGTGCACTGTTTCCGTAAGATCTGTTCTTCTCTGCAAGCAGGGACTTTAACTTATCTAATACAGCGTGTGCCTCTTTAATTGTAGGATGTACAGGCTCTATGTCATCAGTACTAGTAGCCACGTAATCATGTTCCCAAAACTTTTGGTTATTCATTGTCATACATTTTTATTTGTTCTTCTTCAGCAACAGCTGTAGGAAGTTGAAACCAATCTATTTTAGGTAGGTTTCTGGTTTGAAGTCTTTCATTAATATTAAGAAAGTGCCCACTCCCATAAAACCCTGCCTTATTACCACTGTATACTTCTGCAGCTGGGTGTGCAGATGTTAGTACAGCAATATGGATGTGTTCTTTAAACTTCTGAGCATGTTTACCCCAGAGAACAAATATAGTGTGACGTCTACGTTCTTGAATAAGTTTTATCACTTGAACTGTAAACCAATCCCACAACCCAGCATGGGCGCCGGCACTCTTCTCTTCTACAGTCAGTGCTGTATTTAAAAGAAGAACACCCTGCTTAGCCCAATGCTCGAGCGTGTGGTCGAACTCATCAATAGGTTGATGATGATCAAATTGATTACACAATTCTTTATGAATTATCCGTAACGATGGAGGAATAGGTTTATGAGCTACTCCAAAAGCTAACCCAGTAGCTTGTCCATTATGATACGGATCCTGTCCAAGAATAACGACTTCAACTTTATCGAGGGGACAAAGAGTAAAGGCTTTAAATGTATCCTGACGTTTAGGATAAATCTTAGCGCCTCTAGATCTTATAGTCTCCACTGTAAAATCAAATTGAGAACTATCGATGAGAGGACGTAACTCCTCCCATCCATAGTCCACGTCTTTAAATAATAAGTGCATTATACTTTGTAGTATTCTTTGTCAAATCGTTCATAACGCATGTCAGGTATACTGTGTAACTCAGAGTCCCCCAGTTTTATGTCTAGCTTAACTTCTAGACTCTTTCGGAGTTCGGGGTCTTTGTATAGTATCTGACCTGTTTTACCATCAGCTTTGTAATCATGATAGTCTAGGATCATCAGCTTCCAGATATCATCTATCTTAGAATACTGACCCTCCCTAAACCGTTTGTATGAATTCCTAGCCGAATCAGGAATATCAAAGACAAACAAAACGTGGTACGTATCCACATCTTCGAATTTGATAAAAGTTGGCATAGCACACATTGCTTCTTCAAACTTTGTAAACATCCTATCTCCAGAGAACCGATACAAGAGAGCAATACACTCATCGTATTCCGGTGTGGAAATAAAAGCATTTACAAAAAGAGAATCCCACAACATGTACTTCTTGTTGCCTCCAAGAAAAGGAAGAGCAAAAGTGCTAGAGCTAGTCAGCTTAGCACACTTGAGGTCATAGCAAATAAGCTTGCCCTCATGTATACCGCGCGTAATAACATTAACCTTGTGCTTTGTCTTCCTATAGGTTACCGAGCTTCCAATTTTAATTTCTATTGTCTCTTCTTCATTGTGCAATCTAACTATATCCGTTCCATTTACTTCTTCTCGATAGCTTAGAGGTACATGCAATCTAACAGTTCGCCCATCGACGGGCTGTAAATTGAGACCTTTGACATCATGCATCGTCCCATAGATCGTTTGAGATGTCAGTGCACAACAAGGGAGGAAGCCTCAAACCATAACGGTCTAAGTCTTCATCCGTTTTAAGCAGATACACTAGATTAAAGTTTTTGAAGAACTCCATGATACCATTTACCATACCGAACTTCTCTACGTACTTGCGTAATGCAAACGCTTCGAAGTCTTTTGTTCTATCCTTTAACCAATTCTCTGCAGTCTTTACACCTACACCAGGGATACCCACAATATTATCTGTGCTGTCACCCATAAGCGTCTGTATCCAGAGAAACTTGAGAGCTTCCTCTGGGGACGTATGAGTAAACTCTGCTTTCCCATAATTGTAATGCATCCCAACACATTGTTTGAGTACATCTTTATCGGGGGAACAAATAATCATAGTCTCCTCGTGATTGTAAGAATAGTAACTGACAAGATCATCTGCTTCAAGTTCTGTCACGTAAGAGAATCCCCACTTCTGCATTGCATACTCCTTGAGTGAAGGAAACAACACAGAGCGATTAGATTTCTTCCGCTTACCCTTGTAGTCAGTATCAATCTCGTACCTAAAACACTTGCCATGAGTTAGAAAACCCGCATACTTTGTAGTATTACATTGATGTAGTATATCATGGATGCGTTGGTCGAGGCCAGTCATAGCCTCCTCCAACGTTTCCTTACCCATCTCGTAATACAATAATGAATCTGCGTCAATCAAACAAACGGCCTTACCTTTGGGCAGTCGTTCAATTTGTTGACTCATATCACACAGTTGTAGTATTAGATTCTAAAATCTCTTTGCGCATCTCTTCCCATTCCTGGTCAGTGAGTGCTGCATACTTAGATGAATGATACATACTACCATTCACACCAGCCAAGCTAGAGTGTACAAAGTACTGAAGGCAACGGATAGCACCATCAGTAGAGTTAGGGATTGCACCAATATGCATAGGGTCTACAAAGACATTGTGAATCTCTCCCCCATAACCATTGATGTAATACAAACCACCGATATGCAGACCACGAACACAAACAGCATTATCATCAGTGTTTACCTGATCCCATGATTCCAACTTGTGAATGCGTCCGACACGAATGAAGTGTCCAAGAGCGTCCCCACAAAAGAATGCATCACCGCTACTTCCCATAACAGCTGGCTCAAAGAGTCTGTTCTCCACAAATTCTGGGAGTCCTTCTGAGTCAATTTCACCAGTATCTACGTTAAAGGTGCGCTTGTAACGAGGCATGCGATCCCCAGTCTCAGCATCAAACTTATGCATGACTTCTCGAGACACTTTGTAACCATTGAGGAGACCCTCGTTAGTTATCTTGATTTGATAAACAGTAGCAAGATCCGTAGCTACATTTTCGGCAAGACCTTTATCCATAAAGATTTTCTTGTTCTCCGGATGCACGTACTTCATGTTTACAAAATCAGCAAAGCGCTCAGCAAAATCTGCACCTTTCTTTCTGAGCAACGGATTGCGCAAGAACCTAGTCCACAACTTTACTACAGGGAGAAAGTCAATATCCTTGTCAACAGAATCCATAATTCTCTCTACAAGAGACTGCGGCATAGGGATGTCAGATATCTCCTCATCATCGTGGGTCAAGAAATACTGCTTAGTCAGCTCATTGTATTTCAAGTAACTACATTTTGACTCAATAAGCTGCTGTGCATCTATTCCATTGTCCTCAACAATTTGTACAATTCCATGAGTGTACATTTCATACTCTTCAAAAGACTCTGCAGCATTAGCCTGCACAGACAAATCAAAGAGTCGCTTGTACGTCACTTTGTTGTAGGGAACAACGCTGAAGTCTTCACCTATAGAAACAGATATGCTGTCTTCTACGACATTTAAATTTACCATATTATTTTTGTTAATTGGTTTGAGGTGGGGTTAAACTAAACCAAAGTCTCGGAACCTCAACGTCCGGGACTTCGATATCAAATTTGTTGTAAGCAGAAAATAGAGTAGTAAGTGGGTCCATAATCTCAGTAAGCTTACCGCTGTGACTACAGGCAGTTAGGCCTTCGTGTATAGCCTTCATAAACTCCCCGATATCAGCATATGCTTCCTTTAATACTGTAATCAAACCCGCTAAGTCTTCGTCGTATGCATCGATGGTGGGAACATCTACAACAAAGAGCTCTCTGGATTTCTGCTTACGTAAAGATACATCTCCGCTATTGCAAACCCTTTGATACTCTATAAAGTTTTCTAGGTACTGCCTGAACTCTATTGCTTCCTTTGAAGAATCATTGTCAGTCAGTGCACTGGTATGAATACAGTGGTGACTGTGTCTGTATATTCTTTTGTAGGCTCTCGAAAGATCCGGCAATAGAGTTTCACACGCACGAGCACCCATCCAACTAAACTTATGCATCCATGCTGTTTCTGTAATAACGTTATGTGTCAATACTCTACGTAAATACTCACTAACTACAAGACCCCCATCTTCTGTAGAGGTAAAGAAGAACTCATCAATGTGTTTCCAATGTGGGTTCTTCTCTGCATACTTGAGGTTAGTCTCTGAGAGTCTAAACAACTGCGGAGCTTTTAGGTCCTTAGTTTTGTCCAGCTCAAAGTAATCTTTCCTCCAAGCATTGCTAGGAACTACCTCTCTAAACAGGATAGGGCTAGTAGACCATGGCTCTTGAATCCTGCAACCGACCTTATCCCATTTAGGGATACGCTTATACAATATCTTAGCTGCCATTAGCATCTTGTAATCATCTGCCTTAGAACAATAATAGGTCTCGTTCTCAGATTCTAGAATAGTCTGAATCTTAGGTTCGAACTTGTCCCATGTCCACTTTTGATTACTAAATCGTAGGGAGAAGCCTACGATACGTTTCTCAAGTACACGTTGTTCTGCGGGAGTGAGGTGGTGTCCTGCTGTTTCTTCTTCTTTAAACTTAATTCCTGTTGCGAATGCCTCTGGGACGTCTATATCAGAGTAACTATGCAGCAGAGAAGTGTGATTACTAAGGCAGTTATTTATCTTACTTCTTTGCAATTCATAAGCTGCCTCCTCCTTCAGTATTCTTGCTTTGTGATCATCGTCAAAGGCTTCTGAGAGCTCTTTAACAAACTTGTCACTGCTAACTGCTGAGATCAAGACAAACTTATCAACGCCTTGAGACGTAAGATAAAGGTCCTTTACCTTAGATACACTACCTTCTTCTGCTACATAGACTCTGGATAAATCAATCCCGGTCCAATCAGTTACATCTGTACGAGCAATCCCGTCCCTATATCCGGTTGCATGAACTACTCTAACCCGATAGCCCTTGAACATAGATTTAGGATTTGAGAACTTAATACCTGTGTTCTCAAACTTAGGTCTAATGCTAGAAACATCCACCATACGAGCAACATGCTTAATGGCGCTAAGCTCATCAGTGCTACTCACACTATCGGTGTTTCCCTTGTACAGTATGTTTGAACAGAGTTGTATCCACTTTATAAAATCATCTTCTTTTAGTGCTTCTTCTACTATTTTTGTTGCGTCTTCTGCTGCCTTCTCCAGCATCCCTTGTACATACTTCTTTGTATTATCATTCCATATAACTTTCTCACGTGACGGAGTCACATCTACACCGTCTTGAATTACAATCTCTTCCCCGGCATCGTTGATGTATGACTGCCGCATAGGACACTTAATGCCTATGTTGCCCCACAACTCCTCCATTTCGAGTTCACGAAAGTCAATGCGTCCGTAGTTGATACCCGTAGTATCCCCAGGATTCTTGACAATCACGATGTGTGGTCGTGCATACCAACCAGAGTCTGTCACAATAAGATTGTCTGTGTTCAGGAGGATATCTCTACTAATTGTAGGAGAGTATGACCTCCCTTGAGAATCTACTATGTCAAACCTGACTGATGGTATATAGCAAAGCTGCTCTTCTACTGCATTACTAAATGCTCTGCGAGTGTGCTTCTTTGCCCCAAGGGAAATTTTAGTGTAATTCTTTCCGCTGTAGTTTTTGTAATACGCTGGTTCTCCATTGCTAAGAGTTATTTGTCCATCGGAATCCCACTTCCCTATGACAAAGTCCGTCTTGTACGGGTAGCAGTTCATCTTGAACAGCTTACCGTTGTATGCACTTTCAATGCTGTAGTAAGGAACACCAGTAGACAACGCTACTTTAGAACCTAAACCGAATGCACCGAAGTTCTCAGCAGTATTACGCTTTGTAGAATATCCAAGTTCAAGCATACCTTCAAGACGACGTCCCCCGATGCCAACACCGAAGTCCGTAATCTCTACAGTATCACAGTATCCTGAACCTGAATCGTCCTCAATGTATCTGACCTTGACATGGTTGTTCTCCATATCCAGATAGTTGAGGTCGTAGTACTCACGATTGAAGTTAGATGCTTCATACTCTTCTCCTGAACGAGTAATGAAGTAGTCTTCAACCTGAGCTTTACCTGCAAGTATCTCTACTGCAATTTCCTTCTCCCGTTGTGAATCGCAGGCGTTAGTCACCAGCTCACGTATGGTCGAAGGTATTGGAGTAGAATATTGCGTAGCTTGTAGTACATCAAAGATTAGATGCTCTGCACCTTTGCTAATCTTTTTCTCTAGCCCACGCGTGTTTGATTGGGTTGTTTGCCCAACTGTTTTTATGCTCATTTTTTACAAGTGATTTAATTACATGATACTCTTCTTTCTGTTCTTTAGACAAACACCTAGGGTCTGCATAAATAATCCTATCTGATATACAACTTCCGTAGATATAGTCACAGTTTTTGTGTACCCACTCCAGTGTAGGAGAAGGCGGTAACTTTCTGCGAGACCAATAACCCCCCAGTATAAAATGGTTAACAATATAATGGCCATTGCCTTGTTTAACCCTTATAAATACAGAGGGACTGATCATCCCAGCTCCACCATAAGCTACACCAATTAAGTCTCCAGGATCGGGGGGTTCTACCCCTGACCTTAATTTAAATTTTTCCATATTATTGTAAATAAAAACGACCCCTATTTAGTAGGGGCCGTCAGTTCTAAGATCATTTCTATCGTCTGCAATACTTGCTTCTGATTTCTGGGTACAAATAATACAGGTGGATCATCTTGCTCCATGAGGAGCTTTAAAAACATCTTCCATTTCAAGGGAAACCTTTCGTTAGCATATCCTTTGCACTCTATAATCCATTTCCCCTTTGGGTCAAGGAAGTCAGGAGTGTAAGTGATGTCTCTAACCTTATGAGATTTCTTATCCTTGTATCCAGTTTTGCCGTTGTCTTCATATCTACTATTCCCGTAATGCATTCCCTCAAACAAGACAAACTTCTTAGTTTCGTACTCTGAACTGATACCACTCTCTTTGAGTTTTTGGTAGCAGAATACTTCGAGCATACTCCTAAAGTTTATTCCGTCGACTTGTTTTCGTTTTGCGTTTCGAACTCTTGTAGATCGGGTACCAACATTTTGTACTGTTCTGGATCGATGGTTTTTATTTCTTGAAGCCACTTTTGTTCTATTTGTTTTGCTTTCTCTCTCGTTGTTACATCATGCTTCGTCTTAGTCCCCAGATTAGCCATTAGAATGGCACATCTATGTAGGATCTCGTCGATTTGTTTTTGTTTGTCAGTTGCCATATCTCTTCTTTGATTAGTTGTTGTGCTGTATTAAGCCCACGATTTTTAATCAGGTCAGAGATATCCTTGCTGCAATATATATCAGGGACATACACATTAGCAAGCTCAAACGCAGAACAAATTTTAGAAGCTACAGTTTGCCCAGGATTTTGCTCTGACCCAAAGTCGTTATCGTAGAAAACGATTACTTCTTTGAACCTTTCCTTGAGCGTTTTGATGAGCCCTTCATTGGGCAATTGCATTTCGGACTGTAACGCAACGGCGGAGTAACCAAGCACCTCCAAACACATGACATCCTTGAGCGAGCTTGTGAGAAATACAACTTCACCATTTTCAACCAATTGAGAATACCCCTGAATAACGTTTTTACCCACGTTACTATACCATTTATTATCTGTTTCATACGGACTATAAATCTTATAACCGCTGTGAAAACGGAAAGCGTAACTGATACTATGCGAGTGAAAACGTGTCTCATTAATCCAAAAATATTCTATTGGGTGAACATCAAATTTAACTAATAAACTCTTTGGAATGCAAAACTTCTTCCAGTAATCTGCATCTAAGCTATTCCAATGTCTAGCTTTTATACGAATTACTGCACGTTTTAAAGGTGTTATGTTGTACTCATATTTTCTAGCTGTGGGAATTACACTACTGCTAGTTAGCCCAAGACCGAAGTCCTGAGAAATAAGCTGAAGCGAACCTACAAACTCTAGATTGTACTTGTGCATCACATACCCAAAGCAATTGAAGGTATGTTCCTCATTAGCAAAGTCCTTGTATAGTAGGCCACCCTTCCATTCAACAATGCTGACACCTGGTCTTTCGTCTTCCCGTAGATCGCTGCAAAACTTTACCCCAAGTTTTTTGAAATTAGGGCAATATTGTCTAAAGATATCGTACTCAGTTATCTTAGTAAGTATTACATCGCTGTGTAAATGATCATTGCTATTTCTGTATTTAATCATGGCGTGTAAAAATAAGGAAGGGGACCGTAGTCCCCCTCCCTATTCGAAGCAATTAGTAATTAACCCGAAAAACTTACCAATCACTTGCTGCCTCAGCTTTAACTGCAGGTTCCGGATCCGGGGTAATCAACCCTGGAACATACTTTTCTAGCTCAAGGCTAGCATTGTATTCTGCATTAAAGGAACCATAATCGTCATTGAGTTGTTTGATAAACAAATCTTTACGGAATGGCTTGAGACGACCGAAGTGCTTTGTGTACACCTGCTGGTACTTACCATCTTTAACACCGAGTAATACTCGAACTCGGTTATCAGACAGTGCGTTTACAAGCTGACGGATTTCTGTAACATCGCCGCTCATAATCTTACTAATACTCTCAAATGCACATTCATCACCGTTAGCCACGTTAGCATAGGCTTTAATAAAGTCCATGAGCATGTCCTCACCTACATATGCTTTGCGCACACCGTCAGACTTGAACCACTCATACAATTCTGATGGGTCTTGGTCTGCATATACAAACTGACCTACAGAGTTGCACCACAGGTTCTTCCCTGACTTAGCAACACGATGCTCAGGCTTGACAAGAATGTCAAAGCGTGTAGTAAATGAAGGCTCTATGCACTTCAACCAGAATGTAATCTTGTTGTAACTGTCACCACCGATAGACACATCAGTGTACTGTGGTTCTGCTCGTAAGTTGATTCCTAGGTCACTTAGTTCAGACTGTGAGGGATTCACAGCCATAATTTGCATAGGTGCGATACCTACATATAGTGGTACTCCACCACCACCTGCTACTTCTTCGTTGGAGTTGTTTGCGTTAATAGCCATTAGTCAATAAGTTCAAAGGTGTCAAATGAATCGTTTTCTGCAGTGCTGTCTTCCACACGTAGTGCTTCAGTATCAACACGCAATTGTGCTGGGTCCTCCTGAGGAGTCTCTTGTGTAGAGCTTATGTCATCTATAAGAGTAAAGCTGATCTTAGTCAGTGCTCTCTTTGGGCGACGGTTCTTGAGCATAGGATGCTGGAACAATTGCTTGATCTCCGCCCCAGTAAGCTCATACTTCTCCTTGATTTGTGGTCTCCCAAGACCGCCATCAAGATCTGCGATAATACCAGAAAGAGTGATAGTCTTCTGCTCCCCATCAGGAGTGGTTTGCTTTTCTACGGTAGGCTCCGTTTGTTGATTTGCCTCAATCATAATGTTTGGGTTTAAAATTAATCGATGAATATTTTATCCCACTCAAGTGGGAATGTTTGACCTTTAAGGTGGTCACACCGTGAGCCGGCTTGTATGTCACCAAGAGAATCGAAACTAATCATTGTAGTATCGTTCTCACGGAACACATAACCGATCGCATCTGCGTTAGCACATGTGATGTTACGAATTTTGCCTGTTAGGTCAAGGTCTTTGTAAGCTACCTCCTTGCCCTTCTTTTCTATCTTTGCTTCTTTGAGATGCCCGACAAGAATAACATGGTCAGCTAGTGAATTAAGCCTCTCTAACCATTTTTTAAAAGCAATACGCAAATACATGTAACCACCGCCATTAGGTAAAGTGAGAACAGAAAGTCCGGTATTCTCTTTATCAAAGTTTTTGCCCATAGGCGTGTTCTGATAGAGCCTCTTCGCTTCCGGCTCGCACCATACTTCGAGTTGTGTAACTGTGTCAATTGCAATGTATTTATAAGGTTTACCTTGACTGATAATCTCTTTCCCAATCTTAGCCAGTTCCGCTAGGTTCTTAGCCTTGATCTTGAGAGCATCAATCATATCAGTTCCGTCCTCCAGGTCAATAATAAGGCAGTTGTCTAGCTGCGCAAGAGCCGATGTCTTGCCTACCTTAGGTTGACCATAGAGAACGAAGTTTTTAGGAGACTTCCTGCTGGCTTTAATTTTACCAGTGGGAAGACTAATCTTTACTTCGCTCATTAATTGTGAATGTTGATAAATCTGTTTGAAATGGGATCATTCCCAGCAATCCGTCACGATTCTTCTCCACGTGACAAGCTAATAACCCAACAGGGTCTTGTCCGCAGTATGAATCAGTAATCCCATACAAATCGTAGGGACGTTGTAACATCATAACTACATGAGAATCCTGACCAATAGAGTCACCCCCGAAGAGGTCTGTTAGCAATGGTTGGTATTGCTGTTTGGCTCGGTACTCCTGTTCGATGTTACGATTCAGTTGTGAAAGTAGAATTGTTATGGATTGCATCTTTGCCTGCATCCACATGCAGGACTTAGAAACCGTGTTTAGTTTCTGTAGTTCGGTATCCTCCTTACCAAGTACTAATCGTGAATGGTCAATTAAATTGATAACAGTCTTTGACGGTTGTCGTAAAAACATCTCTTCATTAACCTTCTTGATTATGTTCATGTCTTGGGGGATACTACAGAAATACATAGGATAGTCCTTGTACTTCTGTACAGCTTGCTTGTAGTTATTGAATGCTTCCTCAGATAGAATATTTTCTACAGAAAGCAGATCAAATGTCTGAAGCTTGGTGTCCTTTGAGCCAGCACGTAGTATTTGCTGCTCACCGGGCATCTCGAAGCTCCAGTAGATAACGATTAAATCGTCGTTTGTGTCTTTGTTTACATCTAGTATATCAAATATTAATTGGTTTGAAAATGCGGATTTACCTACACCTGGACGGCCTGCAATAACATACATCTTGCCTGGCTGTAAGCCACCCATAAGATTTCTGTTAAGTCGGGGCCAAGATGTAGGGTATACACGTCTCTTCCCCATCATACCATCGCGGACATCTTTAATAGATTTCTCTACTGTCTTTGAAATATGATAAAGTTTTGGGAGACTATAGTTCCCTTGTGATGCGTCGCTCATTATCTGAAGTGTCTGTTAGGTCTTGATACTTTTCCCATGTATGCTGATTAATCCATGTAGCAAGCATTTGCATATAACCTAAGTTATTTGCCTTCTTTCTTTGGTCTAGCTCTACACCCAAACATCTAATAACCTCCTTGTGCTTGGCTACGCTGTTTTTAATGTACTTTTCGTACTGTTTGCGAGCCTTCTTGTTTGTTGAGGCATTAGGGTCTTTGGCACGTAAAGGGCGAATACCCCCATTAGCATATACCTTAAGAGGAAAGTGGGAGAGAAGCTCTGACCACATCTGATCGAACGGAGTAGCATTTGGACTGCTAAATTTCGCTCGAACAACATGTGTATCAGTGCTCTCCCCCAGCTTAACCAGGCCTTTGGTTTGCATTACTTCAAGCCTAACAACTAACTTTAGATCGTCTATGACATCGTGGGAACCACTTTGTAATAACTGTAAATATACATATTCATCAGCAGTTATCCCAAAATCCTTGAGACTTTTTATGTTAATCTCTACGATCATAATAAATAGTTGTATATCAGTAAGAGCTTATAAAGTTCTTCTTTATTTTCTTACCGCGACCTTTCAAGCCCTTATTGTGCAAGAGTTTAAAGTATCCGCACCAGTTCCCCATTCCAGACTGTACCTGGAATGTGCCCAGATTCTTGTTTATCTGAGAGAACATCCGGTCTACATCAAATGCAGGGTCAGTGCTCAGCGAGGCAAGAGCTTTAAGAACTGCGCCTTGAGCCCATACTGTCCCATCAATAGGGTAATCCTGATGAATAAACTCTGTCACCTTATCTAAGATAATTTGTCTTGTTTCATTCAGCTCATATACATACTTACCGTCCTTGAAAGCCTTTGTGATAGTACCTCCAGTGTCAACATTCACACAAGTAAGAGTGCGCAAAGCAGACAAATTGGAATCAGGATATTTCTTCCACAAATCATTGAGCTTTTTGTAGTTCTCATTATCAATGTGATGAACTAACCAGTCTTGAACCTTCCATTTCTCGACTTCGTTGTTTACTTCAGCGAGCATGTCTTTGAAGTAGTCCTCATTGCCTTTGTAGTTTACATCAAACTTAACTACGTACAGAGAGTTAGATTCCCCATTCTCAATAGTCTTCTCATGGGCTTTTACCCTATTCTGACCATCAAGGATGTAGTTGTCTTTTGTAAGCAATACAGGGCTGACATTAAACCCAAACTTAGAGATACTCTTCGCAAGATTATCAATGTGCCTTTGCTCGAGCTTGAAGCGATTGTTGTCAATGTACTTGACATTAGGGAGCTTCGTAACCTTCTGTAATGTTAGACTGTTAACCATTTTACGTTGTTTAAAGATTTAACTGCTTGTTTTATCCACTTCTCTTCTTGAGAATCGTGAACGTAGACTATATAGATCTTCCCGATCTTATCTGGGGTACTGAGTCGAAGGAGTCTACCAACCCTCTGAATCATAGGTAAGGACTTACTAACCAAGCCAACAATAATGCCGACACTAGCGTCAGGCACATCAAAACCTTGGTTAAGTGCTTTTGTACTGCAAAGGATACGATTGGATCCATCTCGAAACGATTCAAGTACCTCCTTTCTTCCTTTTTTAGTATGCCCCGAATGATACGCAAGTGCTGAAAGAGAATCAGCCATAGCGTCAGTAAACCTATTAGTCCCAGAAAATACAAGAATTTTATCATCACTGTGTTGTGCTACGAGTTCCTCAGCCTTGTCAATTTTAGCTGTAGAATGCTGCACCACTTTTGTACGCTCTGATATTGCATTGAAGAACATCTTTGCGGCACCAGCATCACCAGGAATCTTCTTTGCTAAGATAAGCTTAGCTGCAGTAAATGCATCAAAGTCCCCAATACGATACTTGGCTTGCAAGAATTTGTTCTGTGCTTTCTTGTATGCTGCTTGGTCCTCGTCGTTGAGCTCAACCGGGATACAAACTATCTCGTATGGGCTCACTAATCCTAGCTCTACACACTCATCTAAAGAGATGTGAAAACGAATAGGGGCAAGCTTCATAAGATAGTTACGGTATTCATCATCTTCAGGGACCGTAGCTGTCATGCATAATAACCTGTCATACGTATTGTTCTCAAAGAACTTACGGTATTTCGGGCTTATGCCTAAGTGTACCTCATCACACACAACAATAGCATAATGCATAGCTTCTAGCTTGTAAGCTGATTGATAGCACATGATATCTGTGTGTTCTAGAACATCATCTGCATCCCACTTCTTAAACTCTTCTGCAAATTGATCTTGCAATTGAGTAGTGGGGACAAGAACTAAGGCTCTTTCTCCGGGTTGCAATAGCTTCTTAACAGCTAATACCCCACAACGAGACTTACCAAATCCTGTGCCTGCGATGATGCTTCCAATAAAATCATCTTTAGCCCATGCATTTAGGGCTTTGCGTTGTTGTTGATTTTTTACTTCATGTATCTGTTTGTTTTTCATTAATTCAATCTTCATTTTTCTGTTTTAATAGTTCAATTCGACTAGCTAGTGCCGATAAATCTCCCGCATCTTTTACTACTTCCATTTTCTTTAAGAGTTTTAAACAGACATCATACCTCTCCTCAAAGTATGGATATGTCTCTATGTAGTCCTCAGCTGTTCTACAACTGTGACAAATTGTAGCATGATCTCTACCCAAAAACTTTCCTATAGCAGCATAGGTTAGTGTTGTGCTGTCTTTTACTATCTTTGCAAACGCATGCCGTGCAAGTACACAGTTGTGTATTCTGGTTCTACCCATGACGTCGTCTCTATCGACATTGAAAGCCAGAACACAGATGTCTATAAACTGACTAAGATCTACAGACAGTGCAGTAAAGGAATTAAGGGCTTTAAGTTTATCTCGGTTTGCAATACCGGGGTAAACCCAAGGGCTGAGTTTTTCTTTTATCATCATTTCTCAGAATCTTTAAAGTCCTTCATTCTTTCTTTTATCTCCCCCCACTTCTCTACTAGGATGTCTCCTAGTATTAGTAGACCAATGCAGGATATTGCAACCATTAATACCCCGCATATAAAATTAAATGCGAATTCCATCATAATTAAAATGTGTTTAGTTTGTGAATCGTACTCCCGATAGGAATCGAACCTATGACCTACTGCTTAGAAGGCAGTTGCTCTATCCAGCTGAGCTACGGGAGCTTAATACCTCACAGGTGTCGGTGACCTGCTGCTATGTAACAGTCATAAATGACGAGGTAAGTGCGCTTTATATGGTGTGTACCTGAATTGTTTTATTACAAAATCACTATAAAAGTCTCTATCGCTATCTTTTTGAAAGTGATTGTTGATGACAACTCTCATCTTCTGATCATTAAAGTAAGCTAGAGTGTCCTTATCAGTGATCTCTCTAACAAGGTAATCATTGAATGAAATGCTAATCTTATCAGGTAACCAAAGTAGTGAATACTTAAGAAAGTGTTTAGCTGGATTCTTGAAACCAAAGAAGTGAGTCTTCGCTCTGAGATTATAGTTCTTCTCCCCAATGCCATGTGTCCATAGATTAGTTTGAAGATTCCAGAAGCCCAAAGGGTTAAAGCGGTTAAACTTTAAATACCCATTTCGTTTGTCAGTGTAGCCTTCTAAAATATCAATTTCAGGTGGCCAGGTTTCAGATCCCCACAACCAAAATGCAGGCCATTTATTTCTGCCTCTAGGCATCATAGCTTCTATCTCAAATCGACCGTAACTAAAATCTTCAACACTACAGATCAAACCAGTACCTAAGTTTGGTTTATATGTTTCACCATTGTAGTGTTGGATCTCACTCGGACTTTTATCGGTAGTTAAATGCAGATATCCTTTATTATCTACATTTACGCATTCTGGATCATACCAACAAAATGATTTGTCAGGATGAACTCTTCCCCATCTTTCTTTCGTTAACCACTCATGACCAGACCATGTAATATTATCCATATCTTATACATTTAAGATGTGCGCCTACTAGGACTTGAACCTAGGACCTGCGGATTATGAGTCCGATGCTCTAACCAACTGAGCTATAGGCGCTGCTCTTTATTAGGAATCCAGTTTATCTAGAATGTCTTCGTCTATCTTCTGACTATTCTCAGATAACCATCTCTCTACGAGCTTTTGGATCTCTTCGGTTTCTTCTACCTCTTTTAGATCTTCATCATAAACAGTAGAGTTTGTAATATGCAACATATCTACCTCAGGTCTCACGTCAGTATGGTAACCTTTTGTTCCCCAAAATTCATACTCCCCGATACCGTGGTCAACAAATACTACTGCTGCTTCTATCTCAATGTCCATGCTGTAGTCTATTCCAAGCTCGAGACCTTCGTAGTCTAGATAAACGATTTCCATTTCTAGTTTATTAATATTGATTCTTTTTTTCCACTCTTGTTTATTTCTAGCAATCATCCATTTACACCAAGCTGCATAATTAGAAGCTGGGCTGTCTGGGTAGGCTGTAGATTGAATCTTAATCTTGTCCATCAGTTAAAAGTATTGGTTCTGCCCACTCTCCACACTGTTGGCAAATGTATGTGTCGGAGTCTATGCTGGCTGTGCAGCAGTATGATACGAGTTCATCCATTAGTACAGAGGTTATCATATAGGTCTTTATCTAAAAATTCCTGTACACCTGTAAGCTTGTGCCCCATCCTACGCTTTTTTGCATTGTGCGCACGTAGTTGTTTGTAAGGTTCATAAAGACCTACACAATTATACAGAGCGTTGTATATACGATGATGCTCAACATCATAGTACTCAGAGATAACCTTAGGAGAATACCCAGAGAGATACATACGCATGTAGTCATACACTTCCTTATACGTATATGGAGTTACACCTTCCCTGTTCACAGGTGTTTTAGCATTGATCTTGTTTTTAATCCTGACCCTTAATTGTGAGGGCAATGAAATTAGTTTTATTTTTCCCATGTTTTCGAAATGTTTGTTTCTGCTTTTAGCAGACCGTTAGTAACAACAGTAAGAGCTGCTTCTTCCATTAGTTCAGTCATTCTTTCCCTCCATCTCTCTGCAATTTCTTCTTTACAAATAGTATCTATCTGATCGTGAACAGTCATTACAATCTTTACTTGTAATTGTAGGTTGTGTTCTTTAATGAAGTTGTGAATCTTGACGAGAGCGAGCTTGGTCATGTCAGCAGATGCACCTTGTATAGGTGTGTTCTTGCTAGCACGTTCAATCATACCCATCTCTTTGGGTGGGGTGTTACGACCGTCCCAATAGTCAAAGAATCTCTTACGTTTAAAAGGTTTGAAGGTACGTATGTACCCATTCATCTTCCCAAATCTCCCAAGCATGTCTAAAAACTGCTTGATGTTTGGGAATGCAGCAAAGTATTGGTCAATCAAGGTTGACGCCTCCTTAACAGTTATGTCTAAGGTGTCACTTAACTTGTGTGGTCCCATACCATAAGCCAATCCGAAGTTAATCGTCTTGACTTTAGTGCGCATCTCCTTGTGTTTAGGGCAACTGCACTTCATCTTGCTGTACATATAAGCACAACCATCAGCAGCACCGTTTTTCCATTGGTCTTGAAACACAAGGTCTGCACATACAGAGTGCAAGTCCTGCCCTTTCTCAAGGGCCTCAAGGAATACAGGGTCTTTACTCCCAAAAGCAATAACATTGAGCTCTTGGCTCGAGTAATCTGAGGAGACAAACACCCACCCATCCGGGGCTACAAAGCAATTACGATACTTATTATTAGCAGGAATCTGCTGCATATTGGGCCCAGAAGATGAGACACGACCAGTGTCTAGTATCTGAGAGAAATTAGTGTGGACTTTACCATCACAATTTACATAGTTAAAGAAATTTGTACCATATGCATTAGCTAACTTACTAAGTTCTTTATATCGTATATAGCTTTTGATTATATCATGCTTGAACCTGTGCTTATTTAGATTCTTCCCATTCACATCTTCAAGAGATGGGACTAGGTGTTGAAACAGTTTGAGTATCTGAGCCGGAGAGCTCCACTTAATAGCAGTAGCACGTTGCTCCTCAGCCTGTAAGAACATATCCTGTTGCACAGGTACGTGATAGTGTGGACTGAGTTTAGGGTGATTAACTACTTCTCTATCTAATTGCAGCTCATACTCCTGAGCCTTCTTTAGATTATCCGTAGCCAATTCAATCCAGCTGTCTTTATCAACAGTCAAACCCTCATACTCTATCTCAGAGAACACAACAACAGCCTTGTTCTCTAAATCTGCAACCTGAACAAGATCACTTTCATCCAGTAACTTGTGTTGTTTC